>RCUP01000582.1_pt1 | contig 26385 bp, 19 predicted proteins | sample 2166341 | NCBI WGS metagenome assembly RCUP01 (sample SAMN09932325, study PRJNA488358) | compost metagenome | isolation source: compost soil in succinonitrile-enriched | place: Germany: Experimental Botanical Garden | reverse complement strand
GTGTAAAACAACAAGATAATGATCGGGATGATGAAGACACCACCTTTCATTACAAATTCCAATGCAGAAATTTTTTCTCCCGGTACTGCTTTTTCTGCTTCCTGAGCGGTTTTTTCAACAACTTGTGCCAAGCTTAAAAATGGAGTTGCCAAAAGTATAAATGTAAATATTGTTGCTTTTTTCATCTGGTTTATAAATGAATACATGAATCAATTTCCAAAAATACGCCCCAATAACAGATGATTCTCCCTTTGTTTGAAGAGATATTCACAGTATTTTGTTTATAGGGATTGGAGTTGTTTGGATTCGCGCTTATACTTCAAATAATGAATCGGAACGAAATTCGTTACACCGATCTAATTCTTTTCTTTCCCAATTTTGGGAGTCGAAGTCTTTCTGAAACTAAATTTCAACCAAAAATATCCGATCATTCCGGCCAAAAGGGATGAAATGAGAATGGCAAATTTTGAATCATTGATGAGTGCTTTGTCGCTAAAGGCAAGAATCGTGACAAAAATGGACATCGTAAATCCGATTCCTCCCAGAATTCCAACTCCGAATAATTTACTCCACGATGTTCCTGGAGGTTTATCTGCAAGTTTTAGTTTGATAGAAAGCCAGGTGAAAAAGAAGATTCCGATCGGTTTTCCAACGACTAATCCCAGTACAATTCCAAGACTTGTACTTTCAAAAAGCGCTTTGTCCCAGCCCGGACCAATTTCGATTGCGGTATTCACCAACGCAAACAAAGGGAGAATGAAAAAGGGAACAGGGTAGTGGAGTGATTCCTGTAATCGATCTGAAGGAGAATGTTTTTTGGAAGAACTGCTGAAAGATGGAATTGCGAAAGCTAAAAGTACTCCGGTAATGGTTGCGTGAATGCCCGAATGATGCATGAAATACCACATAACGATTCCTAAAGGAAGATAAACCCACAGGGAAGTTACTTTCAGTTTGTTCAGCATCAGCAGGAACGCGAAAATTCCCAATGCGATCAGCAAATGGAGCCAAAAGATGGTTTTCGTATAAAATACAGCAATCACAACGATGGCTCCCAAATCATCAATAACAGCAAGTGCTGTCAGAAATACCTTGATGGAAAGGGGAACTTTGTTGCCCAGTAATGACAAAGCGCCCAATGCAAATGCAATGTCGGTTGCCATCGGAATCCCAAATCCGGTAACGGTCGGTTTTCCAAGATTAACAAAAATGAAAATGGCAGCGGGGACAATCATTCCTCCCAGAGCGCTGAACATGGGAAGTGTGGCTTTTTTGAGCGATGAAAGTTCACCAACCAGGAATTCACGCTTCAACTCCAATCCGACCAAAAGAAAAAAGACGGCCATAAGACCGTCATTAATCCAATGTTCAAGACTCAATCCGGCAAGGGAATATTCCCAAAACTCCGTGTATTGTTCCTTGATTGAAGAGTTTGCAAGTAAAAGTGAAAGAATGGTAAACGCAATCAACGTCAATCCACTTGATTTTTCACTTTCAAAAAACTTTTTGAAAACCTGGCTATTTAACTTTGCTTTAGCCATGATATTGTTATACTAATTGGTTCAATGCAATCTCAAAAGCTCCTTTTGCAATTCCTGTTTTTGCAGGATTCTTGGCATGTGCTTTTTGTAATGCATCGCGAATGATGTTACTCGTATCTTCAAAAATTCCCTGATCTGTCAGTTCTTTCAGGTCGTTACTCATTAAATAAGCAAAAACACGTGCCATTCCACAGTTCGAAATGAAATCAGGAATAACTGAAAGGTGATTATCTGCATAGTCAGCAATCGGACCAAAGAAAATTTCTTTGTCTGCGAACGGAACATTTGCTCCGGCTGCAATAACCTGAACTCCGCCTTTGATCATGCGTTCTACCTGTTCTTGTGTAATCAAACGGGAAGCAGCACAAGGAATGAAAACGTCTGCTTGAATATCCCAGACTTTTGCATTAATTTCTTCGAAAGATTTCAAATCCGGATGAACGATCTCATTGCCGTTTTTAGTCAGGAACAATTCTTTGATCTCTTCTAAAGAGAAGCCGTTTTCGTTGATCAATCCACCAATGCGGTCAATGATTCCAACGACTTTCGCTCCCGATTGAGCTAAATAATAAGCTCCGGCAGAGGCTACATTTCCCCAACCCTGAACAATTACTTTTTTTCCTTGAATGTCGCCACCCCAAATGTTGTAGTAATGTGCAACGGATTGCGCCACTCCATAACCTGTGATCATGTCGGCAACAACATATTTTTTCTCGATACTCGGACTGTATTGCTTGTCTTCGATTACTTTCAAAACTCCTTGACGAAGTTGTCCGATTCGATTGATTTTTTGTGCTTCTCTTGGTTGAAAGTGTCCGTTAAAAACACCTTCCTGCGGATGCCAGATTCCACAATCTTCCGTAATTGGAATGACTTCGTGAATCTCATCCACATTTAAATCTCCGCCTGTTCCGTAGTAATGCTTTAAAAGCGGTGTCACGGCAGCATACCATCTTCTCAAAACACCTTCTTTACGCGGGTCTTTCGGGTCGAAGTTAATTCCTGATTTTGCTCCACCGATCGGAGGTCCTGCAACAGTGAATTTTACTTCCATTGTTTTTGCAAGACTTTCCACTTCGCGCTTGTCCAGACCTATACGCATACGTGTACCACCACCGGCAGCGCCACCGCGCAAAGAGTTAATAACTACCCATCCTTCTGCTTCTGTTTCGGCGTCTTTCCACTCAAATACAATTTCAGGACGCTTATTTTCAAACTTGTGAAGTAAATCTTTCATGGTATTGTTCTTCTATTAATAGCATTCAAATATTGAGCTACAAAAGTAGGAATTATTGGTCTTTTAGCACGAAAAGAAATGCATCTGATCAAACTATTTGCGCAAACACAAGATTTTAAGGCAAATGATGTACGCCTCCGATGACATTTTTACTTGCTCCTGTCACACTTGCAATGCAGTTTGGTTCGTTGTTTAAGTTTAAAGCTCCCAGCAGGCCGAAAATGAGTGCTTCCTTGTAATCAATCAGTTCTTTGTCAACGGAAACAATTTCTCCGTCGTAGTAACGCTTGAACCGTTCGATCAGAAAGGTGTTTTTCGCTCCTCCTCCGGTTATCATCACGCGTTTGAGATTGTTTTTAGTGCAAATTTCGCCCAACTGAATCGCGATGTGTTCTACGACAGTCGCCAAATTATTCTCAATGTCTTTGTCAAACTTCAGTAAAGGGTAGAAGTGTTGTTCCAGCCATTCGGTTCCAAGTGATTTCGGACCTTCCTCCTGATAGTAATCCAGACTATTCAGCAAATCCAGTAAGAAATAGTTCAGTTCTCCGGCTCTTGCCAAATCACCGTTTTGATCGTATTCCAGGTTTTTGGAACGCGCCAATTTGTTCATCGGAAGATTTGCCGGACAGATGTCGTAAGCTTTTACGATTCCCTTTTCTTCGAAACTGATGTTTGCGAAACCGCCGATATTGATAAAACCGTCTGCTTTGGATCCGAATAAGTAAAAATCTCCAATGGGAACGAGTGGCGCTCCTTGTCCACCAAACAAAACGTCTTTGGTTCTGAAGTCACCGATGGTGGTGATACCTGTTTTTACCGCAATCACGGCTGGATTTCCTATTTGAGTAGTGAATCCGCGCTGTGGTTGATGGAAAATGGTTTGTCCGTGAGAAGCAATTGCATCGACTTCTGTTTTTGAAATCTTATTTTCATCAATAAATTCATTGATACGGGATGCAAAAAATTCTCCCAGATCATGATTCAAAGTCGCTAATTGAGAACCTGTTAGTTTGGTTGCCTCGTGCAGACTTGAAAGCAGGATATCGGTAAACGGAACTGTTTTTGACGCATGAAGTACAAACTCCCAATTTTTATCTGAAATCTTTGTGTAGCTGGCATAAGTTATGTCAACTCCATCCAGTGAAGTTCCTGACATTAAGCCGATTATTTTGAATGAAATCATAAAAGACGAAAATTAAGTTTTTATAGGTACATTTGTCTTCTGAACAAATATAAAATAAACTGCGATACAGATGAATTTCGAATTGACAGAAGAACAACAAGCGGTAAAAGAAGCTGCGCGTGATTTCGCTCAAAACGTTTTAAAACCTGGGGTAATAGATCGGGATAGAGATCAAAAATTTCCTGTTGAAGAAATGAAACAACTTGGTGAACTAGGATTCTTAGGAATGATGGTTGACCCGAAATATGGAGGTGGCGGTATGGACACGATGTCCTATGTACTTGCAATGGAAGAAATTTCCAAAGTAGATGCTTCATCTTCAGTTTGTATGTCAGTGAATAACTCCCTTGTTTGTTGGGGATTGGAAAAGTTTGGTAACGAAGAACAAAAAATGAAATTCCTGGTTCCACTTGCAAAAGGAGAGAAAATAGGTGCTTTTTGTTTGTCTGAGCCGGAGGCTGGATCTGATGCAACATCTCAACGTACAACAGCGATTGATATGGGAGATTATTACCTTGTAAACGGAACGAAGAACTGGATCACAAACGGTTCAACTGCTTCTACCTACATTGTAATTGCTCAAACAAATGCTGAATTAGGGCACAGAGGAATCAATGCTTTGATTATCGAAAGAGGAATGGAAGGTTTCATCGTTGGAGCCAAAGAAGATAAATTAGGAATCCGCGGAAGTGATACACATACATTGATGTTTAACGATGTAAAAGTGCCGAAAGAAAACCGTATCGGAGAAGATGGATTTGGATTCAAGTTTGCGATGAAAACGCTTTCTGGAGGTCGTATCGGAATTGCTGCTCAGGCATTAGGAATTGCTGCAGGAGGATTTGAATTGGCGACAGCTTATTCTAAAGAACGCAAAGCATTCGGAAAAGAGATTTACAAACATCAGGCAATTGCATTTAAAATTGCAGACATGGCAACTGAAATTGAAGCTGCTCGTTTGTTGGTTTACCGTGCTGCTGCTGATAAAGATGCAGGTAGAAATTTTGATCAATCTTCCGCAATGGCGAAATTGTATGCTTCAAAAGTAGCAATGGAACAAACGGTAGAAGCTGTTCAAATCCACGGAGGTTACGGATATGTAAAAGAGTACCATGTAGAGCGTTTGATGCGTGATGCAAAGATTACTCAGATTTACGAAGGAACTTCTGAAGTACAGAAAATTGTTATTTCAAGAAATATTCTGGCTGATTAAGATTGGCTTAGGAAAATAAAACAGTAAGGGCGGAAAATTTCCGCCCTTACTGTTTTTATCATTTTTTTACAAATATGGAATCACCTTCTCCAAAGAAATCCCTCTCGATCCTTTTAGCAGAATCAATAAATCAGCGGGCGGATTGTTTGTGAAATGCTCAATCAGCGGATCGGTTGATTTCAAAAAAATCGCATTTGGGTGTGTTCCTTTAAACTTTAGAAATTCTTCACCGATAAAGAAACCACTTAATCGCAAATTGATTGTTTGTTGAACAACTTCTTCATGAACCATCGGGGCATCATCTCCCATTTCACGCATATCTCCCAGAATGAAAATCTTTGCGTGATTATCAATTTTCGCAAAACTGGATAGGGCAGAGCGCATACTTGTCGGGTTTGCATTGTAGCAATCAACAATAAGCGTGTTTTTATCTGTTTTAGTGACTTGTGAGCGATTATTTGTAGGTTGATAGGTCGAAATAGCTTTGTTGCAATTCTCAGCGCTTATTTCAAAAAATCTTCCGATTCGGATAGCTGCCAGGAAATTGATGAAATTGTATTCCCCAACCAAATTGGTTTGAATAGCCGGACTGGTATAACCCGGTTCACTCCAATTCATGTTCACCAGCGGATTGAGACTTAGCAGTTCGCCGTGAAGCTCTGAAGTGTCATTGTAAAAGTGATTATGTGTTGTCGAAGGAAGTTTATTCACAATGATTTCATCCTCCTTATTGGCAAAAATATGTCCCTTATTTAAAGCGAGAAAATCAAATAATTCGGTTTTGGTTTTAATAACACCTTCCAGGGATTTGAATCCTTCCAGATGCGCCCTTCCGATGTTGGTAATGATTCCATGAGTTGGAAGGGCAATCTCTACTAATTCCTGAATGTCTCCGGGCTTGTTGGCTCCCATCTCGATAACTGCAATTTCATGAGATTTAGTTAATTGGAGTAGGGTCAGTGGAACACCAATGTGATTGTTCAGATTTCCTTGTGTGAAATGAACATTGAACTGCGTACTTAAAGTTGCCGAAATTAATTCTTTGGATGTTGTTTTTCCATTACTTCCTGTGATTCCGATAACGGGAATCCGGAATTGATTGCGGTGATGTCTGGCTAGTTCCTGAAGCGCTTTTAATACATCTTCCACCAGAATGGTTTTTCCTTCGATTTGATAGGAAGGATTATCGATCACAACTGCAATTGCTCCTAGTTTAACAGCTTCTTCTGCAAACGTGTTTCCATCGAAGTTAGCTCCTTTTAAACAAAAGAATAATGATCCTTTTTGAATTTTGCGGGTATCGGTTTCTACTCCTGTACTTGCCTGAAATAGATTGTAAAGTGTTTCCATATCTCATGAAAAACCCCGGTCTCGTAAGCACGGGATCGGGGTTTCTGTCAATAAGTGAATATTATCTTTTCTTTTTCTTCTTTTTACCGTAGTTGTGTCCTACAGGACTTCCTACACGATCCATCGCACAACGGAATCCAATTGTACAAGTTGATTGTGCTTCATCCAGGTATCTTCTGGAACCTGCGTTCAACCAGTATGCACGATCTCTCCAAGAACCACCTTTGTACACTCTTGATTTATCAGAAATCAATGTTGTTGGCCAGGATGTTCTGTCTTCCGGTTTGATCGGAGTACCATTCAAATCGTATGTTTCGTACTCGTTTTGGTACATAATTAAATGAGGATCACGAGTTGCTTCGTTGATTCCATTTTTACGATCATCATTGTCGTAGTAAATAGAGCTTTCGATGTCTCCGTCTAAGTAATCGATGTAGTCATCTTTACGGTAGTTCAAACGACCGATATTTTCTTCTTCAGTTACATTTCGGTATTTCAATTTACCTGGTGTACCGATAATGAATTGACTGAATCCTTCACGAAGCAATGGAATGATTTCGAATGAATATTCTTCGTCACGACCTTGTCTTGTTCTTTCAGCAAAGATTCCTTCAAAAATCTCATCTTGTACTAAAGCAGAAGCTTCGATTTCGTATTTGTCATTCTTGTCCTGAATTGCTCTGTCTAATACTGCATTGATCTCTGCTATTAAAGCCAATTCAACTGAATCTTTTTTCTTTCCATCAGAAATATAGTATGCATCAGGAGCGATACCACGCTTATAACGGTGCTCAGCCTGGTTGTGCATTTGAATTCCACTTGGAATGATTGAATCATTCGGATTGTGGTTTGCTGCTGATACACGTTGGTAACGTACACGCTCAAAAGCATTCAGATATTCTTTCATTCCGTGAACATCATACATTACCTGTTGGTTCTTTTGCTCGATAGCTCCGTCGTTATTCAATACTTTCGTTTGGAATACATTTCCACGGAACGGACGGAATTCATCAAAGTCTTCAGAGCTTAAAGGACGATAAACATCCATTACCCACTCGGAAACGTTTCCAGCCATGTGATATAAACCGTAATCATTCGGCCAGAAAGACTCAACAGGAGCAGTTACATCGGCACCGTCATTCAAACGTCCTGCAACCCCCATGTAATCTCCTTTTCCTCTTACGAAGTTGGCACGGATAATACCTGTGAATTCTTTATTGTCCTGACGAACGAAGTGACCATTCCATGGATATTGACGACGTTCTGTAATTACTTCCGTACCTTCAGATAAGTTTCCAATTAAACCAAGAGCAGCATATTCCCACTCAGCTTCAGTTGGGAGGCGGTATCTTGGAAGGAGGATTCCATCTTCCATTCTTACAATACGTTCACCTAATTTCTTACCGTCTCTTTGAGTCGGATCTGTATTTCTTAATTTTCTACCTCCTTTTTCAGGATCTTGTTCGAATTGACCAGCCATGTAAGCATCTGTATCGAATGTTTCTGCATCTGCTGCATCAATATCCCATCCTAAAACTCCTTCACGGATCAAAATATATTCGTTTACACGATCAGTACGCCATTTACAGAAGTCTGTTGCCTGCAACCAGGAAACTCCAACTACAGGATAATCTCTGTAAGCAGGGTGACGTAAGTAGTAATCAACGTATTTGTCCATAAATGCTAATGGGCTTCTCCATGCAAGTGTATCCGGTAATGCGTTTTTGTAAACCATTCCGTACTTTTCATAGGATCTTCTCAACCAGTACAAGTATTCCAACCAGTGGAAGTTTGTTACTTCCGTTTGATCCATGTAAAAGGATGAAACAGTAACACGAGCAGGACGGTTGTTATAATCAAACATAACATCTTGTTCAACCATACCCATCGTGAATGTACCACCTTCAACCAAAATAAGTCCGGGACCAGTTTCCTGATCTACAAACGGAACTTTTTGAAAGCCTCCATGTTCGACTTTATTGTAGTCCCATCCCGTTGATGAGGATGAATCTCGACTACATGAAGCGATTGCAACACCTGCAACTGCTAAGATAAATAAACGCAACATTTTCATATGCTTGGTTTGTTTTTCGTTTTTTTGGGACACCAAAGTTAAGTTTATAAACGGATTATCAACAAAAGGTTACAAAAAATAGTTAGAATGAAGGACAAGAAATTGTTTTGAAGGTTTTCACCGGGCCTTTACACTTGGTAAAGATTCCCAAAGAAACTTCATGCGAACCACCCGAAACTCCATTGTTTAATCTTGAGACAGTAACATCATAGCTATATCCGATTCTGAAAGAAGGTGTCGATACTCCTATTGTAAGGATAAAGGCATCTCTGTTTCTGAACCATACACCGGCATTGAAAGCTCCGTATTTAATATAGGTACCAATATTGATTTCCTGAAAACCTTGTTGATATTGGTAGATGATGTTGGGCATGATTGAAGTGGTGTTCTGGTATTTTGATTTTCCACCAAGAGGAATTTCAGCTCCCATATGACCTGTAAATCTCATAGGCATTGGAGAGTTTCCAATAATCACGGATTCATTTGGCATATTTAAGTGGTGTACAGCTCCTCCGAAAAAGAAGTGTTTTGAATAACCTACAAAACCTGCAGATGCATCAAAAAAACCTCTGGATCCACCTCTGCGTAAATCTCCTGTTTGATAGATGAAACCTCTTCTAGGGTCAATTTGATCTCCGAAAGTCAGTTTGTCCCAATCCAGGAATTTTTGGTACCAGGCTGCGCGAACACCGAATAACATCGCAAATTTTCTGTTTACCTTTAAGTGGTAGGAGTAAACAAGACCGAGCATAGATGTGTTGATAGTTCCTTGACCTTGCATGTCGTGAGTGGCTAAAACGCCGATTCCTCCTGAAATGTTTTTGAAGTATTGGTCATAGGATGCGCTGTAGGTTACGTAATTCCCTGAGAGACTTGGCCATTCGTTTCGATAATTCATAGCAAAACGGGCACAACCGTGTGATCCGGCAAATGCGGGGTTCAGGTACAGAGGGTTTGCGTAAAACTGCGTAAATGTCGGATCCTGCGCATAAATTTGATATGAGCCTAAAAGGCATCCAACAAACGCTAATAGTTTAATATTTCTCATTCGGTTAAGAATATTTTCAAGCTAATTGTAGCATTGGTTCGCCAATGTTACGAAAAAAAAATACAATGGTTACGACTAAATCGCCGAAACACAAAAATAAAAAAAGAATTCATACGTTTGATTGAACATTCATCTAGTTTTCGAATTTTGTACTATGAAAAACGACAAAACACAAGCAAGTTACATTTTTAACAAATTTTACAAACTCGTCCTTTTCCTTTTGGTAAGTCATCTATCTGTTGCTCAAGATGTTTTGGTTGAAATTGAATGGTTAAAACCCCGGGAATTGACTTTAAATGGAGTTCAAATAACGGTACCCTTTGCTTCAGGGGAAGATTTCGAAAATCAACTCCCGATTCATTCATTTCAGCAAAAATTCAAATCCGGGCAGTATCAGGTTCAGGTTTTGGACGTCCAAACCGAAGCACTTAGCGCATATGAAATAAACTATCTGAATACGATCAAAGCTGCTGTTCCGAATGCGGCACAAATTGAAGCGAAAATTTCGAAGTCCAAAAATGAGCAGTTTTTGAAGTCTAAGTGTATCCCTTATTTTCAAACTTCGGGTGGATTTCAAAAGATCGTTTCGTATAAATTGAGAATCATTCCGGGTGGTGCTGTTGCAACTGTCAACCAGCTGAAGAGTTACGTTGCAAATTCTGTTTTGAACAGTGGTTCCTGGTACAAAATTTCTGTTCCGAATGATGGAATCTACCAACTCAATAAGAACTTTTTCAAAAGCATGGGGGTTGATGTGGATAATTTGGATCCTAAAACAATTAACCTGTATGGAAATGCAGACGGGAGACTTTCTGAATTGAATAGTGATCCTTACATGGATGATTTGAAAAAGAATGCAATTCAGTTTGTGGGGAATTCGGATACGGCATTTACAGATGATGAATACTTTTTGTTTTTTGGTGCAGGTCCGAATAGATGGACCCGTAATTCCGGAACGAATTTCAACCGCAATATGCATATTTACAGTTCGGTAAACACGTATTTTATTCGCATAGATGCTTCTGAAATTCCATTGCGGATTCAGAACCTGCCGGAAACCACTTTACCGGTCACAAACAATGTAGATTCGTATACCTTTTATGACATACACGAAAATGAAACCGTGAATTTGGTTGAAGGAGGGCAGCGTTGGTATGGAGAGCAATTCGATGCAAACCTGACTCAGAGTTTCAAATTCAGTGTTCCGAATGTGGATCCGAATACCCCCATCGAAACAGAATACGCAGTAGCTTCAAATTCAAATTCCGCAGGGAATAGTTTCAGAGTTGTTTACAATGGAGTTCAGGTTGATAATGAGTCTTTGAATTCGACCGGTGCAGACTATATCCGAAATGCTGCGGATTTTACCTTCAATCCCGTGGCTTCTTCCATTGAACTTATTTTCACTTTGAACAGGGTGAGTCCTTCTGTAAAAGCCTATCTTGATTTTATCAAAATTGTAGGGCGACGAAGTCTGGTGTTTTATGGGAATTCAATGTTGTTCAGAGATGTGAACTCCGTTGGTGCCGGAAATGTAAGTTTGTTTTCAGTGCTGGGAATGAGTCCTACTCATCGTGTTTGGGATGTTTCTTCAAAAACAAATCCTCAATTGATTCAGGGGAATTTAACCGGAGGAGTTTTCACCTTCAGACAAAGTACGGATACCTTGAGAGAATTTTTGGTTTTTAACGGAACGGTTTTCTCCCAACCGACTTTTATCAAGCAAATAGAAAATCAGGATCTGCATGATCTGGGACAATACGACTATATCATTATCAGCCCGAAGCAATTTATGAATCAGGCAGTCCGTTTGGGAAATCTGCATGGAAATAACGGTTTGTCGACAGTAGTGGTAGACATTGATCAGGTTTATAATGAGTTTTCTTCCGGTAATAAGGATGCAACGGCGATCAGACGTTTTGTGAAAATGTTTTATGATCGCGCAGCTGGAAATGTTTCTTTGCAGCCGAAATATTTGTGTTTGTTCGGCGATGCGACTTATGATCCTAAGGACAGAGTTGCCGGAAATAATTACGTGATTCCTACGTATGAATACCTGAATTCAGAAAATCACATTGCGGCATTGGTTTCCGATGATTATTTCGGACTTCTTGATAACAATGAGTCCATCAGTGGATTGGATTTGATGGATATCGGAGTGGGGCGTTTGTTGATTTCAAATGCCACTCATGCGCAAACTCAGGTCGATAAGATTGAACATTACATGAAGAACGGAATCAATTCTCCGATTTCTTCCAATGATCAGAATAGTTGCTGCATCGATGAGGCTGCAAATATGTTTGGCGATTGGCGTCAGGTTTATACCAATATTACGGATGACGAAGAAGGCGGAACATTTATTACTGCAGATGCTGAACCTGCATTCAATCAGGTACAGTCGACGGCAAATGAAATGAACTGCGAAAAGATTTATACAGATGCTTATACGCAGATTTCCACAACCGGCGGACATCGTTATCCGGATGCATACAATGCAATTACGGATCGTGTGGAAAGAGGAAGTTTGATTACGAATTACATCGGGCACGGAGGAGAAGTAGGAGCAGCTGAAGAGCGCATTATTACGATTCCACAAGTAAATGCATGGAACAACCTGAATCGTTTGGGATTGTTCGTAACGGCTACTTGTGAGTTTACCAAATTTGATGATCCTTCAAGAGAGTCGATCGGTGAATTGATTTCACTTAATCCGAAAGGAGGTTCTATTTGTTTGATGACAACTACGCGTTCTGTCTATATTTCAATCAATACGGTGGTGGTTGCGAGTCTGTTTTCGCACGTCATCGAACGCGATGCGAATTTTGATGCTTTGCCTTTCGGGGAAATTATGCGCAGAACCAAAAATACTTCGGGATCATCCGATAACAGAAGATGTTTCAATTTGATTGGCGATCCTGCTTTGAGAATTTCCCTTCCGAAATGGAAAGTAGTAACGGATTCGATCAATCACATTGCTATTTCGAATGGTGCGGATACTGTTCGGGCACTGACGAAAATGCATGTGGTAGGACATTTGGAAGATTACAGCGGAAATCGATTGACAACTTTCAACGGTGTTTTGGCTCCAACCATTTTTGATAAACCGAAGAGTGTTCAGACTTTAGGGAATGATCCGAATTCGCCAATCATTACTTACAAAACTCAAAGGAACGCGCTTTATAAAGGTCGTGCAACAGTAACGAACGGAGAATTCAAATTTGAATTCATTGTTCCGAAAGATATTGATTTCAATTACGGAAGAGGAAAGATCAGTTATTATGCAGATAACAAAGTGGTTGATGCAGATGGTTGGGACAGCACTTTTGTGGTTGGTGGAATTAATCCGAATCCGCCGTCAGATAATGTGGGGCCGGAATTAAAAATCTATCTGAATGACGATTCTTTCGTAAACGGAAGTATTTCGAGTTCGAATCCTTTGTTGGTGGTAGAAGCTTACGATGAATTCGGGATCAATACGGTCGGAAATGGAATCGGACATGATATCACAGCTGTTTTGGACGGTAATACGGGAAGTCCGATTATTTTGAACGAATATTACAAATCGAATCTGGATAGCTATCAGAACGGGAAATTGCAGTATACATTGAGAAATCTTTCTGTTGGTTCCCATACGCTGGATGTGAAAATGTGGGATGTGAATAACAACTCAAGTTCCGTTCGTTTGGAGTTTACGGTAACCGAAAATCAGGAAGTTCAGTTGGATCATGTATTGAATTACCCGAATCCGTTTACAACCCATACAACGTTCATGTACGAACACAATCAATCCTGCGCTTCACTGGAAACTCAGATCAATGTTTACACGGTTTCAGGCCGTTTGGTTAAAACGATCAATCAGCTGGTGCCTACAAACGGATTCAGAGTGGAAGGAATTTCCTGGGATGGAAAAGATGATTTTGGAGATCAACTGGCTAAAGGAGTTTATGTTTACCAATTAAAGGTGACCATGCCTGATGGTAAAAAGGCTCAAAAAATGGAAAAGTTGGTTCTTTTAAGATAGTTACACAATAAAAGTGTAAGTTTTGCGTATTTTTGTAACAATTAAAACTGAAATAGATTCATGTTATCACATAAGTTACTGATTTTTACGATTTTTTTTAGTTATCTATCTTTTGCACAGCCTGGTGGACAGGGAGTTACGCAAAACGATATTCAATTAAACACAATCACCACTGCACTGCCTTTTTTAGGGATTAATCCGGATTCAAGATCAGGAGCAATGGGGGATGCGGGAACTGCTTTGAGCCCGAATTCATCTTCTGTTATGTGGAATACAGCGATGCTTAATTTCTCTGAAGACAAGTCTGAATTGGGAATTAGCTACACGCCCTGGTTAAGACAATTAACAAACGACATGCACTTGTCTTACCTTTCGGGTTATGCGAGAGTAGGAACCAGACATGTTGTTGGTGGGGCTTTGCGTTATTTCAGTTTGGGAGAAATTACATTTACCGATGGAAACAATAATTACATCCGTGAGTTTAAACCGAATGAGTTTGAATTGACTTTGGCTTATGCGTTTAAATTGGCAGATAAGCACAGTATCGGAGTAAACGGGAAATTTGCTTATTCCAACTTAACTGGTGGATTGGTAACTGCAGGAGCAGAAACAAAAGCTGCGATCGCAGGGATGGCAGATATTTCGTATGCATACAGAACGGAAGACATCAACTGGTTTAAAGTAAACGGTATTTATTCATTAGGAGTAACGATTACAAATGTTGGTAACAAGGTTGCTTATTCTGCAAATGCACGAAGAGACTTCCTTCCGACTACTTTGAAAATCGGAAATGCGTACACGGCTAAAATTGACAAATACAATAAATTGACTGTAAGTGTCGATGTTTCCAAATTGTTGGTTCCTACACCGGCAGTTTATGAAGTCATTGATGGAGAAAGAACATTGGTCTCCGGAAAAAGTAATGACGTAGGTGTAATCGCCGGAATGATTCAATCGTTCTACGATGCACCGGGAAGAGTTGTGAGAGATGCTAACGGAGATGCTATTGCTAACGGAGACGGAACGTTTCAGGTGAAAAAAGGATCGAAGTTCGGTGAAGAAATGCGTGAAATCATGATCGGTTCCGGATTGGAATATTGGTACAACGATATCTTCGCAGTTCGCGGAGGATATTTCTACGAAAACATTTCGAAAGGAGGTCGCCAGTTCTTTACAATGGGAATCGGATTCAAATACAATATTTTCAGCTTTGACTTCTCTTATTTGGCTGCAATGAAAAGAAACAATCCATTGGCAAATACAATGAGATTCACACTTCGATTTACTTTAGGTGATAAATCAACAAACGATTCTAAGGCTAAGCCGGAATAATGGATATTCGAATTGGTTTTGGTGTTGATGTTCATCGTTTAGAAGAAGGTCGCGAATTTTGGATGGGAGGGTTAAAGCTCCCTTCTTCATTTGGTGCCGTCGGGCATTCGGATGCAGATGTGTTGATTCACGCCATTTGCGACGCCTTGCTTGGAGCATTGAACTTGCGTGACATCGGTTTTCATTTCTCAGATACCGATCCGGAATACAAAGGAATTGATTCGAAGATTTTGTTGAAAAACGTCATGACCCTGATCTCAGAAAAAGGATTTTCAGTCGTAAATATCGACGCAACGGTCATTTTGGAAAAACCCAAAGTGAACCCGCATATTCCGGAAATGCAGATCATTCTGTCGGAGCTACTGAAAGTTGAAACAGACCGGGTTTCCATCAAAGCAACCACACACGAAAAAGTAGATTCATTCGGAGCAGGCGAAGCAGTGAAAGCTTATGCTGTTTGTTTGGTTTCGAAGAATTAGACTTTAAGACTTTAGGATTTTAAGATGTTAGGACTTCAGATTTCCCGACTACTCATAAAATAAAGTCCTAATATCCTGATGTCTTAAAATCTGAATATCCGTTTTTTAATCCTCTAAAATCATATCATACCGGTGCATTCCTTCGCCGTAAGAGTTCTCTGTTATTTTCACTGTTTTGAATCCGTACTTTTCAAAAAACGAATAGGAAAACTGAGTCGTGTCCAGGATGACTTGTCTATCCGGAAATTGCTTTTTGATTTCAGCAAGACGAAAAACCAAAAGTTGTTCACCATAACCCTTTTTGTGGTAATCATGATGAACCATTCCCCAAACAAAAGTGATCGCATCGACACCTTCTTTTTCACCAAATCCACCACAACCGATAAGCTTGCCATCCAGTTCCATGACATAATACGGCGGATTGTTTGATTCATCCGGATTTTCAAGCCGTGTTAAGAACTGCTCAAAATCGTTGATTTCTGCTTCTGTAAAATATTTCGGAACATTCGTTTTGAATACTTCCATGCATGTGGCTTTGTCAGATACGACGTATGGTCTTATTTTTGAGTTCATTGATTGTGAGTTGGTTTTCCTTGTTGAAGTATATTGCCATCGACATCATAAACTGTAGTGTAATCATCACCGTAAGTTCGATGTGTAATTCCAATCTTGTCTAATAGCAGATTTGCTTCTGTTCTGATTGAAATCCATGATCCATGAGTTTCCAGGTATTCCCAATCCCAAACTTCACGGGGAATAGCGTCTGTTTTTAGTTTAAAGTCTACTAAATCTTGTTTTACCGATTGACTGAGTTTTCCATTTCTGAAAACTGTTTCGAAACACACAGGTAGAAATGCGTAGTCAATTTCTGATTCAAGTTCAAATATTGGATCGAATGCAATGGCTATTAGCTTCTCTAAATCTTCTTTTGACAGGGAAAATAGTATCAGGGAATTAATCAAATTCGAAAAATAGAAATCTACAAATTGATCATAATAAGCATCATTATGGATTTCAACTTTCTTTTTTTTCGACAGAAAGGGGAATGTTGATTTCAATTTCATGTTGATTTCTAGCTTGCTTTTAGCAAATTAAAGTATTTCCGTTGAATTTTCCGATGTTCATAATTTCAAAAGCCAAGTAACTGCCACCTTGGGCAGACTTCGTATATTTGTCGTCATAAGAATCTCAAATGAAAGTAAACCCAGCATATAATACGAAAGAAAGTTTATTGGAATTGTACAACAAGCCGTTGTTGGAACTTGTTTTCGAAGCAGCAACAGTTCACCGTCAATTTCATAACCCAAGAGAAGTTCAGATGTCTTCTTTGTTGAGTATCAAAACAGGAGGTTGTCCGGAAGATTGCGGTTATTGTCCGCAGGCTGCACGTTATCATACCGATGTGGAAGCTCATAAATTAATGAGCGTTGACTCGGTGATTGAGCAGGCAAAAAATGCAAAGGCGAATGGTTCTTCCCGTTTATGTATGGGAGCAGCTTGGAGAGAAGTGCGCGACAACAAAGATTTTGACAACGTAATCGAAATGGTTCAGGCGGTGAATGATCTGGATATGGAAGTTTGTTGTACGCTTGGTATGATGAATGAAGATCAGGCAAAGCGTTTGAAAAATGCAGGTTTGTTTGCTTACAACCACAACCTGGATTCATCGAAAGAGTTTTATGGAGATGTGATTTCTACCCGTGAGTACGAAGATCGCTTGAATACCATTGAAAATGCCCGCAAAGCAGGAATTACTGTTTGTTCCGGAGGAATCATCGGAATGGGTGAGGCAATCGAAGACCGCGTTGGACTTTTGCTGAGCTATATGGAAATGGAAAATCCACCGGAATCTATTCCGATCAATGCATTGGTTGCAGTTGATGGAACACCGTTGGAAGATCAGAAACCGATCGAGCAGTGGGAAATGATCCGCATGGTTGCTACAACGCGTGTTGCTTTCCCGGAAGCAGTTGTACGTTTGTCTGCAGGTAGAACGAAAATGACCATGGAAGGACAGGCTTTGTGTTTTATGGCAGGAGCAGGATCCATTTTCGCAGGAGATAAATTGTTGACAACTCCAAATCCGGAGTTTAACGAAGACAAGGAAATGTTCCAGATTTTAGGTTTGATCCCTAAAGAAGCATTTGCTGACGGAGAAAAACCAGTTTCACAACCGGATCCGATCATTGAGGCAAGAAAAGAAAAAGAAGCTCAAAGAGCGAAAGAATTGGCTGAGGCGAAAATTGCTTCTGCAGGATTCACACCAAGAAAAGTGACAACAGTTTCGTAAGAAATGAACGTGAAATTTCAAAAGCGTTTACAAGATAGACAAGAGAAGGGGAGTTTGCGCTCCCTTTTGTCGTTTGACGGATTGATCGACTTTTGGTCGAATGATTATCTGGGATTGGCGCGAATTCCTCAGACGATCGAAATTCTGGGAAGTACTGGGTCGAGATTGATTTCAGGTAATTCCAAAGTGATTGAAGAAGTTGAAAGGCAAATGGCGACTCATTTCCAATCGGAAGCAGCCTTGATTTTCAATTCAGGATACGATGCCAACCTCGGTTTATTCTCGTCGCTTCCGCAAAAAGGAGATACGATTATTTACGACGAATTGGTCCATGCATCTGTTCGTGATGGAATCCGTCTGAGTTTTGCCAATGCATTTTCATTCCGACACAATGATGTTGAGGACTTAAAAAAGAAACTTCAAAAAGCAACAGGAAGCATTTTTGTAGCTGTGGAGTCACTTTACAGCATGGATGGAGATCTTGCTCCTCTGAAGGAAATAAGTCGTTTGTGTGAAGAATACGGAGCATTTCTAATCGTTGATGAAGCACATTCCGGAGGTGTTTTCGGAGAAGATGGCTTAGGCTTGTGTCAGGAACTCGGAATCAACGAAGAAGTATTTATCCGTTTGTTCACTTTCGGAAAAGCATACGGAGCACATGGAGCTGTAGTTTGTTGTTCGGAAGAAGTGCGCCGGTATCTGATCAATTTTGCACGATCCTTTATTTATACAACAGCACTTCCGGAAAGTTTTTATAAACACATGATCGGGCAGATCGCGTTGAGTAAGAATGAATTTCTAAGAGATCAATTGCAGCAAAAGATCACTTATTTTTCAAATCAGATCAATTCCACCATCAGTTCAGACCGTTCTCCGATTCAGATCGTAGAGTTTTCGGAATTAGAGGCTTGTAAAGCAAAAGCTGTAGAATTGCAACAAGCCGGTTTTGCAGTGAAAGCCATCCTTCCACCAACCGTCCCAAGCGGTTCTCAACGATTGAGAATCTGCATCCATGCATTCAATACCAAAGAAGAAGTAGATCAGTTGATTGATTTATTGAAATAAAAGGAGTGTATTCTGCCTCCCTCTTCGGAGGTCTGACGACTCTGACGAGTATCAGACTCTGTCAGAAGGGGTTGAGGGAGAGGGCTTACCGTAGTTTTTGCAAAACAGCTTTTATTTGGATGACTGGTAGCCACTTCGCGTATTCGGCCCACCTGTTCCCGATATCCCGGATGTCCGGGACTCGAACTGACTGGAGCGGAATGTATTAAGAAGTAAACTTTTAATTGAATCAATATACTGTTAATCAGTGTTTTGAATTTGATAACGCCTGCTGTGTCAAATTATTGCCCAAGCAATGTCATTCATAAGCAACCGTTTTCAGGAAAAATATATTTATGAAAAAGATCCTTGCCTTCACCATCCTAAGTCTGACATTTTTATCGTGTAAAAAAGATAAAATAGAACCACTAACTCCTGAATCGCCCGCAACAACTTCTTATGTACATGTAAAAACCACTGGATCTTACTGGGTTTACGATTGGTATGATGTGGATTCCATCGGAAATGAGACGCTTTGGGCTACCAGCTGGAAAGATACGATGCGTATCGTTGGAGATACTACCATCAATGGAAAAGTCTTTCAACATTATAAAGGAAAGGAGTGGAATTCCCCAAGAGAATATTACAACAGAGATTCTAGTGGTTATGTAGTAGGGATAAACGGAAAAATTGCTTATTCCTACATTAGTGGTCCTATGCTGTTAAGTGCTAATAATGATGGGTATTTGAACAATGATGGCTATATCGGAGAAAAACAAACCATCAATACTGCTTTTGGTAGTAAGCAGGCAAGCACAACATATCATCAAGTTTCTATGGTAGACGGAACGCCCGTCAATGTGTGCGGGGATCTTTCCGTGCGTTTCTATAGTTACTATGTTTCCGGATTGGGATGTGTCGGTACTGAAACGGCATATATTTCGCAACTTCAGGGACAGTGCTCCAAAAAGCGCTCAAAACTGAGTGCTTATTACATCGCTCCATAGGGAGCAATTTGTTTTTCTGAATTTTCTCAATGTTGGAAGTAGAAGAAATTTAAGAGTGGAGCTGTTCGTAATATTACATCGTGGTTTCACTCTATGATTTTTTGATTTGTCTGCAAAATGGTATAAAACAGGTAAACTTCTCGGACGTAATATTGCGGAATTACACCCGGAATTCATGAAATTCTGATTATCAGAATTTATTTTCTTTCATTTTTTTGAAATAAAATTTGGAAACTTAACAGTGTTAAGTATATTTGCATCATTCAATTTTGAAAATGGGAATTAACGAACGTAAGGAACGGGAAAAAGAAGAATTGCAAAAAAGCATCCTAACAGCTGCCCGGGAAGTTTTTTTGGAGAAAGGTTTCGACCAGACTTCTATTCGCTCGATTGCCCAGAAAATTGAATACAGTCCCACAACGATTTACCTGTATTACAAAGATAAAGATGCAATCATCTATGCTTTGCATACAGAAGGATTTCAATTGTTGGTGAGCAAAATGGAGGTGCTCAACTCGGTTGAAAATCCCTTCGAACGCCTAAAGGCAATGGGACGAATTTACCTGCAATTTGCTGCCGATCATCCGGATTATTACGATCTGATGTTTGTCCAGAACTCCCCGATGAATAAACTCGACGAGGATGATGAGACCTGGAAAGAAGGAATGGTCGCTTTTGAAGGGTTGAAATGGACCATTCAGGAATGTATGGAACGAAAATACCTTCCTTTTGAAGATGCAGAAGTTGGTGCATACATGGTTTGGGCAACGATGCATGGGATGATCAATCTTTACGATAGAGGAAGATGTAAGGTTTTGGATGAGATCAAACGCGAAAAAATCGTGGATTTGGCCTTTTCCGAGTTCTTGAAATTGTTAGACGCGTATAGTCGCTAATTTTTTTATTATTTACTTAACACTGTTTATTAAAATAACAATGATTACTATGAAGCAGAAATTAATCATTTTACTGACCGGAATGGGGAGTGTGCTTTTTCTCCCGAATGCCTGGTCGCAGGAAGCATTGAATGCTTATATCAAGCAAGGACTGGATTCCAATCTGGTATTGAAACAGCGTTCCGTTCAATTGGACAAAGCGCTTTTGGCATTGAACACGGCGAAGAGTAATTTTCTTCCTTCCGTCAATTTCAATGCATCTTATACCAGTGCGGAAGGTGGTCGTTATTCCGATCTTCCGGTTGGAGATATGCTCAATCCGGTTTATTCTACACTGAATCAAATGACGGGAACAAATGCTTTTCCTCAGATTCAGAACCAACAGATCAATTTCTTACCCAATAATTTTTACGATACCTATATCCGGACTTCCGTTCCGCTTCTGAACATGGATATCTACGCAAACAAGCGTATTCAGGAACAGAAAGTGGAATTGAGTAATCTGGATATGCAGGTTTACGCCAGAGAATTGGTTAAGGATATCAAAGTGGCCTACTACAATGTAATTATGGCTTCCAAATCGGTTGAAGTATATGAATCGAATAAAAAGATCCTGGAACAGAATGTGGCTTTGAATGAAGCGTTAATTAAACAGGGAAAAGGGTTAAAAGTAAACTTGCTCAAAGCACAAACGGAATTGATGAAGATGAATACTTCGATTTCCACAGCAAAGAACCAATTGAAGAATGCAGAAGCATATTTTAATTTTCTGATCAACAGATCATTGGAAACTCCGATTATTCTGGAAGAAATGACCACTTCCAATCCGCAGCTGGAAACGGTGAAAGAACGGGAAGAAATGGAATTGATCGGCCAATCCATCGAAATTCAGGAATCGGTTTTGAAAATGAACAAGAACTATTGGGTTCCGAAAATCAACGCCTTTCTGGATTTGGGATCTCAGGGAACCAATTGGGAGATGAGTCGCAAATCAACGTATTACATGTTTGGGGTTTCAGCTTCCATCCCGATTTATAACGGTTCACGCAATCAGCAACAGATCAAACAAACGAAATACGAACTGGAGAATGCTCGTTTGCAGTTGGATCAGGTATCTCAACAACTGGAATTGCAACGACAACAAGCGCTTCGAAATACCTTGAACGCCAGAGAAAATTGGGAAACAGCTAAAGTACAATTAGAAGCTTCCAAAGAATATTTTGCCCTGGTTTCAGGAGCGAACAGAGAAGGATTAACAAGTCAGTTAGAGTTTATTGATGCCTCCAATCAAGTAACGAATGCTGAATTATTTGTCCTGATTCAATATCAAAACTACTTGAGTTCTCTGGCAGAACTTGAGCGGGCAGCAGCAACATATCCATTGAATATCAATCATTAAACTATTCGAATATGAAAAAAATAATAGCATCTGGAATAGCGCTTTCTTTGTTTTTGACTTCATGTGGCTCGAAAGAAAAGGCTACGAATGAAATTCCCAAGATAGAAGTGATTCCTGTAAAATTGGAGTCATTAAAAGCAATGAATTCAAGTGAAGAGATTCATGTTTCCGGACAATTTACGACAGATGATGAAACGTATTTGTCCTTCCTTTCTGGCGGTGTGATTCAGAAATTGTATGTCAAAGAAGGAGATAAAGTAAGCAAAGGGCAATTGCTTGCAACCCTGGATTTGACTTTAGTAAAAGCAACAGTTAGCCAGGCGAAATTGGGACTGGAAAAAGCAAAACGCGACTTGGAACGAGCTAAAAATCTGCAAAAAGAAGGATTTGTAACGCTGGAACAAATGCAAAATGCCCAAACTGCTTTTGATGTGGCAGAAGAACAACTTCAATCGGCATTATTCAACTTGAAATATGCTGAAATCCGTGCCGTTTCAAATGGATTTATTTTGAGAAAACTGGCAAATCAAGGTCAATTGGTAGCAAGTGGAACTCCTGTTTTTCAAACAAACGGAGCAGGATCCAATGCGTTCAAACTGAAGGTTGGAGTAAGTGATCGTCAGTGGAGTCAGATTCGAATCGGCGACGCTGCAGAAATAGAAGCAGACGTCTTTAAAAACCAAAAAGTGCAGGCCAAAGTTTCGCGAAAATCTGAAAGCATTGATCCGTACAGTGGAACATTTACGGTGGAATTGGAATTGACCGGAAAACTTCCCGCAGGTTTGGCAAGTGGTGTTTTTGGAAAAGCAATTATTCGACTTTCGCAAACTTCCGAGAATTGGAAAATTCCTTACGAAGCTTTGTTGGACGGAAATGCGAACGAAGGATTTGTGTTTATTTCAAACGATCAGAAAACGGTGAAAAAAGTTGCCGTGAAAGTGGAAAATCTGGATCAGAATGTGGTGGAAGTTTCAGAAGGCTTGGAAGGATACAAATATGTGGTTGTTTCCGGCGGACCTTACCTGAACGAGGAATCAATTATTTCTGCAAAATAACTTCCCAACGATGAAAATAGCAACATACGCAGTACGCAATTATCAGTTCACACTGGTGTTGTTTATCATGGCGATCGCTTTGGGAGTAAATACACTTCTGACGATGCCCCGGAGCGAGGATCCGACGACCAATTCTCCCATGTTTCCCGTCATCGTGGTATATCCCGGAACGAGTCCTTCGGATATGGAAGAATTGGTGGTGAAACCGCTGGAAAAGCAAATCTATAGTCTGGAAAATATCAAACGGATTAAAACACAGATCAAAGATGGTGTGGCGATCATGCAGGTAGAATACAAGTACGAATCAGATGTAGATGAAAAATTCCAGGAGCTGACACGGGAAGTGAACGGAATGCGTTCCGACCTTCCGGAAGAGATTTTAAGTATCGAAGTAAAAAAATTGATTGCTTCCGATGTGAATGTCATTCAGACAGCTTTGATCAGTGAGAATGCATCGCGGAAAAGTTTGAAAAAAGCAGCCGAAGATTTACAGGAAGAATTGGAGAAATTGCCCGAACTGAAAAATGTAAAGATTCATGGACTTTCCGACGAACAGGTACGCATTGATTTGAGAACAGACAAACTGGCTCAATTGCAAATCCCGCTGAATGCAATCGTAGGAACACTGCAAAGTGAAATTGCCAATATTCCGGGAGGAAGTATCAATGTGGGAACCAAATCGTTGAATGTGAAAACGAGTGGAAACTATGTTTCTCTGGAGGAAATTGCAAATACGATTGTTTATGCTTCCGAAGGAAAAACCATTCCGTTGAAAGATATCGCAGATGTGTACTACGATTTTTCGGAAACCAAACACATTACCCGATTGAACGGTCACCGTTGTGTTTTTGTTTCAGCAGCGCAGAAGGAAGGATTCAACATTTCGAAAACACAGGAGAAATACCAGCAGGTTCTGGACGAATTTGATTCGAAAGTTCCTTCCAATATCGACATGGTCAATCATTTTGATCAGGGAGACAATGTAAACGATCGTTTGGGCGGTTTGGGGATTGATTTCCTCATTGCAATTCTATTGGTGGCAATTACCTTGCTTCCTTTGGGGGGAAGAGCTTCATTGGTCGTAATGATTTCGATTCCGCTTTCCCTGGCAATTGGTTTGGTATTGCTGAACGTGATGGGATACAATATCAATCAGTTGAGTATTGTCGGATTGGTTGTGGCACTTGGATTATTGGTAGACGACAGCATTGTGGTGGTTGAAAACATCGAACGCTGGCTTCGCGAAGGATATTCCAGAATGGATGCAACGTTAATGGCAACCAAGCAAATCGGACTTTCGGTTGTCGGCTGTACGGTTACCTTGATTATTGCATTTCTTCCCCTGGTTTTCCTGCCTGAAGTTTCCGGAGATTTTATCCGAAGTCTTCCGATGGCGGTTATTGCAAGCGTTTTGGCTTCGATGGTGGTTTCTTTGACCATTATTCCATTCTTGTCAAGTCGTTTGTTGAAACAACATCATGGACAGCACAACGGAAATATTTTCTTACGCGCTCTTCAAAAAGCAATTTCGGGAACTTATTCGGTGTTGTTGGATAAAGCGTTGAAACGCCCGATCATTACTTTGTTGGTGGCTGTGGGAATTTTCGGAGGATCGCTGGCATTGTTTCCGGTAATCGGTTTCAGTTTGTTCCCGGCATCGGAAAAACCGCAATTCATGGTCAATGTAGTTGCACCTTTGCAAACGAATCTGGAGCATACGAACGAGATTACGAAATACGTAGAGAAAGAGCTTGCTAAAATTCCGGAGATCGAATACTTCGCATCGAATGTAGGAAAAGGAAATCCGCCGGTTTATTACAACGTAGCGCAGGAAAACGAACGCACCGATTTCGCACAGATTTTTGTTCAGCTGGAAAAACATACAGGAGTAGAGAAGAGACAGGAAATTTCAGAACATCTGCGTGCAATTTTCAATGAATATCCCGGAGCAAAAATCGAAGTGAAAAATTTCGAACAAGGTCCGCCAATGGTAGCTCCGGTAGAAATACGCCTTTCCGGAGATAATCTGGATACTTTACGCAAATTGAGCCAGCAGGTAGAAAAGTTGCTGAAAGAAACTCCCGGAACGATGTATGTGAACAATCCGGTGAGCAACCTGAAATCCGATTTCAAACTGGTGATTTCAAAGGAAAAAGCCAGAGCACTTGGCGTAAACACTGTGGATATCGACAGAACTGTTCGTTTGGCAATTGCCGGAGTGGATCTGGGAACATTTTCGGATGAGAACAACGACGAGTTTTCCATGCTTTTAACGACACATAAAGGAGAACGCGCAACGTTGGAAGTCTTCAATCAGCTGTACATCAACAATCAGCAGGGAAGAGCGATTTTGCTTTCTCAGATTGCAACACTTCAATTGGAAAGTTCCCCTTTGTTTATCAATCACTACAACAAGGTTCGAACGGTTTCTGTCAGCGCTTTTGCACAAAAAGGTGTTTTGGTGGATAATCTGATCAAAGAAGTCATTGCGAAAATGGATCAACAAAAACTCCCGGATGGATATTCGTATGTGATGGGAGGAGAATTCGAATCACGAAACGAATCATTCGGCGGATTTAATACAATCATTACCATTACGGTCTTTCTATTTGTTGCCGTGTTGATTTTGCTTTTCAAAACCTTCAAAAGTACTTTGATCGTTCTGTCGGTAATCCCGCTGGGAATCGTTGGAGCAGTAATAGCTTTGTGGATGACCGGAAATTCACTTTCCTTCGTGGCCGTGATCGGTTTGATCGCACTGGCCGGAATCGAAGTGAAAAACTCGATTTTGCTGGTCGACTTTACCAATCAGCTGAGAGAAGAAGGCCGAACATTGGATGAAGCGATCCGGGAAGCCGGAGAAGTACGGTTTTTACCGATTGTATTGACATCGCTCACCGCAATCGGAGGTTTGATACCAATAGCCATCTCTACCAACCCTTTAATTTCACCTTTGGCAATTGTGTTGATCGGAGGATTGATCAGTTCGACTTTACTTTCGAGAGTCGTAACACCGATCGTCTATCGATTGATTCCACCGAAAGTGGAAATGAAAAATGGAGCAGATGCTTAAAAAAGTCGGGGCGAAAAATTTTTCGCCCCGACTTTTTTGGTAGAAGAAAATGAAGAATAATTGTATGTATCCCGAACAACTTTGATTTATCCCGATCACCTGTTAAATGAGTAACAAATCCGGATTATATAGTTAATAAA
>RCUP01000580.1_pt1 | contig 26436 bp, 26 predicted proteins | sample 2166341 | NCBI WGS metagenome assembly RCUP01 (sample SAMN09932325, study PRJNA488358) | compost metagenome | isolation source: compost soil in succinonitrile-enriched | place: Germany: Experimental Botanical Garden | reverse complement strand
ACAAAGCGTTGTGTTTGTCAGCTGCGAAGAAGGAAGAGTATGAAGCATTTCGCTACGTCCGTCAACTCCTTCTTTTTCTCTATTTTACTCAGCATTTGCATGCATCGTTCAGCGAGGGGGCGAATTATAGCCCTGCACCGCGCGCCTCGCAAGCGCTAATTTGCAGATGGGCAAATATTGCTGTGTGATATCGTAGCACCGACAATTCCCTGCCTCATCCACCCTGATTCCCATGCCTATCCCACACATTTCACCAACCGCCAATGCAACACTGGCCAGCGCCCTCGAACACGCCATCAATAGCAAGACCAAACCGCTGGGCAGTCTCGGCATGCTGGAAACCTTGGCCCGCCAGATCGGCCTGATCCAGCAAAGCACGCAACTGGCATTGCGCCAGCCCGCCATCATCGTTTTCGCGGCCGACCATGGCGTCGTCGTCGAAGGCATTTCCGCCTATCCGCAAAGCGTGACGTGGCAAATGGTGGAGAACTTCCTCGGCAACGGCGCCGCCATCAATGTTTTCGCCCGCCAGGCCGATTGCGCCCTCTATATAGTAGACGCTGGCGTGAACCATGATTTCGGCCCACGCGACGGCTTGCTCGACCGCAAGCAAGGCCCCGGCACCCGCAACTTCGCCAAAGAGCCCGCCATGAGCGAGGAGCAATGCCTGGCCGCCATGCAAGCAGGGATGGACCTCGTCGCCACACTGAACGGCAATGTGCTGGGCTTTGGCGAAATGGGTATCGGCAACACCACGGCCGCCGCCGCACTGATGCACAAGCTGACCGGCACGCCCGTCGCCGACTGCGTGGGCGCCGGCACCGGCCTGTCGAAGGAAGGGATATTGCACAAGCAACAGGTGATCGAGGCGGCTGTCGTCCATCATGCGGCAGTCACCGAGCCGCTCGACGTGCTGGCCACCTTTGGCGGCTTCGAGATCGCCATGATGGCCGGCGCCATGCTCAAGGCGGCCGAACGGCGCATGATTCTGCTGATCGACGGCTTCATCGTCAGCAGCGCTTTGCTGGTGGCGGCCCGTTTGCAGCCGGCTATTCTCGATTACTGCGTGTTTTCGCACTGCTCCGATGAAAATGGCCACCGCCAGCTGCTGGAAAGCCTGGGAGCGCGTCCGCTACTGCACCTCGATTTGCGCCTCGGCGAAGGCACGGGTTCGGCGCTGGCCTTGCCGCTGCTGCACGCGGCCGTCAATTTCATGCGCGAGATGGCGACATTTGCCTCGGCCCAGGTCAGCGAAAAGTCCACGCCAGACTAAGACCATGGTCTATCCCGTTTCCGCCGCCATCCACCAGTGCCGCCTGTTCTTTATTGCGCTGCAGTTCTTCACGCGCCTGCCCATCCCTCGCTGGGTGGGTTTCGAACCGGCCTGGCTGCAGCACGCTTCGCGCTACTTTCCATTGGTGGGCGTCGTGGTGGCCGCCATCAGTGGCGCCGTGTATCTACTGGCAAGCTGGCTCCTGCCTTCGGCCGTGGCCGTGCTGCTGGCCGTCGCCGCTGGCATTTACCTGACGGGTGCCTTCCATGAAGACGGCTTTGCCGACATGTGCGACGGTTTCGGCGGCGGCCTGACGCGCGAACGGGTGCTGGAAATCATGAAGGATTCGCGCATCGGCGCGTATGGCGCCATTGGCATCCTGTGCCTGCTGGCCATCAAATGCGCGGCGCTCGCATCGCTGCCGCCTGCCACTGTGGTGGCAACCTTACTCATCGCCCATCCGCTTTCGCGCCTGGCTGCCGTCTCGCTGATCTGGGCCATGGATTATGCGCGCGATGAAGGCAAGGCCAAGCCGATGGCGCAGGAGATGACTACGGGAGAATTCATCATCGCCGCCGTCTGCGGCCTGCTACCCGCCATCGCCTGCGGCCTGCTGGGAATATTTGACTGGGCCACGCTGGTCTTTGCCATCGTGGCGGCGGCAGCGGCCGCATTCTGGCTGGGCCGCAAATGCCAGCGCCGCCTGCAAGGCTATACGGGCGACTGCCTGGGCGCCGTGCAGCAGGTGGCGGAAGTGGCGATTTACCTGGCCATCCTTTCCAGCTTCCAGCCTCCATTGCGCTTCTACTGAACAAGCATGCGCCTGATCCTCGTTCGCCACCCCACGCCGCAAGTGACCAGCGGCACCTGCTATGGCCGCAGCAACGTGGCGGTGGCGCCGCATGAAATGGCCACAGTGCGCGCCAGGTTGCAAGCAACGCTGCCAGCCGGTGTGCCGCTCTACACGAGTCCACTGCGCCGCTGCGCCGGCCTGGCATCAGCATTGGCGCAAGACTTGCCTTCCAGCGCCCTGCACCTTGATGCGCGGCTGGCCGAAATGGATTTTGGCGCTTGGGAAATGCAGCCCTGGCACGCGATTGCGCGCGCGGACATCGATGCCTGGGCGGCCGATGTGGCCTGGTATCGCCCCGGCGGAGGCGAGAACGTGCTGGCGATGGCCGCCCGCGTCGATGCGTTTTTAGGCGATCTGTTGCGCGAACAACACGAAACGGTGGTCATCATCTGCCATGCGGGCACCATCCGCCTGCTGTCGGCATTGCAAGCCCGGCTGCCATTGGAGGAAACGGCCCTGCTGGCCGCCCGTTCCGCCCATAAAATCGCCTACGGTGCGATGGTCGTCGTCGATTTCTGATATCGAAGCGCCCAGCCAGCCATTTCAGTCCACGCCCACTGCACGTATAATGGCGGGGTTTTGGTGCCCGCGTTCATGTCCATGAGCGCAGTTAAACGGGAAACACGATGCCGCACTCGCGGCGAACGTGTGCTGCCCCCGCAACGGTAAGCAAGTGTCGCCCCTCGCAACAGGATGCGGGCGACAAGCTATCTCTGACAACCACTGTGCTTGCAATCATCGAGCATGGGAAGGTGGGATAGCCGCACTTGCCAGCCCGGATACCGGCCAGGACAGGTGGAAGTGTGCGAACGGGGATGTTCGCGATCCGAATGGCCCCTGTGTCCATCTTCGATCGCCATCTTCAGTTCCCACTTCTGTTCAATCTGGCCTACGGGGACGTCGGCTGGTTGCATATTACTTACTGAAAATTATCATGACCCATGCTGTTTCCCGCCACGCGGCGCTCACGTCGCTCGCGCTAGCCATTGCCGCGCCTGCCGCTTTCGCCCAAGCCACACCAGACACCTTCGATCCTGTCGTCGTCACCGCCAACCGCTACCCGCAGCACCTGAGCGAAGTATTGAGCGATACGCAGACCATCAGTTCGGAAGACATCGCGCGTTCGGGCGCCGGCACACTGGTCGACCTGCTGCAAAAGCAGCGCGGCATCGAAGTCAATCGCAATGGCGGCCCAGGCACCAGTTCGAGCGTATTCATTCGTGGCGCGAACGGCAACCAGAATATCGTGCTGGTCGATGGCGTGCGTATTGGCTCCTCCACATCGGGCACCGCCAACTGGAGCGCCCTGCCTCTGTCGAGCATCGACCACGTTGAAATCGTCTACGGTCCACTGAGCACCATGTATGGCGCCGATGCCGTCGGCGGCGTGATCCAGATCTTTACCAAGAAAGGCGACGGCGCGACGCGCTTTTCCGCCTTCGCCGGCTACGGCCGCGACAACACCCGCCAGGTGGAAGCCAGCGTTGCCGGCTCTACCGGTGGCAACAACAGTTTCAGCTACGCGCTGACTGCGGGCAAGGAAAAATCGGATGGCTATTCCGCCACCAAACCTGGTAATTTTTCCTATAACGGCGATAAAGACGGCTACGACAAAGAAAGCGTCAGCGGCCAGTTTGGCTATCAGATGGCCAAGGGACATGATGTCGGCCTGGTTTTCCTGAACAGCAAACTGGATGCACAATTCGATGCGGGCTTGAACTTCGACGCGCGCAACTACAATAAGCAGGAAAGCATTTCGGTCTTCACGAAGAACCAGTTTTTGCCGAACTGGACCAGCGAGTTGCGCTACGCAGAATCGAAAGACAAACTGACCTCGGTTTCCGCCACTGGCGCCTTCGGCAGAAGCCAGTTCGACACCAAGCAAAGCGACATCAGCTGGCAAAACGATATTCTCATCGGCCGTGACACCCTGCAACTGCTGGGTGAATACCGTGACGAAGACGTCGTAAGCTCCGCCGAAGGCCTGTCCGGCGGACGCAATACAAAGTCTTTCGCGGCATCGTACAACCTGGTGCGCGGCGCTCACCTGGCCAGCATCAGCGGCCGTCGCGACGACAGTTCGGTGTACGGGACGCACAACACGGGCAGCGTCGCCTATGGCTACCGTTTCAGCAACGCTTTGCGCGCCAGCGCCAGCTATGGCACCAGCTTCCGCGCACCGACCTTCAACGATCTGTACTACCCTGGTTCCGGCATCCCCACGAACAAGCCGGAAAAAGGTCGCAATGCTGAAGTTGGCTTGCAATACAACGATGGCCAGACGCAACTGAGCGCGATCTACTACCATAACAAGATTACCGATATGATCAACTATGTATACGCTTGCCCGGTAATTGGCTGGAAACCAGGCTATGGCTGCAGCATGAATATCGACAAAGGCCTGCTCGAAGGCCTGACGCTGGCTGGCGCGCATAAATTCGGTGCCTTCAACGTCAGTGGCAACATCGACCTGCAAGATCCACGCAATGAATCGCTCGACAAGCAACTGACACTCCGCGCGAAAAAACACGCCAATTTCGCCGTCGATTACACGACCGGTCCCTTGACCGCCGGTACGGAATGGCAGTTGTCGGGCAAACGTTTTGCAGATCCCGCCAACACAACCACCCTCGGTGGCTATGGCTTGCTGAATCTGTACACCACCTACCAGTTCGCACGCGACTGGTCGGTGCTGGCACGCTGGAACAACATCACCAACAAAGACTATGAACTGAGCCGTTTCTATGCGACGCCACGCTCGAACCTCTTCGTCGGTGTGCGCTACGGCATGAAATAAGCACCTAGTAAATGATGTAAGCTGCGGGCGATGGCATTGCTGTCATTGCCCGCAGATGCAGTTCTGCAGTCCCCGTTTTTAAGGCAGTACATGCACCCATTTTTCCGCAATATGCGCCACCGCGCCACCGTGATCCTCACGGTGCTGATCGTGTGCGCGATTGCCAGCCTGATTTTCTCCGGCATGATCGGTTCGATCGCCATTCCGCTCGCCGACCTGCCTTCCGCCCTGTTCCATGTCGTACAGGGCCAAACCGACACACTCGCCGCCACCCTGCTCGACCTGCGCCTGGGCCGCGCGCTGACCGCCTTTGTCACCGGCGCGGCGCTGTCGCTGGCCGGTCTGATGATGCAGGCGTTGCTGCGCAATCCCCTGGCGGACCCGTATGTGCTGGGCATTTCCGCCGGTGCCTCTGTCGGTGCGCTGGCCGCGCTGCTGTTCATGTGCGCGCTGTGGGTGGTCGACGCGGCCGCCTTTGCCGGCGCCGTCGGCGTCTCCATGCTGCTGTACTTCTTTGCCCGGCGCGACCTGCGCGGCGGCACGGCGGCCGAAGGCGGCGCCTCGCTCTTGCTGCTGACGGGCGTGATCCTGGCCTCGGCCTGCATGGCCATCGTCACCCTGATGCTGTCCATCGCCCCGGAAAGCCGCTTGCGCAGCATGGTGTTCTGGATGATCGGCGACCTGTCCGGCGCGCCAGCGCGGCTGATGCCGTGGCTGGTCCTGGCCGGCGCCCTGGTCTTCGCCTTGCGCTGCGCGCGTTCGCTGAACGTCATGGCGCTGCATGCGGAAGCGGCCAGCACGCTCGGCGTGCGCGTGGGCGCGCTGCGCAAGGGCCTGTTCTTCTGTTCCGGCCTGCTCACGGCCAGCGCCGTCACCAGCGCCGGCAGCGTGGGCTTCGTCGGCCTGATCGTGCCGCATGCGCTGCGCTTTGCCTGCGGCCCCGATCACCGCCTGCTGATACCGGCCGCCGCGCTGGCTGGCGGCACTTTCCTCGTACTGGCCGATACCTTGGCGCGCACCGTGCTGGCACCCTTGCAGCTGCCAGTCGGCGTCGTCACGGCCATGATAGGCGCGCCCGTCTTCCTGTACCAATTGCACCGCTTGCGCAGGGGATGAAACGAGCATGATACGTACCTACCAACTCGGCCTGAAGGCGGGCACACGCTGCCTCGTGGAAAACCTCATCTGGCAAATCAGGGATGGCGAATGCTGGAGCGTGATCGGCCGCAACGGCGCCGGCAAAAGCACCTTGCTGCGCACCCTGGCCGGCTTGCGCGAACCGGATGCCGGCCACGTGACGATACAGGGCCGCGCCCTGATCGACTGGCCATTGGAAGAGCTGGCGCGCGAACGGGCTTTCCTGGCGCAGGCGCGCCACGACGCGTTCTCGTACCGCGTCATCGAAACGGTGCTGTCGGCGCGCCACCCGTATCACGACAATCACTATTGGGAAGGCAGCGACGACCAGCGCATCGCCCTGGCGGCGCTGGCGTCGATGGAAGTCGAGCACCTGGCCGAGCGCGACGTGCGCAGCCTGTCTGGCGGCGAACGCCAGCGCGTGGCGATCGCCGCCATGCTGGCGCAGGATACGCCCTTGCTGCTGCTCGATGAACCGGCCAACGCGCTGGACCTGGCGCACCAGGTCAGCGTCATGGGCCTGCTGGCCAAGCTGTGCCGCGAACAGAATAAAACCGTGGTCATGGTAGGGCATGACCTGAACCTGGCGCACAGCGTCTCGACCCATGCGCTGCTGCTGATGGGCGATGGCGGCTGGCTGGCCGGCCCCGTGGCCGACGTGATGCAGGCATCCATCCTGAGCGACTACCTGGGCCACCCGATCGAGATCATCGATCACGGCAAACGCAAGATATTCATACCGAAAGAGGACTGACATGAGCGAGAACAAAACCATCGATGCGGAGACCGCAGCCATCAACGAACGCCACCGCGTGCGCATGGAACGCAAGAAGGCGATCATCGACGCGGCCATCGCCAAGGCCGACAAGGAAATCGGCATCATCATCGTCAACACGGGCAATGGCAAGGGCAAGAGTTCGAGCGGCTTCGGCATGGCCATCCGCGCCATGGGCCACGGCATGAAAGTGGGCGTGGTGCAGTTCATCAAAGGCGCCATGTCGACGGGCGAAGAAAAATTCCTGCGCCGCTTCCCCGACGAGATCAGTTTTCATGCGATGGGCGAAGGCTATACCTGGGAAACGCAAAACCGCGAACGCGACATCGAAAAAGCGGAACTGGCATGGGAGCAGGCGAAGACCTTCCTGGCCGACCCAAGCTACGGCCTGGTGCTGTTCGATGAACTCAATATCGCCCTCAAGTACAACTACCTCGACGTGCATAAAGTCATCGCCGACCTGCTGGAACGCCCGGCCATGCAGCACGTGGTCATCACGGGCCGCGGCGCGCCGGACGAACTGATCGCGATCGCCGACACCGTCACCGAAATGGCCGTCGTCAAGCATGCGTATGCGGCCGGCATCGGCGCACAAATCGGCACCGAGTGGTAACAGCGCCATGACGCGCACCCTGGTCTTCGGCGGCGCCCGTTCCGGCAAGAGCGCCCATGCGGAAAAGCTGGCCCGCGAGTCCGGCAGGGAAGTACTCTACATCGCCACCGCGCAGGCGGGCGATGGCGAAATGGCCACGCGCATCGCGCATCACCGTGCGCAGCGCCCGGCCGGGTGGGCCACCCTGGAAGAACCGCTGCGCCTGGGCGACGCCATCCTGCGGGAAGCCGCGCCCGGCCGACTGCTGCTGGTCGACTGCCTGACCCTGTGGCTGACGAACCTGATGTTTTCCAGCGGCGAGACGTACCCGGACGTGGGCGACATCGCCCTGCCCGAACTGTTCCACAGCGAGCGCGCGCACCTGCTGTACGCGCTGGCCGAAATTGGCGATACCGATTGCGACCTCGTTCTCGTCTCGAACGAAGTAGGCATGGGCATCGTGCCCTACGGCGCCATCTCGCGCTGCTTCACCGATGAAGCGGGCCGCTTGAACCAGGCCGTGGCGGCCGTGTGCGACAAAGCCGTCTTTGTCGCCGCCGGCTTGCCCCTGTACCTGAAAGGCGGCCCATGCTGAGCGGCCTGTCGCTGCCCATGCTGGCCGCCTTGATGACGGCCGGCGTGCTACTCGACATGCTGCTGGGAGAAACGCGCCGCTGGCATCCGCTGATCGGTTTTGGGCGCCTCGCCAGCGCACTGGAACGCCTGCTGAACCGGGGCCGCGGGCGTTTGCTGCGCGGCGCGCTGGCGTGGTCGCTGGCCGTGCTGCCCATCAGCTATGTCGCCTACTGGCTGTGCGGTCTGGCCGGTGCGGCGCTCCACGTCTTCCTGCTCTATCTTTGCCTCGGTTTGCGCAGCCTGCGCGATCACAATCAGCCGATCGCCGATGCCCTGGTCATCGATGACCTGGACAAGGCGCGCCTGCTGACGGCGCGCATCGTCAGCCGCGACACGGCCAACGCCGACGCGGCCAGCCTGGCCAAGGCCAGCACGGAATCCCTGCTGGAAAACGGCAACGACGCCGTCTTCGGTACCCTGTTCTGGTTTGCCGTGGCGGGCGGCCCCGGCGCCGTGCTCTTCAGGCTGGCCAATACCCTCGACGCCATGTGGGGGTATCGGAACGAGCGCTATAACTGGTTCGGCTGCTGCGCCGCGCGCATCGACGACATCTTGAATTACCTGCCGGCGCGTCTGACGGCCCTGTCGTATGTCTTGCTGGGCAAAACCATGGCCGACAAACAGCGCGCCTGGCACTGCTGGCGCAGCCAGGCCCCCAACTGGGGCAGCCCGAACGCAGGCCCCGTGATGGCCAGCGGCGCCGGCGCCTTGGGCCTGGCCTTGGGCGGCGACGCCATCTACGACGGCGAACTGGAACGCCGTCCGCCGCTGGGTGCCGGCCGCCCGGCCGAAGCACGCGATATCGACCGCGCCTGGCGCCTGGTGGCGGAAACGGCCGTCCTGTGGCTGATCTGGATGGCGCTGCTGGCGGGCCTGTTCTACCTGAAGGGGAAATACCTTGCTTGAACATGGCGGCAACCTGCGCGACGCCGCGCGCGAATATGGCAGACCACTGGCCGACTGGATCGACCTGTCGACCGGCATCAACCCGCACTGGTATGCAGCGCCAGCACCCGACGCCAACGCCTGGCACCGGCTGCCGGAGGCCGATCCTGCGCTGGCCGCAGCCGCCTGCAGCTACTACGACGCGCCAACCATGCTGCCCGTGGCGGGCACACAGGCCGCCATTCAGGCCCTGCCCCGACTGCGCGCGCCATCGCGCGTGGTGGTGGCCGCGCCCTCGTATGCGGAACACGCGCACCACTGGGGCCAGCACGGCCACCAAATGCGGCAAGTGCCGTATGCGCAGCTGGCCGATGCGGTGGACAGCTGCGACGTGCTGGTCATCTGCAATCCGAACAATCCCACGGGCGAACGCATCGCCCCCGCACTGCTGCTGGCATGGGCCACCCGGCTGGCCGCGCGCGGCGGCTGGCTGGTGGTCGATGAAGCGTTTGGCGACACGGAAGCCCACGCCAGTCTCGGTCCGCACTCGGGCCAGCCCGGCCTGGTCGTGCTGCGCTCCATCGGCAAATTCTTTGGCCTGGCGGGACTGCGCCTGGGCTTTGTCGCTGCCCATCCCGCACTGCTGGTTCAACTGGCCGACATGCTGGGACCGTGGAGCGTCAGCGGCCCGGCGCAGCAGGTGGCACTGGCCGCGCTTACCGATACGCACTGGCAGGACGCGATGCGCGAACGCCTGCGCGGCGAAGGTGCCCGCTTGCACCAGCTGTTGGCCGCGCACGGCATCGCCAGCAGCGGCACGGCGCTATTTCAGTGGTGGCCGGAAGATTGCGCCGAAGCGTTCTGGCGCCACATGGCGGAATCGGGCATCTGGGTGCGCCTGTTCCGCCACGCCGCCCACGGCATCCGCCTGGGGCTGCCCCCCGACGAACACGCCTGGCTGCGCCTGCAGCAGGCCCTCACCGCGTGGAAGCACATATGAACCACTTGAAAACCGCACTACTGCTGGCCGGACTGGTCTCGTTGCAAACGCATGCCGCCATCACCGTGCGCGACGATGACGGCAATACCGTCACCGTGGAAAAGCCGGCGCAGCGCATCCTGGCGCTGGCGCCGCACGTGACGGAACTGCTGTTCGCCGCTGGTGGCGGCGAGAAGATCGCCGGCGTCGTCAGCTACAGCGACTACCCGGAAGCGGCCAAGAAGATTCCGCAGGTGGGCGACAACCGCCAGTACGACATGGAACGTATCATCGCCATGAAGCCGGACCTGATCGTCGTCTGGATGCATGGCAGCGCCGAGCGCCAGATCGCCATGCTGCGCCAGTTGAAGGTGCCGATCTATCACAGCGAACCGCGCAAGCTGGCCGATATCCCCGACAGCATGGAGCGCCTGGGGCAGCTGATGGGCACGGAAAAGACCGCCAAACCGGCCGCCGCCCAGTTGCGCGCCAAACTGGCTGGCTTGACGACCCAGTATGCGCAGCGCCCGCCCGTGCGCGTGTTTTACCAAGTGTGGGACAAACCTTTGTATACCCTGAGCGGCGCGAGCATCATCAGCGATTCCATGCGCGTATGCGGCGGCCAGAATGTGTTCGCCGCAATGAAGGTGGTGGCGCCCGTCGTCACGCCCGAAGGCGTGCTGCAGGAAGACCCGGAAGTCATTTTTGGCACCAGCGAAAAAAGTGATCCGCGCAGCGAAGGCGGCCTGGCCATGTGGCGCGCCTTCCCGTCGATGACGGCCGTGCGCAAAAATAACCTGTTCCGCCTGAATGGCGACCTGCTCAACCGCGCCGGCCCGCGCATGATCGAAGGCACGGCCGCCATGTGCGAGCAACTGGAAGCGGCCCGCCAGCGCCGTACCAGCAAGGCGGCTCAATGAGCCATTACCAGCGCATCGCCTGTTTGTCGACGGAAGCCGTGGAAACGCTGTACGCGCTGGGCGCCGAAGACGTCATCGTAGGCATTTCCGGCTTTACCGTACGCCCTCCCCGCGCGCGCGAGGAAAAGACCAAGATCAGCGGCTTTTCGTCCACGAATCTGGAGCGCATTCTGGCAGTAAAACCCGATCTCGTGATCGGCTTTTGCGACATGCAGGCCGATATCTGTCGCGACTTGGTCAAGGCCGGCATCGAAGTGCACCAGTTCAACCAGCGCACGGTGGACGGCATCCTGCGCATGATCGCCGTGCTGGCCGCGCTGGTGCAGCGCGAGGCAGCGGGCAACGCATTGATCGCCAGCCTGCGCGCGGACATCACCACCGCCCGCACCCGCGCCGCCGCCTGGACGCGCAAGCCCGTGATTTACTTTGAAGAGTGGAACGATCCCCTGATGAGCGGCATCGGCTGGGCAGCGGAACTGATCGAGATCGCCGGCGGCACGGATGCCTTCCCTGAATTATCCGCGCAGCCGGGCGCGAAGGAACGCATCATCGCCGATCCGTTGAGCGTGGTGGCACGCGCGCCCGACATCATCCTCGCCAGCTGGTGCGGCAAGAAATTCCAGCCGGCACAACTGGCGGCACGCCCGGGATGGGATGCGATTCCCGCAGTACGCAATGACATGCTGTTCGAGATCAAGTCGCCCGACATCCTGTCGCCAGGCCCTGCGGCGATCACCGAAGGGCTGCGCCAGATCAGCGACATCATCGCGCAGTGGCAGGAGCAGCAGGCATGAAGAGCCCCTTCCCCGCCCTGATGGTGCAAGGCACGACGTCGGACGCGGGCAAGAGCACCGTCGTCGCGGCCCTGTGCCGCTTGTTGAAACGCCGTGGCGTGACGGTAGCGCCGTTCAAGCCGCAAAACATGGCCTTGAATAGCGCCGTGACGAGCGACGGCGGCGAGATCGGCCGCGCGCAAGCCTTGCAAGCGCTGGCTTGCGGCATCGCGCCGCACACGGACATGAATCCGGTGCTCTTGAAACCGTCGTCGAACACGGGCGCGCAAGTGATCATCCACGGCAAGGTGCGCGCCGAGATGGATGCGCGCGACTACCAGCAATATAAAACCATCGCCATGGGCGCCGTGCTGGAATCGTACGCGCGCTTGCGCCAGCAATACGATACCGTCGTCGTCGAAGGCGCGGGCAGCCCGGCAGAAGTCAACCTGCGCGCGCGCGACATCGCCAACATGGGCTTTGCCGAAGCCGTCGACTGCCCCGTGATTCTGGTGGCCGACATCGACCGGGGCGGCGTCTTCGCGCACATCATCGGCACCCTGGCGTGCCTGTCCGACAGCGAACGGGCACGCATCGTCGGCTTCGTCATCAACCGCTTCCGCGGCGACACTTCGCTGCTCACACCCGGCATCGAGTGGCTGGAGCAGCAGACGGGCAAACCCGTGCTGGCCGTGCTGCCCTATCTGCAAGGCCTGTTCCTCGACGCGGAAGACGCCGTCGAAGCGATGCAGGCCGAACGCGGCGCCTTCAAGGTGGTGGTGCCGCAACTGCCGCGTATCAGCAATCACACGGACTTCGACGCGCTGCGCGCCCACCCCGATATCGACCTGCAATTCATCCAGCAGGGGCAGCCGATTCCAGCGGCCGACCTGGTGATCCTGCCTGGCAGCAAGAACACGCGCGGCGACCTGGCCTGGCTGCAACAGCAAGGCTGGCCCGCCTACCTGGCAAAACACCTGCGCTACGGCGGCAAGGTGCTCGGCATTTGCGGCGGCTTCCAGATGCTGGGACAAAGCGTGTGCGATCCGCTGGGCGTGGAAGGCGCGGCGGGAGAGTCAAAGGCACTGGGCTTGCTCGACATGGTGACGGAGCTGACAAGCGACAAGCGGCTGGAACAGGTGAGCGGCCACTGCGCGTTTGCCGGCGCGGCCGATGCGCGCGTGGCAGGCTATGAAATCCACATGGGCGTCTCGCATGGCGCGGCGCTGGCGCAGCCGGCCTTTGTCATCAATGGGCGGCCGGAAGGCGCCATGTCGGGCGACGGGCAAATCCTCGGCAGCTATTTGCACGGCATGTTCGATACGCCCGCCGCGTGTTCGGCGCTGCTGCGCTGGGCCGGGCTGGACTCCGGCCACACGGTGGACACGGCCGCCCTGCGCGAGGCCAGCCTGGAGCGGATTGCCGACGCGGCGATGCCGTTGATGGATGCGCTGGAACGGTTGCCACGCTAATGGTGATGTCGGGTTACGCCGTACCGGCTAACCCGACCTACTCACTGGATCACATCAAGCGCTAGCGACTAATTTTTCAGACACGTGCCCATATACGAGCGGTCGGTCGAGAATTCGACCGCCATGCTCGACGACACCGGCATGAACATCGAATAATCCGCCGGCACGTCGGCCGGGTCCTTGAACACGGCGATGCCAACGAAATCGACGGCCTGCGCGCCCAGGCCCAGTTTGTTGATGGCGATGGTTTCCGCATGCGTCTTGCCGGCGGTGTTGTTGGTGATGGTGGCAGTGCTGCCGGCCACGACGATCTTCGCGCTGATGCCCGGCGCCGCGCAAGCGTAGCTGCCGGCGATTTCGGCGCCGATCTTTTGCTGTTTGGCGGCCACGATGGTGCCCACGCGCAGCACGTTCTGCTGGTTGCGGCTGTAGCGGTCGATGAACAGCGCCAGCCCCCGGTCCCCTGCGTGCGCGTGGACGATGCCGAAGTCCTGGTCACCCTGGCGGGCAATGATCAGGCCACGCGCCGCGTCACGGACCAAAGTCAGGCTGGCGTTTTCCGCTTCCAGCTGCGGCGCTACCGCGGAGCACACGCCTTGCGCATTGAACATGCCGCCATTGCACAGTTGCGCGCTGCCATCGGCCGCCACCTTGAGGCTGCCTTTCGGATTGAAACGGTCGCCGCCATCCGATGCATTGCGCATGGCGCCCAGGAAGATATAATTGCCGGCCAGCTTGGCCACGTCCGTGACGGCATAACCGGTGCCGCTGACGTTGGAATGCATGTTGCCCAGTTTCACGGTCCCCGTCAGCAGGCGCGTGCGCGCGTCGACGGTGACGCTGAAATCCGTTGCCGTGTAGGTGGTGAGATGGCCGGTGGTGGTGGCGCTGAACGTGCCGCTGCGGTCGCTCAGGCCGAACTGCGTCGACAGCACGCGGATGGCGTAGGTTTTCTTCGCGCTGTCGAACGTGATGCGCCACGTGTCGCCGATATCGGCCGCCACGTCATACACCGTCTCGTCCGCGTTGGCGCCGGCGATCACGGTCAGGCCAGCCTGGGCCGCGACCGCTTGCGAGGCGACCGTCACGGGGTCGGCGACGGGCGTAACCACGATGGGCGGCGTGACCGGTGCTGCCGGCGTGCCGCCATCGCTGCCGCCACCGCATGCGGACAGGGCCGCGCCCAGGACAAGGAAGGTAAGTGCATTTTTCATGTGGTGTGACTTTCGGGGAAAGAAGAGGCCGGAAAACACATGCTAGCCGTGCCCGCAATCTATTGCCATGGAACAAATGTTCCATGGACTCTGCCCCCGGCAAGTTGCCAAAATGAACGGCGTGGGCGGCACGCCTGCGCCATTTATGTGACAATTCGTCGTACTGTCGGCTCCGTTTTTCCTCCTCAGGCTCGCATCCATGACCAGTTCCCCGATTAAAAGCTACCTTCCCTGGGTGGTCGCCACCGCCCTGTTCATGGAGCAACTCGACTCCACCATCGTCAACACCGCCATCCCCGCCATGGCCGCCAGCCTGAACGTGACGCCGCTGAGCCTGAAGGCCGTCGTCACCAGCTACATCCTGAGCCTGGCCGTGTGCATTCCCATCAGCGGCTGGATGGCCGACCGCTTCGGCACGCGGCGCGTGTTTTCCGCCGCCGTTGCCATCTTTACCATCGCTTCCATCCTGTGCGGCCTGTCCGTCAATGCGCCCATGCTGGTGGCCGCGCGCCTGCTGCAAGGGGTGGGCGCGGCCATGATGATGCCGGTGGGCAGGCTTACCATCATCCGCACCTTTCCCAAGTCGCAATTGCTGGCGGCCATGAATTTCGTCATCATCCCCGCCCTGATCGGCCCCCTGCTGGGGCCTACCGTGGGCGGGCTGATCGTGCACTGGCTGTCGTGGCGCGAGATTTTCTTCGTCAACGTGCCTGTCGGCCTGGTGGCCTTGTACCTGGCGCACCGCTACATGCCCGATTACTATGGCGACAAGCCCCGACCGCTGGATCTGATCGGCCTGGTGCTGTTCGGCACGGGTATCGCGCTGCTGTCGTGGCTGCTGGAAATCTTCGGCGAACACCGCATTGACGGCACCTCGTTTGCCGTGCTGCTGTTCATTTCCATCAGCCTGCTGGCCGCGTATGCCTGGCATTCGAGCGAAGTGCTGCATCCGCTGCTGCGCCTGACCCTGTTCAAGATCCGCACCTTCCGCGTCTCCGTGGTGGGCGGCTTCGTCACGCGCCTGGGCGTGGGCGGCCTGCCCTTCCTGTTGCCGCTGCTGTACCAGCTGGGCCTGGGCTTGCCCGCGTGGCAATCGGGCTTGCTGATGATGCCGTCGGCCGCGGCCGCCATGGGCATGAAATTCATTTCCGCGCGCGTGCTGGCCCGCTTCGGCTACCGCCAGGTGCTGATCGTCAACACGGTGCTGATCGGCGTCACTATCGCCATGTTTTCGCAGGTAAGTGTGGGCACACCCCTGTACGTGATCGTTGCCATCAGCCTGTGCATGGGCTTTTTCAATTCGCTGCAGTTTTCCAGCATGAATACCATCGCGTATGCCGACGTCGACAAGGCCGATTCCAGCATGGCCAGCACCATCGCCAGCTCGATGCAGCAATTGTCGATGAGCTTTGGCCTCGCCTTCGGTTCGCTGATCACGGGCTGGTACCTGGGCGACATGCCGCAGTCGGACCGCGCCATGCTCAGCACGGCGCTGCACCACGCCTTCCTGACCCTGGCCGCCCTGACGGTGCTGTCCTCGCTGACGTTCTGGACCTTGCGCCGCGACGATGGCGAAAGCATCAGCAAGGGCACGGACAGCGACGAGGAAGATGCGGCCGACGTGAAAGCCCAGGCCGTTGTGCAGACGGAAGTGCAAACCAGGAAAGGCTGAGCCACATCAAGCTTGCCGCCAGCGCCGCTGGCGCTTTGGCCCGGCGCTGCTACCGTGACGGCAGGAGGTGCACATGGCGGCCGAGCGGCGCTTTGCGTGGAAGGGCACGGACCGCCATGGCAAGGCGGTCGATGGCATCTTGCGCGCGGCCGACGCCACCACGGCCAAGGCCGCGCTCAGACGCCAGGGCATCCTTGCCAGCAAGGTAAAAGCCCCGCGCGCCGCGCCCGGCAAGGCCATCACGCGCAAGGATATCGCCCTGTTCACGCGCCAGTTGTCGACCATGATGGCGGCAGGCGTGCCGCTGCTGCACGCCTTTGACATCGCCGGCAAGGGGCATGCCAAACCCGCCGTCACGGAGTTGATGCACGACTTGCGCCACGACATCGAAGCGGGCAGCAGCCTGCAGCAGGCATTCCGCCAGTTCCCCCTGCTGTTTGACGAACTGTATTGCAACCTGCTGGCGGCGGGCGAACAGGCGGGCATCGTGCAGGAATTGCTGGCGCGCCTGGCCACGCACCAGGAAAAAGCCATCGCCCTGCGGCGGCAGGTGCGCGGGGCGCTGATGTATCCGCTGGTCATCGTGCTCGTCGCCCTCGTCGTCACGGCCATCATCATGAGCATGGTCGTGCCAGCGTTCCGCCAGGTCTTCGACAGCTTCGGCGCGCCCTTGCCGCTGCCCACCCTCGTCGTCATGGGCGTGTCCGCCTTCCTCGTCCATTACTGGCTGGCCTTGCTGGCGGCGCTCGTGTTCGCTTGCGTGCTGCTGCACCTGGCCTGGCGCCGCTGGCCCGCCTTGCGGCGCAACACACAACTGCGGGCGCTGCGCCTGCCCGTGTTCGGCCCGCTTCTGCGCAAGGCGGCGATCGCCCGCTGGACACGCACCCTGGCCGCCATGTTCGCCGCTGGTGTGCCGCTGCTCGACTCGCTCGGCCTGGTGGGCGCCGCCTCCGGCCACGCGCTGTACCAGGAAGCGACAACGCGCATCGAGCGTGAAATCCGCGCCGGCGGCAGCCTGGCCCTGGCCATGGAACACAGCGCCGTGTTTCCCCCGCTGCTCACGCAACTGGCCCTGATCGGCGAGGAATCGGGCGCCCTCGACGCCATGCTGTCGCGCGCGGCCGACATCATCGAGGCCGAGATCGACGTCACCGTGACCACGCTCTCGGCCCTGCTGGAACCGGCGCTGATGGTGGTGCTGGGCGTACTCGTCGGTTCCCTCGTGATCGCCCTGTATTTGCCGATTTTCAAGCTCGGGGCCGTGATTTGACCGTTCGTCCTGCGCAAAACATCCCCATGCACCGGCAGATGTTTTACACTGCGGCAGTGCCAGGCAATGTTTGCGCGGCAACATCATCACCTCAGACAACTCCACCATGCTGCAAGATACCCTGCTGTTCGCCGCGCCCGGCAACCTGCCCGTCGCCCTCGTCGCCGCCCTGTTCGGCCTGATCGTCGGCAGCTTCCTCAACGTGGTGATCCACCGCGTGCCGAAAATGATGCAGCGCGACTCCGATAATTACGTGGCGGAAGAAAGCGGCTTGCCCTTGCCGCACACGGACCGCTACAACCTGATGCTGCCGCATTCGAACTGCACCGCCTGCGGCCACCGCATCACGGCCATGGAAAACATCCCCGTCATCAGCTACCTGCTGCTGCGTGGCAAGTGCAGCGCCTGCAAGGCGCCGATCTCCGTGCGCTATCCGCTCGTCGAGCTGCTGACGGGCGCGCTGTCGGCCCTGTTGATCTGGCACTTCGGCAGCGGCTGGACGGGCCTGGCCACGCTCCTGTTTGCGTATTTGCTGATCGCCATGACCTTCATCGATGCCGATACGCAAATGCTGCCCGACGACCTCACCTTCCCCCTGCTGTGGGCCGGCTTGCTGGTCAATATCAACGGCACTTTCGTGCCCCTGCAAGAGGCCGTCATCGGCGCGGCCGCCGGCTACCTGGCCTTGTGGGCCGTGTACTGGGCCTTCAAGCTGGCGACAGGCAAGGAGGGAATGGGCTATGGTGACTTCAAATTGCTGGCGGCGCTCGGTGCGTGGCTGGGCTGGACCATGCTGCCGACGATCATCTTGTTGTCGTCGCTGGTGGGCGCCGTGGTCGGCATCGGCCTGATCGTGTTTGCCAAGCGCGGGCGCGACAAACCGATCCCGTTCGGCCCCTACCTGGCGGCGGCGGGCCTGATCGCGCTGCTGTACGGCGCGCCCCTGTCGCGGCTTACACTGGGCCTGACCGGCTGACCTGCGCAGCACTGCGCCCCTATGGATAAATACATGCAACGACAAAACGCCCCTTATTTCAGCGTCGGCCTCACCGGCGGCATCGGTTGCGGCAAGAGCACGGTGGCCGACATGTTCGCCGCGCGCGGCGCCTCCATCGTCGACACCGACCACATCGCCCACAGCCTGACGGCGCCCAATGGCGCCGCCATGCCGGCCCTGGTGGCGGAATTTGGCGCCGGCTACACCGATGCGCGCGGCGCCCTCGACCGCAGCAAAATGCGCAAGCTCGTGTTTTCCGACGCTGCCGCCAAGGCGAAACTGGAAGCCATCCTGCACCCGCGCATCCGCCAGGCCACCCTGGCGGCGGCAGAAGCAGCCACGGGCAGCTACGTGATCTTTGCCGTACCCCTGTTGGTCGAGTCCGGCGGCTGGGTGGAGCGGGTCAACCGGGTACTGGTCATCGATTGCCTGGAAAGCCTGCAAGTATCGCGCGTGATGGCGCGCAATGGCTTATCGGAAGAACAAGTCAAAGCCATCATGGCCACGCAGGCCACGCGCGCCATGCGCCTGGCGGCGGCGGACGATGTGATCGACAACAATGGCGATTTGGCGTCTTTAGAACCGCAGATTGCCCAGTTGCACGATTTATATCTGGCATTTTCAAAAAGAATGGCTGGAATGGCCCCGCAACGTTTGTAATTTGTCGACGCTTGGTTCAAAATCACGGGATTGTTTGCAGGTCCTTACTTAAGGGAATTATTTTGATTGTCTACGAATACCCTTTCAACGAACGCATACGTACCTTGTTGCGGCTGGAAGACCTGTACGACAAATTCAAGTTCTTCATCCAGCAAGAGCATGCAATGCAGCACCATGTTGCCTTGGCAACTATTTTCGATATGCTCGAAGTGGCGGGTCGCGCCGACCTGAAGTCCGACCTGCTGCAAGAACTCGAGCGCCAGCGCCAGAGCCTGCTCGGTTACCGCAGCAATCCGAACGTGGAACCGGAAACCTTGGACGCCATCCTCGGTGAACTCGACAGTGTCAGCGGTGCCCTGGTGGCGGCGCAAGGCAAGACGGGGCAGAATATCCGCGACAATGAATGGCTGATGAGCATCCGCGGCCGCACCATCATCCCGGGGGGCGCCTGTGAATTCGACTTGCCGTCCTACTTTGCCTGGCAAAAACGCAGCTCCGAACAGCGCCTGACCGATATCCACGCCTGGTTCGCCCCGCTGGCACCGCTGTTTGATGCGCTGGCCCTCGTCTTGCGCCTGCTGCGCGATTCCGGCGGACCCGTTAAACTGATCGCCAATGGCGGCAGCTACCAGCAAATGCTGCAAGGCAAGGTGTACCAGATGCTGCGCCTGAGCCTCGATGAAAACAGCGGCGCCATCCCGGAAATTTCCGCCAACAAATACATGCTGTGGGTACGCTTCACTACCCAGGGCGGCGACTTGAAGCCCAAGCCGCTGGAAGAAGATGTCCCGTTCGAGCTCACGCTCTGTAATTTTTAACTGTTACTTATTTGCCCCATCATGACCGTCGTTAACTGCCCTACCTGTGCCGCCAAAGTCGAATGGACTGAAGCCAACAAATTTCGCCCCTTCTGCTCGGAACGCTGCAAGCAGATCGACCTGGGTGCCTGGGCTGAAGAGAAATACACGATCCCCGCCGCCGACCCGTTCGAAGACCCATTGGCGGACGAAGACAACAAGCCGCAGTAAGCCGCACCAAGCCTCAAATAAACGGATTTTCCAGGCGCAGTCCCTGCGCCGCGAAACTGTCGAGCCTGCCGCTGACCACCGTCAAGCCATAGGCGATGCCCATCGCCGCGATCTGCCCATCGACGCCATGCGCGTGGCCGCAGCCATGCAGGCGCGCGCACACGAGCGCGCAATCGAGGTCGAATTCCAGCAGCCGCGGCGCATACTCAGCCAGCACGGCTTCCAGCCAGCCTTCCAGCGCCAGTGCTTCCAGCGCCGCTTCGCGCCGCCAGCTGCGCTGTATGCCGGCGCGCAATTGGGCGATCACCTGCACCGGCACATAACGCGCCTCGGGCGCCACCCGCTCGAAAAAATCCGCGACACCTGGTGGCGCGGCGCTGCCCTTACGCGCTGCAACGATCACATCCGTGTCGACCAGGTAGGCGGGCATAGGCATGGCGTATCAGGGACGACGCTCGAAATCCACGTCCAGCCCCACGTCGGGCATGCTGCGCAAAATATCGTCGAGCGGACGCTTCGGCAAGGGCCGCAAGGCGCTGCGCAAGATGTCGCGGTGCTCGTCCTCGATGCTGCGCCCATGCGCGCGGGCACGCTTGTGCAAGGCGGCAATCAGCAATTCATCGGTATCGGTAAAGGTCAGTGTCAGCGGCATGCGAAACTCCCCGGTGCGTGATGAAAGCACTGTAGCGCAAAGCGCCGACTATACAAGGAGAGTCACAGCAAAGCTTGCGCCAGCACGCAGCATGGTGCTGCACGCTGGCACAAGTGGAGATCAGGCAGGTGCCAGCGATTCCCGGCGCACCTCGTCCAGCCATTCCAGCAGGGGAATGGTGGCCGGCAGCAAGGGTTCCACGCCGACCGTACCCTGCCAGGCGAACGCCTGCCCTTCCAGGCTTTGCGGCTCGCCCCGCCATTCGCGGCTGATATAGAAATGCAGGCGCACATGGGCGTGTGGATACACATATTCGACCCCGCACCAGGCTTCGGCACTGTCGATATGCAGGCCCAGTTCCTCGACAAACTCGCGTTTCAAGGCGTCAAGAATGGCTTCGCCCGGTTCGACTTTACCGCCAGGAAATTCCCAATAACCGTCATACGGCTTGCCGGCCGGACGCTGGCCCAGCAGCACGTCGCCATTCGGCTTCATCAGGATGCCGACGGCGACGTCGACCGGTTTGATTTTCACTTCGCTCATTGCGGCAACTTTCCCGCAGGAAGTTTCCCCGCATAATCGCGCGCGAATTGCCAGGCCACCCGGCCCGAACGGGAACCGCGCTGCAAGGCCCAGCGCAGGGCGTCGCCGCGCGCTGCCGCGATCTGTTCCGGCGTGCAGCCGAACGAAGCGAGCCAGTGGGCCGCGATATCGAGGTAATCGTCCTGCTTGAACGGATAGAATGACAGCCACAGGCCGAAGCGTTCGGACAGCGAGATTTTCTCTTCCACCGTCTCGCCCGGATGCAGATCGCCATCGTCGTCCGTCTTGTAGCTCGTGTTGTCCGACATGCGTTCCGGCATCAGGTGACGGCGGTTCGAGGTGGCGTAGATCAGCACATTGTCCGATTGCGCGGCGATGCTGCCGTCGAGCGCCACTTTCAGCGCCTTGTAGCCGCTCTCGCCCTCTTCGAACGACAGGTCGTCGCAAAAGATGATGAAGCGCTCGGGGCGCGCCGCCACCAGGTCGACGATGTCGGGCAAGTCGGCCAGGTCCGCCTTGTCGACTTCGATCAGGCGCAAGCCCTGGTCGGCGAACTGGTTCAGGCACGCCTTGATCAGCGACGACTTGCCCGTGCCGCGCGCGCCTGTCAGCAGCACGTTGTTGGCCGGACGGTTGCTGACGAACTGGCGCGTGTTCTGTTCGATCTGCGCTTTTTGCGTACCGATGTTGTGCAAATCATCCAAGGCGATGGACGACACATGGGTCACGGCCTGCAAATAAGGAAGCGCACCCTGGCGCCGGCGCCAGCGGAAGGCAAAGCTATTCCAGTCGGTCGCCGGCAAGGCCGGCGGCAAGATCGACTCGAGGCGCGCCAGTACCCGCTCGGCGCGGATCAGGAATTGATCGAGGCCGGTCATGAGCGGTAGTCGGCGTTGATCGACACGTAGTCATGCGACAGGTCGCACGTCCACAGGGTGGCCGTGGCATCGCCGCGCGCCAGCTTGACGCGGATGGTGATTTCGCTTTGCTGCATCACGCGCTGGCCATCCTGTTCCTGGTAGTCGGGGTTGCGGCCGCCATTCTTGGCCACCCACACGTCGTCCAGGTACAGGTTCAGCTGGCCCACGTCCAGGTCGTCCACGCCCGCATAGCCGATGGCGGCCAAGATGCGGCCCAGGTTCGGATCGGACGCGAAGAAGGCCGTTTTCACCAGCGGCGAATGGGCGATGGAATAAGCGATCTTGCGGCACTCTTCCACGTTGCGGCCGTCTTCCACGGTCACGGTCATAAACTTGGTAGCGCCTTCGCCGTCGCGCACGATGGCTTGCGCCAGGAAAGTCGACAGTTCGGTGACGGCGGCAGCCAGTTCCGCATAGTGCGGCGAATCGATGGAATCGATGACCAGGTTGCCGGCGCCCGTGGCCACCAGCATGAACGAGTCATTGGTGGACGTGTCGCCGTCGATGGTGATGCAGTTGAACGATTTGTCGGCCGCCTGTTTCACCAGCTGGTCCAGCACCGGCTGGGCCACGGTGGCGTCAAACGCGAGGAAACCGAGCATGGTGGCCATGTTCGGCTTGATCATGCCGGCGCCCTTGCTGATGCCCGTCAGCGTCACCGCATGGCCACCGATGGTGACCGTGCGCGAGCCGGCCTTCGGCTGCGTGTCGGTGGTCATGATGGCTTCGGCAGCCGAGAACCAGTTGTCCGAGGTCAGCGCGGCCACGGCTTGCGGCAAGCCGGCGACCAGGCGTTGCACGGGCAAGGGTTCCAGAATCACGCCCGTGGAAAACGGCAGGATTTGCTGCGGCGTGCAGCCCAGCAGCTCGGCCAGCGCGGCGCAGCTGGCCTGCGCGTCGGCCAGGCCCGATTCGCCCGTGCCCGCATTCGCGTTGCCCGTGTTGACCAGCAGCGCGCGGATCGGCGCGGCGCCGGCCGTCACGGCCGCCAGGTTGGCTTTCGAGATTTGCACGGGCGCGGCGCAGAAGCGGTTCAGGGTGAACACGCCGGCCACGGTGGCCGTCGGCGCCAGTTTCAATACCAGCAAATCCTTGCGGTTGGGTTTCTTGATGCCGGCTTCGGCAACACCGATTTCAATGCCGGCGACGGCTTTCAAGTCGGCGGCGACGGGCTTGGGAGAATTGACGGCCATGGTGAGTTCTTCTGCGAGGGAAAATGGAAGCGCTATTGTAGCGCCTTCGCGGCGCCGGTGAGCATGCGCGCCCACACATGCGCGCCCGCAAATTGAAAAGGCATAAAAAAACGGAGACCGCGGTCTCCGTTTTTGCTCAGGCTGTCAAACCGCCTTATGCCAGCTTGCCGTGGCAAGCTTTGTATTTTTTACCGCTGCCGCATGGGCATGGGTCGTTGCGGCCCACTTTGACGCCCATGCTCACGCTCATGTCGTCGACGTTGTCCATGTTGCCGCCGGCCGCAGGCGCCAGCAGTTCTTCCGGCGCCGCGTTCGGGTCGAATTCGGCGTGCTGGTAGTGCACGTTTTCCACGTGCGACTGCTGCATCGCCTGTTCGGCCGCATCGACTTCTTCGCGCGACTGGATACGTACCGTCATCACGTGTTTCGTGACGTCGTTCTTGATCATGTCGAGCATCTGGCCAAACAGTTCAAACGCTTCGCGCTTGTATTCCTGTTTCGGGTTCTTCTGCGCATAACCGCGCAGGTGAATACCCTGACGCAGGTGATCGAGCGCCGCCAGGTGTTCGCGCCAGTGGCTGTCCACGCTTTGCAGCATGACATTGCGCTCGAAGCCGCCAAACGATTCCTTGCCGACGATATCGATCTTCGACTGGTACACGGCATCGGCCGCGACCAGCACTTTTTCCAGGATCTCTTCGTCTGTCAGGGTCGAATCGGCTTCCAGCAATTGCTGCAACGGCAAATCGAGTTGCCATTCGCCAGCCAGGGTGTTTTCCAGGCCCTTGATATCCCACTGCTCTTCCACCGATTCGTGCGGCACGTATTCGTGCACCAGGTCGGTGAACACGCCGTGGCGCAAGGAAGCGATCATGTCCGAGATGTCGGTCGTTTCCAGCAGCTCGTTACGCTGCTGGTAGATGACTTTGCGCTGGTCGTTGGCGACGTCATCGTATTCCAGCAATTGCTTGCGGATGTCGAAGTTGCGCGCTTCGACCTTGCGCTGGGCCGATTCGATCGAACGCGAGACGATGCCTGCCTCGATCGGTTCGCCTTCCGGCATTTTCAAACGGTCCATCACGGCGCGCACGCGGTCGCCGGCGAAGATGCGCAGCAGCGCGTCGTCGAGCGACAGGTAGAAGCGCGACGAACCCGGATCGCCCTGGCGGCCGGCACGGCCACGCAGTTGATTGTCGACGCGGCGCGATTCGTGGCGTTCGGTGCCGATGATGTGCAAGCCGCCCGCATTGACCACGTGGTCGTGCAGGGATTGCCATTCATCGCGCAAGGTCTGCGACTGGGCTGCCTTGTCGGCGTCGCTCAGTTCAGCATTGGCTTCGATGAATTTGATCTGGTTCTCGACGTTACCGCCCAATACGATGTCCGTACCGCGACCGGCCATGTTGGTGGCGATGGTGATGGCTTTCGGACGGCCTGCCTGGGCGATGATTTCCGCTTCGCGCGCATGCTGCTTTGCGTTCAGCACGTTGTGCGGCAAACCGGCCTTGGTCAGGATGCCTGACAGCAGTTCCGAGTTCTCGATCGAAGTCGTACCGACCAGCACGGGCTGGCCGCGCTCGTAGCAGTCGCGGATGTCGTTCAACATCGCGTTGTATTTTTCCGCCGACGATTTGTAGACCTGATCCTGGCGGTCCTTGCGCTGCAGCGGACGGTTTTGCGGGATCACGACCGTTTCCAGGCCGTAGATTTCCTGGAATTCGTACGCTTCGGTATCGGCCGTACCCGTCATGCCGGCCAGCTTGGCGTACATGCGGAAGTAGTTCTGGAAGGTGATCGAGGCCAGGGTCTGGTTCTCGTTCTGGATCTTGACGCCTTCTTTCGCTTCGACGGCCTGGTGCAAGCCATCGGACCAGCGGCGACCCGTCATCAGACGGCCCGTGAATTCATCGACGATCACCACTTCATTGTTCTGCACCACATAGTGCTGATCCTTGAAGTACAGCGCATGCGCGCGCAGGGCCGCATACAGGTGGTGCACGAGGGTGATGTTGGCCGAATCGTACAGCGACGCGCCTTCCGGCAGCAAGCCCATTTCCATCAGGATGCCTTCGGCCTTTTCGTGGCCGGCTTCCGTCAGCAGCACCTGGTGCGCTTTTTCATCCTTGGTGTAGTCGCCCGGCACTTCAACCTTGCCCTTGCCATCCGGCGTTTCTTCGCCGATCTGCAGGGTCAGGCGCGCAGGCACTTCATTGATCTTGTGATACAGGTCCGTATGGTTCTCGGCCTGGCCCGAAATGATCAGCGGCGTACGCGCTTCATCGATCAGGATCGAGTCGACTTCATCGACGATGCCGAAGTTCAGGCTGCGCTGCACGCGTTCGCGCGCTTCGTAGACCATATTGTCGCGCAAGAAGTCGAAACCGAATTCATTGTTGGTGCCATAGGTGATGTCGGAGTTGTACGCCTGCTGCTTGGCGCTGTGCTCCATCTGCGACATGTTCACGCCAGTCGACAGGCCCAGCCATGCATACAGGCGGCCCATGGTTTCGGCATCGCGCTGCGCCAGGTAATCATTGACGGTGACGATATGCACGCCCTTGCCCGACAGGGCATTCAGGTAGGCGGGCAAGGTTGCCATCAGGGTCTTGCCCTCGCCCGTGCCCATCTCCGCGATCTTACCGAAATGCAAGACCATGCCGCCGATCATCTGCACGTCGAAATGGCGCATGCGCAGGACGCGCTTGCTGGCCTCGCGGCAGACGGCAAATGCTTCCGGCAACAAGGCATCGAGCGATTCGCCAGCGGCGATGCGTTCCTTGAAGGCAGGCGTTTTCGCTTGCAGCTCGGCATCCGACAGCTTTTCGATGGCCGGCTCGAGCGCATTGATCTCGCGTACCGTTTTTTGGTATTGCTTGAGCAGCCGCTGGTTGCGGCTACCGAAAATCTGGGTCAGTAATGACATGCTTGAATTCTTGAAAAAACGCCGTTAAAAAAAGCTCGGTAGGGAACAACGAGGTAGGTATCGCGTCACCGCACGGAGTTCGACTATGGCAAAAGACGATGATTTTATCATGCGTTCCCGACATGGTTGGGGTAATGCGCCATATAACAATAGCTTAATGACAAACAAATGGCAGAAATTGCGGACATTTTCCATACTGTAAGGCAATACGGCCAGCCCGCCTGCGCCGCACCCGCGGCAGCACTCGTCATGCGCGGGCGAGTGTGCTATGT
>RCUP01000574.1_pt1 | contig 26621 bp, 20 predicted proteins | sample 2166341 | NCBI WGS metagenome assembly RCUP01 (sample SAMN09932325, study PRJNA488358) | compost metagenome | isolation source: compost soil in succinonitrile-enriched | place: Germany: Experimental Botanical Garden | reverse complement strand
CTTTCTTCGGTGACAGCATCAGGATGGTCCCGGTTACCGCCCCCGCAATATAGTAAGCCTCCATCTCCCAGGCTTTATGCCCCTCAGGCAGCTCATGCCCTTTCACCTTCCAGCGTGCTTCTAGTGCCGGTCCCGCCGCCATTCCTTCCAGGCAATCCCCGTGAAACGGGCATATTCCTTCGAATTTATCCTCTGGATGACGTCTGACCAGTACATGGCCGCCTTCGGGATGAACCAGCCCGTGAACCAGCCTGCCTTCTGCATATATTCCCACGCCCACGCCAGTACCGATGGTATAGTAGACACAGCTGTCCAACCCCTGAGCTGCCCCCCATTTCGCTTCACCAAATGCAGCTGCATTCACATCCGTATCCCAGCCGTAAGGTACAGGGAAGAACTGCTTCAGCTTACCGAGAAAATTATAATTTGCCCAACCCGGCTTCGGGGTGGTTGTCACATATCCATAAGTCGGACTGGCTGGATCAAGATCAATCGGCCCGAAGGAACCGATCCCCATCGCTTCGATCTGCTTGTCTTCAAAATAAGCTATGACGCGGTCCAAGGTCTCTTCCGGTCGTTCCGTCGGGAAACTTACACTGTCTTCAATGATTCCTTCTTCATTGCCGATCCCACAGACGAATTTCGTCCCCCCGGCTTCAATCGCACCTATACGCATACCATATACCTCCTGCTCTCTAATTCTTATCTTTCATTGTGACTTAATTCCATGTAAGAGACAATAGAAACAGACTGCCCGCTAACGGGGCAGCCCATCTCATACATCTGCTGCTATTAGACTTCCGAAGTCAGCGCATCAATTACGAGTGAGTGCAGCTTGAAGTCGCCCTTCTCTGCAAGTAGTCCGAGTCCCTTAGCATTCGGCTCCGGGAAGATCAGGTCCGTGATCACCGCCTGTCCGCCGCTCGCGAATACCTCTACTGATGAGCGATCCACGTACACTATGAGATCAAGCCTTCCGTCAGTCGGTTCAGCTACCGCCGCTGTATGGCGACCAGCGAAGTCTTCATGAAATTCTACCTGTCCCGACTTCGTCCGATCTACATACAGCTCCTTGAGTCCAGAGTCATACCCGACAACCGTCTCCTGGTCAGCTGAAGTCCGGACTTTGAAGGCAAGAGATTCTTTCGCATCGAACTCAGCTCTAATTACATAACTGTCGAGATTTAATCCGGATAAAGATTCCTGTGCCTCATCAAGTGTAACTTCCTTAAGTGACACAACCTGAGCCCCGAATCGTCCCAGTTCCCGTGCAGGCCGCTGAACAAGGGTTACCTTCCCGCTTCTTGTCTCGAGTGCAAGCTCTCTAGGAATCGTCATGGCACCTCTCCAGTCCACGGTTGGAGTGAGGCGAGCATATCTCCAGTTGCTCATCCAGCCTAACCAGAGTGGATTTCCTTTTTCAGTAGTCATATTACTCCAAGTGACGGCGGCATAACAATCTGAGCCGTGATCAACCCATTGTAAATCGCCCTCTGATGTCACTTGATCGTCCTGTGTAAAGGTCGTTCCGTTAAATTCACCAACGAAATACATGATGCCTGATCCGCCTGCCGGAGGCTCGGGATCGTTCTCGTTGATTCCATTGCGATCGCCTACACTAAGTAACAGAACCCATTTTCTGTGATTGGGATCTCCGTCAACCGGAATCTGGACCAAATCCGGACATTCGTACACTCCTCGATGAGAGCCTGCAACTTCAGCTCCAAAAGAGCTGGCAAAGGACCACTCCTTCAAGTTCGGAGATTTATAGAACTCCACCCTGTCCTTAACTGCAAGTGTCATAACCCATTCCGAGGACGGAGCATACCAGAATACTTTGGGATCCCGGAAATCGGCAGTGTCAGCCGGAAGCAGTACCGGATTTCCATCGTACTTGGACCATGTTCTTCCGTTATCCTTACTATAAGCGATACTTTGGACCTGATCCTTTCCTGGTATGGTCTTATTTCCGGCATTGGTATAGATGGCAACCAATCCGGAGCCCTCCTCATTAAAGAAACCGGTTCTGTTATCCTGATCAACGACAACGCTACCTGAGAAAATCGCGCCGTTGTCATCTGGCTTTAGAGCAACAGGAAGCTCCTCCCAATGTAATAGATCCTTGCTCACCGCATGCCCCCAATGCATGTTAGCAAAGTCAGGCGTCGTACTTTGGACCGTATACTGATAGAACAAATGATATTCTCCGTCAAAATATACCAACCCGTTCGGATCATTCATCCATCCTTCGCCCGGAGAATAATGGTACACCGGGCGGTACTTCTGAATTGAACTAACATTCATATTCTTGCACCTCTTAAACAATTGATTTATTTTGAGCTTCTGTCATATCCTGCCTGCTTGATTTTCAGCCATTCCTGGAGCCCGAGGCGATCCAGCTCCTTCAAATAATCTGGCCACTCCTCTTCCACTTTCCCATTCTGGTACCATTCCGTACGCTTTCTCAGCACATAAGCGAACAGGTCAGTCTCGATGGTCGTCAAGCGGTCCAATTCATCAATAGAATGGAACACTTTCGGCATATTGTGCTCTGCCTGCATATGCGGAACCATGACTTTCTTGAGAATATCCATTCTCCAGGCAGCGTCATCCGGCTTCGTTGTGTACTTGCCATAATACTCATCCAAGATGGCCAGCGGTCCGCCTATACTTGTCTTCTGTCTCAATTCGACGGGTGCCGTACCCTTAAGAGGCAGATGCTTCAGCATATTCTTGGATTTGTCTAACTCGAAAATATTCTGCTGCTTGGTATCCCCGTAGGTACCCCAGTTATCCTGAACAGATTGCAGCGGATCGTAGAGCTGGTCTACCCATTTCGCCGTAGCTTCGAGCTGTTTGTTGGCACTTGTAATGACCATTTTCCCGCGGTCAAATCCCATTCCGTTGGTTCTTGCCACATTCACATGGCCGTCAGGGCCTGCCAGCGGCGGCATCACGTCATACTTGTCATTCATACCCGTAATATTGGATTTATCCCAGGTGAAGTAAAGACCATAACGATTGTCCTTGCCCTTGGCAAGGTAGGTGTTCCAGTCTTGCTGTGAGGACTCCACGTCAATCAGTCCTGCCTGATAGAGGTCATGAATATATTTAACGGCTTCCTTGTATCCATTCTCGGCCGGAGTAAATACAACCTTGCCCTCATTCGTCACAACGGCATGATCCCCATTCTCGCCAAGTCCAAATGAACCGTATAAGAAGGCCAAATCCTCGCCGCCCGGCTTATCGATGAATGACAGCGGAATCTCGTCGGCCTTACCATTTCCGTTCGGGTCCTTGGTCTTGAAGGCAATCAGGACCTGCTTCAGCTCCTCCGTAGTGGTTGGCATCTTAAGCCCCAGCTTCTTCAGCCACTCCACATTAATCCATGGGAGATCGTCGACGGCCTGAATCGCTTCCTTGCCTGTTCCAAGCTCCTCAATCCATGGGAAGGAGTAGATATGCCCATCAGGAGCCGTAATAAGCGCCTTATATTCTGGAGCCGCATCCAGCACCTTTTTGAGATTCGGCATGTGCTTCTCAATCAGATCCTCCAGCGGGATAATAACTCCGTCTTTTCCCAGCTTCAGAAGGTCATAATCCGTATAGCCTGCATCGAACACGGCATCCGGGAGATCGCCGCTCGCGATCGCGAGGTTTCTTTTCTCTACAAATACGTCATTTGTGTAGTTCTTCCAGTTAATATGGATGCCTGTCTTCTCTTCCAATCGCTTGTTAACCAGCTTCTCATTCGGGTCTGCAGGAGCAAGCGCCGAGCTCTGTGTCAGGAAATTCAGTGTGACTTTGCCATTCGAGGTGCCACCGCTTCCTTCAGGTGAAGAACTGCTGTTGCTGCTGCACCCGGACAAGAGCAGCACAGCTGCGAGAACGGATACGGAGACTGTTTTTACATTTTTCATACCATGACCTCCAATTTATATATGGTAAAAATCCGTAACGCTATATGTCGAAGCCGTTCACTATTTGAGTGAACCCACCATGACACCTTTTTCGAAATACTTTTGAAAGAAAGGATACATCACAAGCAGAGGCAAGCTCGAAATTACAATAGACGAGTATTTAATCATTTCAGAGAGACGCTTGAGCTCCGCCATAGCTAACTGGTCACCGATCATACCTGATGCCGCCTGATTCTGAATCAAGATCGATCTTAGAACCAGCTGAAGCGGATGCAGATTCGGATTATCCAGATAAATCATGGCATCGAAATAGGAGTTCCACTGACCCACGAAGGCGTACAAGGCAATGACGAAGATAATCGGCTTGGACAGTGGCAGTACGATCTTGAAGAAGATCAGCATATCAGAGGCTCCGTCGACATTAGCCGCTTCTTTCAATTCCTTCGGAACTCCTTGGAAAAAGGTTCTGGCGAGAATAATGTCCCAAACATTTACGGCAGCAGGGACCAGAATCGCCCACACCGTATTGAGCATGCCCAGGTTCTTCACGAGCAGGTACGTTGGCACAAGCCCACCCCCGAAGAACATAGTAATCACAAACAAGGTCATGAATAATTTCCGGCCAACCATCTCTTTCACAGAAAGGGCGTAGCCTGCACAGACAGAGACCGTCACCGTAATGAGTGCAAAACTGATCGAATAGAATACCGCATTGACAAAGCCCCGAATCATGGCCGGATTAGTTAAGATCATCTTGTATCCTTCCAAGCTCCAGTCAGATACGTGAAAGGAAATTCCACTGTTCAGCAGTACAGTTGGATTCATAAATGAAGCAATGACGACGTAACCCAAAGGAAGAACAATAATCAGCACAGCGAGACAAAGCAGAATGTAATTCACCGCGATAATGAATCGGTCAAGCCGGGAATGCTTGATAATCATGAGATCGCTCCTTTCCTAGTAGAGTCCTTCTCCCTCATTAAGTCTCTTGACAATGAAGTTAACGGTGATAAGCAGAACTACGTTGATGACGGAGTTAAATAGTCCGACAGCTGCCGAGTATGCGTAATTGCCTGACTGCAAACCTATCTTATATACATAGGTAGGCAGGATTTCAGATGTCGGCAGGTTCAAGGAAGTCTGCATAAGATAGGCCTTCTCGAAACCGATCGACATAATACCCCCTGCGGCCAGAATGAATACGATCGCCATGATTGGCTTAATCGTCGGCAGGTCGATATGCCGGATACGCTGAAGGAGATTTGCTCCGTCCAGACTGGCTGCATTATGCAGCTCAGGGTCCACATTGGCTAGAGCAGCTACATAAATAATGGATGCCCAGCCTGCCCCTTGCCAGATGCCGGATAAGATATACACCCACCTGAAGTATTCGGGCTCCGTCATGAACATGACGGGCTGTCCGGTGATTGAAGTAATGAGATGGTTAATTGGACCCGTCGGAGACAAGAAGACGAACAGCATACCCACGATAACGACAACCGAGATGAAATTCGGCGCATAGAGGATAAGCTGGACATTCTTCTTCACTGCGGATTTGCGCAGCTGATTCAGCATCAGGGCCAGTATAATCGGTACCGGAAACCCAAGAATAAGCCCATATAAGCTTAGCTTCAGCGTATTGATCAGGAGCGTTTCAAAGTTGGGAGCCGTGATAAACTTCTCGAAATATTTAAAGCCGACCCAATCACTCCCGAGTATCCCCTTAATCGGACTGAAATCCTTGAATGCAATAATAGCCCCGTACATCGGAACATACTTGAAAATAAGCGTAAGGATTAATGCCGGTGCTAACAGTACATACAGAAAATAGTTCTTCCGGATAAACGCTAATTTACTTCGGGCAGCTCTCTCACTCTTAGGTATAGCCGCTCTTTTATCGACTTCCACCAAGTTTTGCAATCCCCTTACCTCCAATCGTCATCATGAAGTTTACATTTGCACACAAGAAAGGGCTTTCATTTCTTTCTGTTTTACAATTTACCAAATATAATTTCACCAGTCAATACATTTTTGTAAAATTAATTTTGCGCATTTGAAAATATAATTTGTTCATTTACGGAAGGTTTTCTTACTATATATCTTTGTTTTTACTGAAATTCTGCTAAAATCACTCTAACTCTCTGTTTATAATGTTATTTAATCCACCCATTTTGAATATTCTTGGAGACCGAAAGTAAACATTTGTAAATTGAAAACAGGAATTTAACTCTTAATTTTATATGTAATATTTAATTGTGCATTTGTAACTTTTTTATTGCTATTTAACCTGAACTATTATACATTTAACATAGATAATTGTTAGCCATACTCGACGGTTGTTATTAGTAAAGGTGGAAGATCTAACTATGGCCAAAGAAAAAATTACGATACAGGATATTGCCGATTCCCTGGGTATATCCAGAAATACCGCATCCAAAGCGTTGAATGGGAATGACAGCATCCCTGCAGAGACCCGCAATAAAGTGATCAAGCGAGCCATTGAGCTGAAATATAAGCAATTCGCTTATGTCGAAACGGAGAGCATCCTCCCCAAGAATTCAGGTAACATCGCCCTGCTGACATGCAACCTGCCAGTCAGTTCGCACTTTGGTTCATTTCTGATTAGCGGACTTGAGAAGAGAATTAGCGCGGAAGGTTATAATTTGTCGATTCATATTGTTCGGGAAGCTGAGATCAATACACTCACGCTGCCCAACAACTTTGAGACTTCCAAAGTGGACGGCATCATTTGTATTGAGATGTTCAACAGCAAATATAGCGAACTCATTAGCAGCTTAGGGCTCCCTACGATTTTTATAGACTGTGCTGCGGATATCTTTTATCCTGATCTTAAAGCTGATCTGCTGCTCATGGAGAATGAGCACAGTACCTACTTCATGACCCGGAAGCTTATTGAAAGCAGTTCCCAGACCATAGGATTTGTAGGGGACTACAACCACTGCAAGTCCTTCAATGAGAGATGGGTTGGTTACAACCGGGCTCTGGTCGAAGCGCAGCGGCAGCTCGATCTGTCTTATTGCATTATTGATCAGGACCGTTTCTTCAATGACAGCTGGATGAGTGAACAATTAGAAGGCATGAAAGAGCTGCCCTCCGCTTTCATTTGTGCGAATGATTTCCTTGCTGTGAGCTTAATGAAGGCGCTGAAGAATAGAGGGGTACAAATTCCGGATGAGGTTAAGGTATGCGGATTCGATGACGTACCCGAGTCGCGCATTGTAGAGCCGCACCTGACTACGGTGCATGTTTTCAATAACGAAATGGGAATTACCGCTGCGGAAATGCTGTTATCCAGGGTCAAAGATCCCTCTCATCCTTACCAGATCACTCACGTACGGACCGAGCCGGTCTTCAGGGACTCTACGGGCATACTAGAGTAGCATTAATTCATAACAGACTGCCCCCTCCCGGATCGATCTAGCCGAGGCTACATTAGCCGCGCCTAGAACGCTAGGTTCGGAAACAGTCAGCACACGCTTGTACTTGGCCGCATCCTCTAGCATCTTCCGCCCGAAGGAAGGTGAAATTGCTGAGGCTTCTGCATTTGCACGTGCAGGCCAGCGGCAAAGCAATCCTCTGCAACGGTGTGGTGCAGATCATGTGTAACTAGTACTGTAGCTGCATCCAAACCTTCATTAACAAGCATCTCCTTGTAATCGATATAGACGGCAGGCTTCGTATTCGTAAGTTCCTTTACTTTGGCAGCGAAAGCCTCTGCGCGGTTGAAATCAATATCGCAAACAGCCGTAACCTCGAAGGTTGGCCTGTTTTCCTTTCGTAACTCAACAATCCCTCTGAGATGCGCATCCGAAATGCCGCCACATCCGATAAAACCCGAGTTTCATGCTCATATCCTCCTTCAATAATTGATAGAATCTAACGTTCACCATTCAATAGACGACCAAAAAAGCCGGAGTCAGGTGGTCATACCCCTGTCAATTAGACAAGGGTATGACCACCTGACTCCGGCTTTTCGAGGTTAACGTGTCCCGCGAAGCAACTCTTCGATTTCTCCCAACGTCCCGAGCGAATGAATGGCGCCCTTGCGAGTGGTAGCGAGCGCCCCGCCAGCGTTGGCGAAGGCGACTGCTCTGCGCAGTTCCTCCTCGCTCCAGTCCGCCGCCTTAGTCTCGCTGCCGAGCACGCAGTGCAGAAACGCACCCATGAAAGCGTCGCCCGCCCCGGTCGTATCCACGGGGACGACGCGGCTCGCTGCCACTTCGCCAGCGTAGCGCGCCGTCCGATAATACGTTCCTGCTGCTCCCCGTGTCACAAGCAGAACGTCCAGCCCGTAGCGCAGGATAAGTTCTTCGGCTCCAAAAGCGAGATCCGGTGTACTGGCGTCAGGCTGGCCCGTTAGCAGCGCCAGCTCCTCCTCTGACACCTTAACGATGTGAGCCTTTTCAAGCCCGCTCTTCATCCAGACAAGCCCCAGTTCCTCAGTCTCCCACAGAGATGGACGCCAGTTCGGATCGTAGGAGATGATCGCCCCGGCTTGCCGCGCCGCCTCAACCGCATAAAGCGTCGCTTGGCGCGAAGGCACCGATGTTAGAGAGATGGAGCCGAAGTGGAACAGGCGCGTTCCACCCGTAAGCTCCGGCCGCACTTCTGCTTCCGTAAGCAGCTCGTCTGCTCCCGGTTGGCGGGCGAAGTGGAACGAACGCTCTCCCTGCTCGTCTAAATGTACGAACGCCATCGTTGTATGAGCGTCCCGACTTAACACCAACCCCTCATCTGCGATTCCCTGCTGAATCAGCACATCCCGCAAATACTCGCCGAACGGGTCCTGCCCAACCTTGCCAATAAAGGCCGTCTTGTTGCCCAGCTTCGCGAGCGCCGCCAGCACATTGACCGGAGCACCGCCCGGGTTGCGTTCCAATAAAGGCTCACCCGCTGCCGACACGCCGTCTGGCACGAAATCGATCAAATACTCGCCGAGCGCCACAGCATCATATATTTTGCGCCCCATTACCCTTTCACCCCCGACATCGTGATGCCCTGAATGTAGTAGCGCTGCAGGAACAGGAACAGAATTAGGATCGGAGCCGTTGATATCGTGCTAGCCGCCAGGATTTTGGACCAGTCGGTACCCGCCAGAGAGGAGAATGACGCAATCGCGACCTGGATCATCTGCTTCTTGTCGTCGTTGATAACGATAAGGGGCCAGAGATACGAGTCCCAGTTGCCAAGGAACGTCATCAAGCCGAGCGTAATTAGCGCCGGAACAGCCGCCGGGACGATGATACGCAAGAACACGCGCATAATCGAAGCTCCGTCAATTCTCGCCGCCTCCATAATCTCATTCGGAATGTCCGCGAAAAACTGCCGCAGCAGGAAGATGCCGAATACCGACAGCGCGGAAGGCACGATTAGACTCGCGTACGAGTTGACCCATCCGAAACTGTTCATCAGCAAGTAGTTTGGCACGAGCGTTACTTCACCCGGAATAATCATCGCCGACATGAACAAGCCGAAAACGATCGACTTGCCCCGGAATCGCAGCTTCGCGAATGCGAAGGCGGCCAAGGAACTTACTACGAGCACGATGCCGGTTACGGACCCGGCGACGAGTACCGTGTTCCAGATGTAGGGCAGGAATGGATTCGTATCGTTGAAAATAACGTTTTTGTAGTTCTCCCAAGTGAACTTAACGGGCACCAACAAATGCCAGTTCAAGCTCGATGAATATTGGAACAGCTCATCGTAAGGACGCAGAGATCCAGCGACCATCCATAATATTGGAATGATGCAGATGATGGCGATGAGCGTCATAATGATGTATTTAAGCGCAATTGCCGTTTGCCGCATTATGATCCCTCCTAGTAGTCTGCTTTCTTATTGAAATAGTTCATTTGCACAAGCGAGATGATCAGCACGATAGCGAACAGAATAAACGCCGCCGCGGTGCCGTAGCCCATTTGCATTTGCTGGAATGCCATTTTCCAAATGTAATACACTACAGACTGAGTGGAGCCGTTCGGTCCGCCATTCGTGAGGACGAAGACGGGACCGGCCAGCTTGATTGCATCGATCGTCGTCATGATGATAACGAAAGCCATCGTCCGGTTCAGCATCGGCAGCGTAATACGGAAGAACTGCTGCACTCGGTTTGCTCCGTCAACCCGAGCCGCTTCATATAAGTCTTGGGAGATGTTGTTCAGTCCCGCGAGGAAAATAATCATGAAAAACCCAGCTGCTTTCCAGATACCAAGAATGATGATGCCGTACATCGCGGTATCTGGATTGGATAGGAAATTCGTGATCGGCAGTCCCATCGTCTTGAGGACATTATTCAGGATACCAAAGTCCTTGTTGTAGATGAGCTTAAAAACCGTAGCAGCGACCGCAGTCGAGACAACGACAGGGATAAAAAAAGCCGTGCGAAACAGGCTTGTAAAACGCCTAGCCCGCTGAATCAGCATCGCGAGGCCTAGCGAAATCGCCGTCTGTACCGGGATGACGATGACTGCGAAGAATAGCGAGTGCCGAAGGCTTGCCAGAAATTCCGAGTCATTCATCAACGTCCGGTAATTATCGAGACCGTTAAAAGACCGGGTTCCGCCTACCATGTTATAGTTCTGGAAGCTGATAAAGAATGCTTTGACCATCGGGTAAAAGACGAAGAGCAGAAGCGCTGCCAACGCAGGCAAGATGAACAGCCATGCCGTTCTCTCTTCCTGGCGCTGCGCCCGGCCGAGTGGACTTCCCTTGCGGCGCTTGGATATTGATGGTGCCAACTTAGTGAGTGCCATTGTTTTCCCTTCCTTTCGATTGGGTGAAGTCGGTAAATAAACTTGATTCGGAGAGCGATCGCCTCTTACGGCTTGTAGACGAACACGCTCATTTTCGCCGTCACTTTGCCGTCAGGCGTCTTCGCGATCAAGTCGGCTTGTCCAGCGCCTATGCCGGAGATGTCAACGCCGCTGCCATCCGCTGAACGCGTAACTTTAGCGACTGACTCATCGCTGGACATCCATTCGAGCTGCTGGGGTGCCGCCAGCGGCAGTACGGACGACTTCACGGTTGCATGCGCGCCAACCGCAACATCCACGCTGTCCTTGCCAATGAGGATGCGGCTCGGTACGCTAGAATCAGGATTCTCGTCACGCCACACCGAGCGCATCGGGTAGAATGAGGCTTCATCCAGCGTGACGCTGCCCCGCTCAAGTTCTAGCGACAAGCCATTGCTTGTCGGCTCGGGGAACATGATGGCGGATAGCACCTTCGCGCCGTCTTCAGCAAACACTTCGAGCGTGTCTTCGTCTACATAGATCCGAAGAGGCAGCCTTCCGTCTGCAGATGGCTTTACCGGAGCCGAAAAGCTCTCCGCGAAGCCCGGCTCGAACGAAACAACACCGGATTTCGAACGGTCTATCGTAAGTTTCCCTGCTGCAGCATTATAGCGGATGGCGGTCTCCTCCGCCCCCGTACCGTCCGTCCTCACCTTGAGGGCGAACGCAGCATCAGCCGAAACGGTGAACGTCGTATTCAGTTCATAAGATGTTCCGCGCCACTTCCCGAACACGTTGGAGCTGACCGCGAGCTGCTGTGCTTCGAGCTTAAGAGCGGTGCCACGCAGCGAATCGAGTTCCTTGACAGGTTGTTGAATAAGACGGATTCCTTCACCAGGAATATCGCGAAGAATAAGCTCGCGGGGAATGGACATGTTGCCTTTCCAAGGATCGGTCGGCATCGTGAACGGGTAGCGCCAGTTGGACATCCAGCCGAGCCAGATGCGCCGTCCGTCCTTCTCGGGGATGTCCGAATACGAGACAGCCGCATAGAAGTCCTTCCCGTAATCCGTCCACAACACCGTATTGGCGGGATTATCATTATGGAACGTCTTGCCGTCGAACTCGCCGATGAAATATTGCGCTGTCGAGCCTTTGGTCGCCTCGTTGTTGCCGACGCTCAGCGTCAACACCCACTTGCGCTTACCACTGCCATCTACCGGAAGCTCGAACAGATCTGGACATTCCCAAACGGCGGCATGCGAACCTTGATCGATGCCGAATTCGCCTGTCTCCGTCCATGTTCGGAGATCGGGCGATGAGTAGAATCTCACATGATTGTCGACGGATACGACCATGACCCAGCGCTTGCTCGCTTCGTGCCAGATCACCTTCGGATCGCGGAAATCCTTAAGTCCGGGATTCGGAATAACCGGATTACCTTCATACTTTGTCCAGGTGCGACCGCGGTCGCTGCTGTAGGCGATGCTCTGCGACTGTAAGCCGCCCTGGAAATGCGTAAAGATTGCAACCAGCCCGGATTTCCCATGGAAAAAACCACTCGTATCGTTCCAGTCCACAACTGCGCTGCCCGACCATATTTCGCCAAGTTCATCGCGCATCAAGGCGACTGGAAGTTGCTCCCAATGCACAAGATCCTGACTGACCGCATGACCCCACTGGCCGCTGTTCTGGTAAAACTGGTGATACTCGCCCTTGTAATACACCATGCCGTTCGGATCGCTCATATTGCCGGATTCGACGCTTAAGTGGTACTGCGGACGATAGCGTTCCGTGTAGTAATTCGCGGTCGGGTTGAATTTGAAAGGAGCGGGCGGAGCGTAGGCTTCCTCCGCCTTGTTGGTTATTCCAGCAGAACCTTCTGATGAAACGGAGTGGAAATACCCCCACATTGCTCCTCCTATCGCGAGCACAGCCGCCGCGCCGATCACGATCATGGCCAGAGTCAGCTTAGACTTGCGCGGGAACCCGCTCATTGAACAGCCTCCAGTCCATCCATATTCCAGAGGTGCATGGCTTCAAATACAACGGTTCCTCCCACCGCCTGAAGCTGCAGCCTGCGGCCTGAAGCGAGCGGATAAATACGGCTGGTCAACACCCGGTCGCCATCGTTGACGAACAACTCCACGGACGAGCTGTCTGCGAACAGACGGATGCTCAGGCGAGTGGCGGCCGAAGCCGGAAGGTCGGATACGTACACGCCGGGATCGCCGATTCCCGCCTCATTCCGGTTCAATTCAATGCGGCGCTGCGCGGCCAGCCAACGGATCTCAGTTCGTTGGTCGATCACGGACCGCGAGTTCTCTACGGACTCAGCGCCCGATAAATCCTCGCCCGCTCCGCTAATTATAATCTGCAGCTCCTGGGCCTCTGTTGCAGACAGATCGATATCAGCCTGCCATTCAAAGGCCGGCGGCAGCAACCACATCCGTTCTTCACCGGGCTGCAGACTTAATCCGTTGTCAAATTTAGAAATCTCTCGTCCTCGAAGAGCAGCCAGTTCCTCTACCGGTCTCGAGGCCAGACGCCCATCCTCGGTCAGCTGAAGCTCTCGGGCAAGCGTCATAGCCCCATACCAGGCACGCCCTGTCTTGATGAGCCGAGATCCCCACATATCCATCCAGGCGATCAAGATGCGGCGGCCGCTGCTGTCCCGCATCGTCTGCGCAGCGTAGAAATCCGGTCCGTTATCAATGACGCCACTTCTCTCGGGGGTAAAACGACCCGCTTTATAGTCCATCTCACCGATCATGTAGAGGTTTTTGACGCCGTCCATGTTCATCGGTGAAACGATCAGGACGTACTTGTCGCCTAGCGGGAACAAATCCGGGCATTCCCACATATCGCCCTGCGTCCCGTCGCTCTCAGCCGCAACACCCCTGTACGACCAATCCACAAGGTTGGCTGACTCATATAGGAGGGCGCGGCCGCGGCCATTTTTACCCGAGCCAATGACCATATACCAGCGCCCTTCATGCTCCCACACTTTCGGATCACGGAACCCGAAGCATTCACCGTCTGGACTGCCTTGAATGACCGGCGCCGGATGTTTAACGAAGCGGATTCCATCCTCGCTCGTCGCCATAGCCTGCACTTCCTCCGGGGTGCGCCCGTCCACATGGGCGGTATAAAAAAGCACCATTTTCCCCTCGTGCTCTACCGCGCTGCCCGACCAGCATCCGCATCCGCCTTCGGGAGAACCGAACTCGTAGGGCTCCGTCGGTGCAAGGGCAACCGGGCGATGCTCCCATCGCACCAAGTCCCGGCTGACCGCATGCCCCCAGTACATCGGACCTTGATAATCACCGAAAGGAAAATGTTGGTAGAAGGCGTGGTACTCGCCTTTATAATGAATAAGGCCGTTCGGATCGTTCATCCAGCCCGACGGCGCCATCAGGTGATAGCGAAGGCGGAACGGGTCTTGCGCCGCCCGCGCGGCTTGGGCCTGCACTGCTTCCTCCGCAAGCCTAAGCGCCTCTTCGTGCTTAGATTCACAACTGTCGTGCCTCGTGTTTTTGCCTGTCATATTAAAGCCTTCCTTCCCTACAGCTTTCTAGGATAGTTTCGATTGCCTCCATTGTAAGTCTGAGGGTAAGGCTAAGACTTTCACTATGCTTGGGGAGTAGCTTGCAAAATGCTGGCTGGGCGAAAAGGAGATAGAGAATCCGGAGAGGGGTGACTTCGTGTACCTGTGCGGGCCGCGCCATTGGACGAAATATTAGTCTAACGCCTCGTTTGGGTTCGTTCGGGACAACTTGGGCTGCGTGCAGACAAGCAAAAAAACCTTTCGGCTCAATCTCTTCGAGCTGAATGGTTTTCCTGCACTATCTCTCATTTGTTGTCTGCCGTGTCTCCCGGTATTCCTTTGGACTGCAGCCGTAATACTTTTTAAAGGAGGTGCTGAAATAGCTAGAGCTAGAGTAGCCGACCAGCATCGCGATATCCGTCAGTTTCAGATCGGTTCCTTCCAGCAGCTCGGCGGCGCGCGTCAACCGAAGCCGCGTTAAATAGTCGCTAAATGTAACGCCTGCGTTCTGCTTGAACAGACCCGACAGGTAAGTCTCATTCATGTGAAACATTCCGGCAAGCTGGGACAACGTCAACTCATAAGGATAATTCTCGTCCACATACTTGCGGACCGCCTCCGCCTGTAACTGGCCACTGGAGGCTCGGCTGCTTCGCACCGCCCCCATAACCAGATCGGCGAGCCGTTCAATCTGCGCAAGCACCTCTTCCCGGCTCCGATAGGTCGCAATCGTAGCTTGGCAATTCCATAGCACCTGTTGAAGCGAGGTGTCGCCCCGTTCAAACTTTTTCGCAAGCGACCCGAAGGTCAGGATGACTCGCAGCGCCAAGAACGTGAAGGCGAACATCGGCATGTCCCGATTCGGAGGGAACAGCTCGAGCAGTTGAGTGGAAAAAGCATGCCGATCCAGCGTCTCGATCGCCTGAATCAGCCTCCGCTCCGTCTCGGCCGTGAATGACTGCGCCCAATCCAGTGCTTCTCGCTGGGTCGAAGCGGCGGCCGAATCGTCCACCGTCCCTCGGCTCCAGGCCAACATACAGCTGGCATAGCCGTTCTTCGCTTCGCGCCACCCGCGCACGGGCTCGCCGATACCACCGACGCTCTCAAGCCTCAGGTACGTCGCCACATTGCGCCTCAGATCGCGAACGAACTGCTCCGCGGCCGCGTACCCAGACTCCTCGCTACCCGTCTCCACCAGCAGGAAAAACATCATCGATGGGTGCCCCACGTCATAGAACGGGTACACGTCTTCCCACTTATCAGCCGTCTCCCGGCAGAGCATTCGGAATGCCAGCTGCAACAGATCGCGGCGTCCCTCCAAGCTTCGCAGCCGTCCTGGCGTCAAGCGCATCTCCAGTGTCGCGAAGCGTAGGCTTAGCCCTTCGCCGTCCAGCTTGGCGAGCTGCAAATGGTGCAGCCGATCCCGTATCGCAGACTCGCTTACTCCTTCCTCCTTCACCAACTGAAGGAGGAAATGCTCCTGCATTTGCCGCAGCTGCTGGCTGTACTGAATCTCCTCCCGCTGGCGCTCGCCTTCCAGCAGTCGTTCCTCTTTCAGCTCGCCCGCCAGCTTCCCGAGCAGCGCGAATAGCTCCGCCCGCACGACGGGCTTCAGCAGGTAATCCCTGACACCTAGCTGGATGGCCGACTTCATGTAATCAAAGTCCGAATAGCCGGACAACACGATGACGCGCAGATCCGGATACGCCTCCTTGCAAGCTCGGATGAAGGCGATTCCGTCCATTTTCGGCATCCGAATGTCCGAGATGACGATATCCGGACGCACCACTGCCTCGGCAAGCATGCGGAGCGCTTCCTCTCCGCCGGACGCTTCATAAGCGATGACGAATCCGGCACTTTCCCAATCGATCTTCGCCCGGATGCTGTTGCGAACACCGGCTTCATCGTCTACGAGCATGACACGGTACATGATGATCAACTCCTGTTTGCGGGTAACCGCATCGTTATCGTCGTGCCGGAATTCGGGGAAGTATCGATGCAGACTTCAAAGGCTTCACCGTATTGCACCCGGCAGCGCGCCAGCACATTCCGCAGCCCGATGCTGTTCCCCTTCGTGTAAAGTATCGCCGTCGTATCCGGCCCAGACAGCCCCCTCTGCAGATCGGCTGCCAGCTCCCGGCTCATGCCGATTCCATTGTCGGCGATGGTCAGATACAGCCAACCGTCGCGAGCCGTTGCACCCAGTTCAACAAGCGCATTTCCTCCATTTTCCAAACTGTATTTAACCGCATTCTCAACCAGAGGCTGCAGAATAAACTTAGGCATCCTAAGTTCACCAGCTTCCGGCGCCTCATTGATCCGCACCTCTAGTCGGTCGTCGTGCCTTAGCTTCAGGATGAATAAATAATCTCGAATATATGCGAATTCTTCCGGCACCCATACTTGATCAGAGCTCAAATCCAGCGAATACCGCATCATCTGCCCCAGCGCTTCAGTTGCATCCATAACGAGGTCATTACGATTCATTGCGGCCAGACCGCTAATAATTTCGAGCGTATTATTGTAAAAGTGCGGGTTGATCTGTAGCAGCAGTGCTTTGTATTCAGCGTTTTTACGCCTCAGGTTCGTCTCGTATTCCGTTTCGATCAGGTATTTCAGCCGATGCGTCATCTGTTCGAAAGCACCAGTCACATAATCAATCTCGCTGTGTCTCAGCTGGGTGTTCGACATTTGCTTAATCGCTTCGTCGAACTCCCCTCGCCTCACAAGCTTCATGGATCGGGCCATTCGCGTAAGGGGTTTCGTAACGCTCTTGGACAGGCCAAATGCCACGACAAGCACGATCACCAGCAAAATTCCGCTTACGAGCAGCATCGTCTCCTTAATCCAGGTCAGCTTTGCATACAATTCCCGTTCCGGCACGACGGCCATGATCGTCCAGTTCTGATCCGGCAGCTCCCGATAGAAGACCAGGTAAGGCTCGCCCTGATTTCGAACGGCGAACACACCGCTTTCCCTCTCTTGGTCCGCCTCCTGATCAGTCTGCCGGATTCCCGCTAGCTTGCTTCTCCCTTCCTGCAAGATGGCATCTTCCCCTGTAAGCCGCTGGCCGAGCACGCTCCGTCCCTCGGCGTCCAGCAGGAAGACGCGCCCCGTCTTGCCGAAATGAATCCGGTCGAGTGGATCCTGAAGCACGCTCGTCGGATAGTTGACCTTAATGATGCCTTCGCTGGTCAACGTCTGAAGCTCAACAAGAGGCAGTATATAGCCGTTCACGCTCCGGCTTCTCATGCTCTCGTCCGGCTGGTCCTTGTCCAGGTGAGCTCCCGTCCATTTCACATCCCGCTTTTTGTAATCCAGAAACCAAGGCTGCTGTTCATATGTGCGGTCCTGCGTCCACAGCCCACCCTTCGCTGTTGTAAACACACTGACCGAGATCTCGTTCGAATTATTCACCGCGTAGGAGGACAGAAACCCCCACAACCTCCGCTTCGCCAGCAGTTCTTCTTCCTGAACTTCGCCGTTGCGCAGATCGGCGAGCCAAGTCTGGGTAAACGAACTGCTGAGAACTTGGTAGCCCATATCCTCCAGTTGCTTCATCAAGGTCGTTACGTGCGAAGCGTACTGCTCGATTGTCTGCGATGCGGATACTTCAAGGGAACTTTTAATAAGCTTCGCCGACTCGGAAGTCAGAATGTAGACAAGCGAAACGAACGGGATAATAAGCAAGATGGAGAAAGCAAACATAAGCCGGCTTCGAAGCGAGTAAAGCATGTCGTCAGACCTCCGGTGAACGTGAAATGGGATCGGGTTGAACGCAAAAGCCTGAACAAGACGTCCGCCTTTTGCGGAACGTCTTGTTCAGGTTATCGTTTGTTTTTACTTCTTCGGCATATCGGCGTAAGCCTTGTCGATCTTCTTGATGGCGTCGTCAATCGCCGTATCGACGTTGCGTTTGCCGATCGCGACATCTTCAAACATCTTGTTGACGGCATCCGACATCTGAGGGAAGATCGGCGTAATCGGACGCGAGCGGCCGTACTTCTGGTTCTGAATAACGAAGACGCTCTTCGGATATTCGTTCAGTTCCGGGAACTGCTTCGCGACGGAGTAACGAACCGGGATATCCTTCGTCACGCTGCTGTACTGCTTGGAGCCTTCCGCTCCCGTCACGTAGTTCACGAACTTCCAAGCTGCATCCTTGTTCTTGCTCATGGAAGAGATGGCGAGGGACCAAGAGCCGTTGGCCACCGCTTGCTTCGTTCCTTTAGGAAGCGGTGCGATGTCCCAATCTTCGCCGAGCTTGAAATTCGGGAACTTCTCCGCCAGGTAGGACAACGACCATGAGCCGTCGACCGTCATTGCAAGCTTTCCTGTAGGGAACGGATCCGGCGGGTACTCCAGCGCAGATACTTTATCCTTATTATACAGGTCTGCGAAGAATTGTACTGCCTTCTTCGTCTCCGGCATATCCAAGTAGCCCTTAGATGTCGTGCCGTCCTTGTCCATAATTTCACCGCCGAACTGCCAGATAATCGGGTACTTGAAGTAAGCGGTCGCTCCCGCGTTCTGGAAGCCCTGTGCCGGATCAATGCCGTAAACGCCCTTTTTCGCGTCGGTCAGCTTAATTGCTGCTTCGCGTACTTGATCCCAGGTCATCGGCTCATCCGGGTTTTTTGACGGAAGCGGAATACCTGCTGCCTCGAACATCTTCTTATTGTAGAAAAGAGCGATGGACGATTCGGTAAGCGGAGCCATGTAGATATTGTCTTTGTACGTATAGGCCCCAATTGTACCCTCTGGAATATCTTTGAGATCGCCGTCTGCCTTGAAATAATCCGTCAAGGATTGCAAGGCGCCAGATTCAGCGTAGGATGCCATATTCGGCGCATCGATCGTCATAATATCCGGCGGATTGTTCGCCGCAATCGAGGTCCTGAGCTTCGCGTCGTAATCCGAGTAAGGAATCGGGCTCATTTCGACTTTAATGTCCGGATGGCTCGCATTGAACCCCTTAACCAATTGATCGTAAGCAGAGTTTTCGGCATCATTGCCGGAGTTGCGCCAGAAGGTCAGCTTGACCTGCCCGCTGGATGCGCCTTTTGAAGCAGTTTCTGACGCATTATTGTTGGATGAGCAGCCTGCTAGGAAGGCGGTAACGAGCAGCACGGTTGTGCCCATAGCAGCAAGTTTTTTCTTTGTCTTATTCAAGGATTATGCCCCTCTTTCTAATGTGGTTTCTTACAATAACATCCTACCATTATGAGAGCGCTTAACAATTCAATATGCTCGGTTCCTGAGTTTCAAAATAATCAGAAGCCGAGTTGGAGGCTGTGGAAACTTGTTTCCCTAGAGTTAACAAGAATATTGATAATAATTCACATAATCCGATCGACACGATGCCCTGAAGCAGCTAGTTCTGCTTCGGAGCGAGGCGATAGCCGGCCGTTCTGGATGTAGTACTAGCGATGACGCCCAGCTCTACGGGCATACTAGAGTAGCAGTAATTCATAACAAATAGAGACACCCGAAAGTCGGGTGTCTCTTGGTATGCATAATAAGTACATACGGGGAATTAATATGGGGTCAAGAATTATAAAGTGAGCGGGATTTCCTTTACTCCTCTTACGATCATTCCCGGTCTCCATTCCAGCTCGTCTATCCCTGCATTCAACCTGAGGTTAGGGTAGCGCTGCAGCAGACTGTGAATGGCAATTTCGCCTTCAAGCCTGGCCAGAGGGGCTCCCAGACACAGATGAATCCCTTTGCCGAAAGCGAGATGCGGGCTCTTCTCTCTAGTGATATCAAATACATCAGGGGATTCAAACTGCCTTGGGTCGTGATTGGCCGAATTCAGCGCAATGATAACGAGATCACCTTTCTTGAATTCCTTCCCCTTGAAATTGAAATCCTCCCTTGCCCATCGCCCGGTGCTGAATTCAACCGGGCCATTGAATCTAAGCGATTCTTCGATTGCGGTATGAATAAGCTCGGGCTGACGAACAAGACGCTCAAGCTGATCCGGGTACTGAAGCAAGGTGAGGATGCTGTTGCCGATCAAATTCACAGTCGTCTCGTGCCCAGCAATAATCAGCAGTGCGACAACTCCATACAGCTCTTGCTCAGTAAGCTTGTCGCCTTCCTCTTCAGCTGCGATAAGCTTACTGATCATATCCCGTCCCGGTTCTGCCCGCAGTCGATCGAACATCTGCCCCAAATACTGAACGAACTCCTCTGTATGCTGCTTCATCTTGCCGGCGTTTTCTTCATTGTAGCCCTCGATTAAGGTGCTCGACCAGAGGCGGAATTTGTCCCGGTCCTCGGCTGGAATCCCCAGCATCTCACATATCACAATAATCGGGAGAGGGAAGGCAAATTCATCAATCAGATGGATCTCATCTCTACCCCTAAACCCATCCAGAAGCTCATCCGCAATCTCCTGTATCCGCCCTCTCATTTCCTCGATCATAACGGGGGTGAAGGATTGCTGCACCAGCCCACGCAGCCTCTTATGATCCGGAGGATCAGAGAACAGCATACTTCGGGCGAAGACACTTTGATGTCCTTGCTGCCCACCGAGCTTGACCGCATCCTTGCTAAGTCTCGGGTCCTTGAAAGCCTCCACGGCATCCTCGTATCTCGTGATCATCCAGCCATGACTACCATGTGGAAAAGCGCATTTGTAAATAGGGTCCATCTCCCTCAGCTGGGCATAGACCGGATAAGGATTCTTCGTAAATTCTTTCGTAAATAGAGAACTGGTTACGGATTCATTCGAATTCAACGCTCATTCCCCTTTCGAAATCCAGATATAAGACCACACCCCGCCTTTTTCCAAGACTTGGTATTAATATTATAATCAGGGGAATTGGGCAATTGCAAAAAATATGCCGGGCCACGTCTAACGCTGCTGTCTACTTATACCTTCGCATGCTCCCGTAACTTCTCATCCAGCAGCTGAAAAGCTCTCCGCAGCCTGTCCCCCGGCACCCCCGTGTAGCGGTCACCAATACCTAATTCAAAATAACAGGACTTCTCGTGGAGAGGCCTAAGGTTCGCAGTCAGTCCAATACCAGTCTCCTCATAAAGGCTAATCAGCAGAGGCGCAAGCCTCTCCTTGTCCATCTCTACATGAACATGGAACATATTCGAGACAGGTATTAACGGACGTGTTGTGATACCGTGACACTGGTTATACAGTGCTGCAAGCTCCTTGGCCTCCTCATAATACCGTTCCATACGGTCTATGCGCTGGTTGAAATAATATTCAGAGCTGAGGATATACGGATACAGGCTGATCAGATCGCCGCCGTGACGTCTTTTCCATACTTTAGAGCGGTCTGTGAACGATTGATCTCCCGCTAAGATAGCTCCGGCAATACCGCCAATACCTTTATAGAAGGAGACATACACACTGTCGAATAGCGAGCAAATCTCGGCAGCGGACCTCTGGTAGTAAGGTACGATCTCGAACAGTCTTGCGCCATCCAGATGCAGCTTAATCCCCTTCTCCCTGCAATAATCAGCTATCGCTTCAAGCTCCTCATACTCAGGCAGCTCCCCGCCGATCTCACGCTGAGGCAGCTCCAGCAGGAGGCAAGCAATATCCTCCTTCATATTCAGGATATCTTCCAGCTTAATCAGCCTGTCCTTATCCGCTAGTAGCACCGGTTCAATCTGATGAAGCTCCCTCATGCCATCCTGCTCATGAATCTCCAGATGACAGAGCGGGTGATAGGCCACACGCCGCAGTTCCTTCTGATCACACCAGATCCGCAAGGCGATTTGCTGGGCCATAGTTCCGCTTGGGAAGAATACGGCAGTATCTTTGCCTAAATATGACGCCATCTTATTCTGGAAGTCTTCTATAATCTTACCCGTACCATAAACATCACTCTCCAGGTTCCCATCGATATGGGCGAGTGATTCTTTCAAGACCTGAATGTTTCTTATGCCATGTCCTACCACCGGATAGGCCGTCTTCGCAAAGGCTTCTGCTAAGGTTAATTTGCTCATGGGTTATAGCCCCTCCCGAGTTCTCTTCACTTTCACGTCTAGTCATTCTTCTTATTCATCGTAAATCATCCTTCTGTCGATATACAAAATCATTATCTTATGGTTCATCAATACGGGTCACAAAATTTCAAGGCGCCCTAAATATTCAAAAAACTGCCATGCTCACTTGCCCATGCCGAGATGAAAAATGTTCAGCGTTGTGCTACAATACTGGAATTGCAACATCTTAGGGAGGGTAATCGAATCACCATGCTTATCATTGGTATCGCCGGCGGCACCGGCTCTGGCAAATCAACTGTTGCCCGCTCTGTCATTAACCGCCTTGGCTCTGGCAAAGTAACGTTTATATCTCAGGATAACTACTATAAGGATCATTCGTATCTCAGTATGAGCGAACGGGAGGCGATCAATTACGATCACCCCTTCGCCTTCGATAACGAGCTGCTTATCCAGCATCTCCTTCTTCTGAAAGAGGGCCAACCCGCCCATGCTCCGGTATATGACTTCACCGTTCATGCCCGCTCCACTGTAGAATCTGTGGAACTGAAGCCGAACAATATCGTCATTCTGGAGGGACTTCATGTGCTGTCCGATGAGAAGCTCCGTGAGCAGCTGGACATTAAAGTGTTCGTCGACACCGACCCCGATGTGCGCATCCTGCGCCGGGTCCTTCGGGATATCGAGGAGCGCGGCAGAACGATTCAATCGATCCACCAGCAGTATTTGGCTACGGTCAAGCCTATGCATGAGGCATTTATTGAGCCTTCCAAGAAATACGCCGACCTGATCATCCCTGAAGGCGGGGAGAATGAAGTTGGCATTCAGCTGCTGTCCGTACTGACCGAGAAATATCTTACGGGAGACCGTACTTGGGGCGAAGCTTAAGTTATAACTTAGCTGGCTCCGGCTCCATTTAATCCAGACCGTGCTGCATCTGATGCAAAATAATCGAAGGGACGTCATCATGACGTCCCTTTTTTTCATTACATTCTTATTTCTTAATCTTCTTCTCGAAACATATAACATGGTTAATAATGCTCAAGACTAACAGATTTTCATTAACCGCATGAATCTCGGGATAGGACAAGCCTTTGTTACACATCCAGAGCACAAACCTTGGCTTTCCAGTAAAATCAAGCGAGTACACCGCCCCAACCATAAAAGCCCGGTACTTGGCCACCTGCCAAATACCGGGCTGTTTCCCCATAGATTCATTCCCGTTCCCACGGTCTGATGATTACTTCGCAGTTACACCGCCATCGATAGGAAGTTCAACGCCTGTAATATAGGCCGATTCACCGGAGGCCAGGAACAGCACCGCTTGGGCTACTTCCGAGGCTTGGCCTACGCGAGGCAGCGCGGTCTGTGACAAGAACCATTTCAGCATCTGTTCGTTATGAACGAAGTCGGAGCTCATTGGCGTCTCGATGAAGCCCGGATGCACGGAGTTAACCCGGATATTATGCTTACCGAAATCAACAGCCGCTGCTTTGCTAAGCATGCGGACACCGCCCTTGGAAGCTGTATAAGCCCCGGCCCCACTGCTGCCCGTAAGGCCTGCAATTGAGGAAATGTTGATAATCGATCCCCCGTTATTCTCTATCATCTGCGGAACCACATACTTCATGCCGAGGAAAGTGCTGGTCAGGTTAATGTTAATGACTTTGTTCCACTGCTCCAAGGTCGTATCGAGCAGACCCACAGCAAGGGAAACCCCCGCATTATTTACGAGAACATCTACTTTCCCAAAAGACTTAATTGTACCGCTCACTACCTTGATCCAATCCTCTTCGAGCACCACGTTGTGCGCATAGGCTTCAGCCTTCCCGCCGCTCTCCCTAATTTCCTTCGCAACAGCTCGCACGGCCGCTTCATTGATATCTGTAGCTACCACCGCGGCTCCCTCTGCTGCTAGCAGCAGGGCCTCCTCACGCCCCATTCCACTTCCAGCTCCAGTTACAATCGTCACTTTATTCGTAAGACGCCCCATATTCATATCCCCTTTAATGGCAATTTATAATACATGATAGTAATACTATCACTATGATATACATCATATCATTTAGTTATTTGGAACTCAATTCGCCCTTGTATGTGAATTAATGGATCGATATAATAAGTTGTCTATAAGGAATGAACGGAGGCGCTAGCGAATGGATCCCAAAGCCAGATATGCGAAGGAACGCACAATCAGCAGGCAGAATCGCACTGCCGTTATTTTGGAGACTGCCCAGCGGGTATTTACTCTCAAGGGAATCGACAAGACTACCATGCAGGACATAGCCATGGAAGCTAATATCGGGATTGCCACTCTGTTCCGGTATTTCCCCAAAAAAGAGAAGCTTATTGTGGCCGTTGCCACCAAGCTGCTTGAGCCGACTCTTCAACGTTTTGCTGATATTGCCGATTTGTCCTTGTCTTGTCTGGACAAGCTGAGCCATTTATTCGATTACTTTATCGAAGACCACAACAATCCCAGCACTAAATTTATGAGCGACTTTGAAAGCTATGCTTCCCACACCGTAGATCCGATGGAGGAAATTGATAAATTCAAGGAGCTTCACCAAAGAATTGCGGATGAATTCTCAAAAATAATTCAAGCTGGAATAAAAGACGGCTCCATTCGTTCCGATCTTTCAATTGAAGAGACCTTGCCTACCGTCATTAACGCCTTCGGTTTGTTCTCTAAGAAGCTCTCACTTAAAGCCCATTTCCTTCTCCTTGATTCCGACCTGGATTCATCACGTCAGCTTGAAATATTGAAGAATATGCTGATCAATTACCTGAAAGCGTGAGATCTGCGCGGGAGGGACCGATTGGAACAACGGTCCGATCACGGAGCGTTCACATTAAGCGTTTAGCGTTTATGTGTGCCCTGCTCGAAAATAAAGAGGATGTCCCTAAGCAAGCCATGGCTGCTTGGGACATCCTCATCTGATGACCAGCTAAGTCTATATTTTCAATTTCTTCGTGTTGATCAGGTATATGTTCTTGAGCGGATAAGGGCTTCCTTTATATTTTGACGCCCCTGATTCAAAGAGAGTATAGAGCTCGCTGCCCGAGAATGCGATTCCTTCAGCCATGGGAGGCAATGTTACAGAGCTGAGCTTCTTACTTGGCATTGTTCCCGAGTAGAACAGCAGCTTGCTGGATACATCCCTGCCGCAGGATTGACTGTACACGGTGTAATCCTTCGAAATGGCAAGACCCTGGATTCGATCCGGGGTCACCCGGGAGTACGCAGCCTTGAAGTTTGCGGGAAGGTCATCGCTGGAATTCAGCTTGTAGCCGAACACTCTGCCATTCGGGCCAGCGTCACACGTTGTTTTCCCGCTATCTTTACCATCCATATACTCGCCTACCCACAATATCCCGTCCGAATAGGCGGCGTAAGAAGCTTTATGGTTCACTTGGTAACCCGTCATAACCACACGGCTGAAGTCTTTTTTCTCCGAAAGCGTACTGAGCGGAATCTTGTAAAGGGTGTATCCCGAGACGATCCACAGATGGCTCTTGCTAACAGCAAGACCCCCGACATTCCCCATATGCGGAATAATGAGATTATCATAGAGATACAGCGTCTTAATCCGTTTCTTCGTCTTGGTACTCGTAATCACAATACCGGAGACCTGCCAGCTGTTCTCTTGTCCCAGGTAGTGAGAGGTGATCACCCAGTCCTTCGACGGTACCAGAGTAAGGCCCTGCGGCACCCATGCACTCCCATTTCCAAGACCGGCAATCGGTGGGCCTTTTACCGATGAATTCCTGAACGCACTATATTGGTCTGCAGCCGCGGCAGGCTTCGTACCCACTCCTACGAATGCTCCGCACATAAGAACCAGGCATAACACCCACAGTACCGCCTGCTCCATCCACTTCCTTAACTCCAACTCCATCTCTCCCCCTGTCTACTTGTCTTATCCGTCACATGTGTTAACACAGTATTAAGAAGAGAATAACCAAAAGAGGAAAGAACCAAACAGGAAATGTTCGGTAACCGTGTTGATTTACAGGGTTATCTTCTGAATCTTCAGATTCTGCCGCTGAGTATCCTTCAAGATCGCCCGGGTTCTAACCACGTGATAGAGATTGGCGATAAGCAGCCCAATAAATAAGTACATTAACCCTCCAAAAAGCCCGTAAATGGCCATTCCTGCCCCTGCTGCAATGATGCCAAAAACGATTTGGTCCTTCACTTTAGCCGGCGATGTTGGCGGATCTGTAAGCATGAATAAGCCGAAGAACAGGGTCGCATTAATAAACGGAGAGCGCAGCGCATCTGAGGCATCTCCTACATGAAGCAGGCCCATCACCAGTAATAGCAGAAGGGCCGTTCCCAAATACGAGAACACCTGGGGATATTTATTCACCCGGCTGACAACCGGGTAACCTCCAACCAGAAGAAGAAGCACTGTCCATGACCTG
>RCUP01000572.1_pt1 | contig 26739 bp, 29 predicted proteins | sample 2166341 | NCBI WGS metagenome assembly RCUP01 (sample SAMN09932325, study PRJNA488358) | compost metagenome | isolation source: compost soil in succinonitrile-enriched | place: Germany: Experimental Botanical Garden | reverse complement strand
CCTATACCCTGACCATGCTGACCGAGAGCATCACCATGAACTGGCACAGCCTGCGGTGGGTGCTGTTCGTGACCCTGGCCCTGAAGGCGGTGATCGGCGACCAGGACGCCCCGGCCAAGGTCGTCGCTCCCTTCGCCCGCACACGACGACCGCGACCGCTCTAGCCGCTAACGACGATCTCGGCCGTCATGGCTGCATGGAACCGACAGGCATAGGCGAAGGTCCCCGCCGTCCGCATGACGGCTGTCCCGGTCGCGCCAGGCGGCAAATCCACATCAAAGGCACGGTTTCGCGCCGTGGCCGAATGGCGGAACAGGTCGCGATTGACCCAGGCCACCGTATCGCCGACGCGCACGCCCTCTGGAGACGGTCCGAACTTCATCTTGTCGATGACGACGGTGTGGGTCCGTGGGGCGGCGACCGCCGGGAGCGCCGGAGCGACCGCCAGCGCCCCCGCAGTCATCAGAAGCATACGCCGGGAAAGCCGCCCCGATCCGGGTTCAGGGCAAAGTTCAAGGGAAGTCATGGGCCAGGTGCTCGGCATGGGCCTGATGCTGCTGGAACAGTTCCAGCCCGGTCTGCAGCAGCGACTTCAGCTCGGCGTTGTCGGCGTCGGGAATCAAGGTCTGGCGCAGGGCCTCGTTGACCGTGCGATGATAAGCGACCTCGTTGTCGACATAGGCCTTGTCGAAGGCCGCGCCCGACAGTCCCGCCAGTCGCTGGCGCGTCGCCGTCGCCGCACGGCTGAGGGAGGCGCTGGTCGGATTGGCTTCGGGCGTGACGTGCAGACGCGTGACAAGCGCGAGGGCTTGTTCGTTCACCGCGGCGTGGTCGCGCTGCATGGTCTCGGCGAAGGCGCGGACCTGAAGATTGGTCGACTTCTCCAGCGCCTGCTTAGCCGCGTCGATGTCCAACTGACCGGCGGTATAGGCGATGTGGGCGATCTGCGGGTCGGTCGGTCCGGCGTTCTGGGCCATGGCGGGCGCCAGCGGAGCGAACATCAGGACGCCGGCCAGAAGAAGGGCTTTCGACATGGGGGTTCTTCCTTTGCTGCGACGGCTTGACCGCCATCGCCTCAGCATTGGACTTCAGGCAGATGGAAAGGTTCCCGGCGCCAGCCGCCCTTCCTGCTCCATCCGGCTCAGCACCGCCTCGGTTATGCGCGCGCAGCGGGCGCCGAGGAAGGGAAAGACGCCGACCATGGTCGCCCCCAGTTGAGCGTCCAGGGCCTGACGCAGCAGGCGGCGCGCACGGTGCAGGCGGGTCTTCACTGTCTCGGGCTTGATCTGCAGATTGGCGGCCGTCTCCTCGATGCTGCATTCCTCGATGTCGCGCAGGATGAAGACCATGCGGAAGGGCGCCGGCAGGTCGTCCACCGCGCGTTCGATCAGACCCCTGATCTGCATCCGCGCCGCGTCGATCTCGGGACTGCCGCCGCCGAAGGGATTGGCGCCAAAGGCATTGGGGAAAGGAATGACCTCGGCCTGCTGGCTTTGCTCAATGACATCCAGATCGACCATCGGGCGGCGCTTTCGCACCCGGTCGCGGGCCTCGTTGAGGACGATGCGGGTCAGCCAGGTCATGATCCCCGCCTCGCCGCGAAAGCCGCCGATGGCGGCAAAGGCGCGGGCATAGGCTTCTTGCAGCACATCCTCGGCCTCGGCGTCGTCGCGGACCACGCCGCGGGCGATGCGAAACAGGCGTTGATTGCCCTGCTGCATGATGGCGCGAAACGCCTCGCGGTCGCCGACCTGGGCCAGACGTACCAGATCGGTCTGATCCAGCACGGCGTAGTCGTTCGGTTTCCGCAGACTCATGACGCGCTCCATCCGCAGGCTTGGACGCACGATGGGGCCGCAAGGTTCCCGAAAAGACCCCGACCAGAAGAAAGGGCGAGCCGTCGTCACCGACCGCTCGCCCCTAAACCTTCTCGGCCGCTCGAGGGCGACCTACTTCTTCGGCGCGTGCTTCTGGCCGGTGCGGATACGGCCCGAACGCGATACCTGGCGGGCGCCGCCGCGGGCGCCCTTCTGGACGGCCACGCTCTGACCGGCCTTCTTGCTCGCGCCTGCCTTGAGCCCGCCAAGAGCCTTGACCTTGGGTTTGATGCCCGACTTCTTCTGTTCCAGCGCCTTGCCCGGCAGGTTGGACAGAGCCTCGGCGGCCTTCTCGGCCTTCAGCACCTTGCGCGGCGCGGTCTTGGCGTCGCCCTTGTAGCGTTCTGGACCGGACTTGGCGCCGCCCTCGGCATAGGGGTTCGACGTGCTGCTGGACTTGACCGTCAGCCGGATCGGCGTGCCGGGCAGGTCGAAGCTCTCGCGCAGGCTGTTCACCAGATAGCGCTGATAGTGCTCGGGCATGTCCGAGGCGCGGCTGGCCATCAGGACGAAGGTCGGCGGACGGGCCTTGGTCTGGGCCATGTATTTCGGCTTCACGCGCTTGCCGTTGACGGCGGGCGGCGGGTGCCTCTGGGTGGCCATGGACAGCCAGGTGTTCAGGTCCTTGGTCTTGACCTTCACCGACCAGGTTTCATAGGCCTTGATGATGGCCGGCATCAGCCGCTCGACGCCGCGACCATTGTGCGACGACAGGGCGACGAAGGGCGAGCCCTTCAGCTGCGGCAGCTTGTTTTCGGCCAGAGACTTGAGCTCGGCCATCTTGGCCTGCGGCTCTTCTTCCAGGTCCCACTTGGACGCGACATAGACCAGGGCGCGGCCTTCGCGCTCGACCAGGTCGGCCAGTTGCAGGTCCTGGGTGTCGAAGGCGTCGTCCTTGTCCATCACCAGCACGACCACCTCAGCGAAGGTGATGGCGCGGATGGTGTCGGCGACCGACAGCTTTTCCAGCTTCTCCTGAACGCGAGCCTTGCGGCGCATCCCGGCGGTGTCGACGAAGCGGATCGCCTTGCCTTCGTATTCCCAGTCGACCGAGATGGAGTCGCGGGTGATGCCGGCCTCGGGGCCGGTCAGTAGCCGGTCTTCGCCCAGCATACGGTTGATCAGGGTCGACTTGCCCGCATTGGGACGCCCGATGATGGCGATGCGGATCGGCTTGTCCGGCTCGTCGATCTCTTCGACGAAGATGTCGGCGGAAGCCTCGACCAGCGCCTGATACAGGTCGGCCATGCCCTCGCCGTGCTCGGCCGAGATGGCCACCGGTTCGCCGAAGCCCAGGGCGTGAGCTTCACCCACGCCGCCGCCGCTTTCGCGGCTCTCGGACTTGTTGGCCAGCAGGATGATCGGCTTGTGCACCTTGCGTAGACGTTCGGCGAAGATGCGGTCCAGCGACGTCACGCCGTCGCGGGCGTCCATCATGAACATGACGACTTCGGCGTCGTCCAGCGCGGCCTCGGTCTGCTCGCGCATCCGGGCTTCCAGGCTGTCGTCGGTGACGTCTTCGTAGCCGGCCGTGTCGATCAGCGTCAGATCCATGTCGCCGATATTGCCGTCGGCATAGCGACGGTCACGGGTCACGCCCGGGCGATCATCGACAAGCGCCAAACGCTTGCCGACGAGTCGGTTGAACAGTGTCGACTTGCCCACATTGGGCCGGCCGACGATGGCGACTTTTAGAGCCATGTCGGCTTTCTAACTCAAATCAAAGAAAAGATCAGCGGATGCTGACCAGTTGGCCCTTGTCGGTGAGGACGTAAAGGGCGCCGTTGTAGGCGGCCGGAGCGATGAAGGCCGCCCCGCCCAGCTTCAGGCTGGATTGCTGCGCGCCGGTCTTCGGGTCAAAGGCCACGACCTCGCCGTCCGAATTCACCAGCACCAGACGGTTGGAGGCCAGGATCGGGCCCGACCAGACAGGGCGGACCGTCTTGGAGCCGAAGCCCAGAACGCCGCCTTCTTTGCGAACACGGCCCTCGTTCAGATCGCGGGTCCAATAGACCTGGCCGCTGTCGCGATTGACCACGGTCAGTTCACCGGCCTTGGACACCACATAGACCACGTCGCCGACCGGCAGAGGCGCGTTGACGCCCGCGACCGGCAGGGACCATTTCGGCTGACCCGAACGGATGTCCATCGACTGAAGGACGCCCGACTGGCTGACGGCATAGACGAAGCCGCGGCTGATGACCGGACGACCGGCGATGTCGCGGATCTCGGACAGGGCGCTGGTGCGGCTGGTCCGCGACAGGACTTCCTGCCAGACCGGCTGGCCGTTCGAGGCGCGCAGCGCCACCAGTTCACCCGAGGAGAAGGGCGCGATGACGGTGTCGCCGCTGACCGCCGGGCTGGAGGCGCGCATGACGCGCGCGGGCTCGGTGATGCCGCGATAGGACCAGTCCTGACGACCCGTATTGACGTTGAAGGCCACCAGTTGGTTGTCGACGTCGATGACATAGACGCGCTGGCCGGCGACCGTCGGGGCGCCATGGATCGGGAGATCGACGGACGTCTTCCACAGTTCGGCGCCCGTCGCGGCGTCCAGCGCCGTCATGGTGCGATAGCCCGAGGAAACGAAGACCTTGCCTCCGCCGACGGCCACGCCGCCGCCGAAGCCGCCGCCGGCCGCGCCGCCGCCGAAGCCGATGCCCAGGATGCGAGAGCCGCGATCATGCTCGTCGACCTTGACGTTGGCCTTCCACAGGACCGCGCCGGTGCCGGCGTCCACCGCCGTCACGCCGGCCTCGCCGTCCAGAACGAAGATCTTGCCGCCGTCCGCGACGACAGGAGCCATCACCTGACGGGTACGGCTGGAGCCGGCGCCGATGTCGCGGCGCCAGGCGATCGAGAACTCAGGCGCCGCGATGACATGCTCGACCGAGTTGTCGGCGTTGCCGCCCGGCTGGGTCCAGGCGGTGGCCGCCTGGGGACCCGGCAGGAAAAAGTCACGGCCAGACAGGGCCGCCGACGGCGCCAGCTGCTGCTCGAACTCCAGGATCGAGATGCGTTGCCCGTCGGTCGCCTTGGCGACGTCTTCCTTCTGGCCGCCCAGGCCGAAAGGCAGGGCGTTGCGCACGGTGCCGCAGGACGCGACGGTCATGGCCAGACCGCACAACAGGGCGACTTTCAGCGTTCGGTTCATGCGGGGCGTCCTGAAAGCGTCGATTACGGGCGAGCGGCGGCAGGCGCCGCTTCGGCTTGAGCGGGAGCCGCAACAGCGGCGGCGGGCGCGGCGGCCGGAGCCGGCAGGGCGACGGCGGCGCGAACAATGGCGGCCAGACCGGCGGCCGTGCCCGAATCAATCGCCTGAACGCCGGCCTGGGCGCGCTGACGGACGTCGTCCGGCACGTCCTGCCCCAGTTGCAGCTGGACGAAGGCCTGACGCGCTTCGGCGGTCTTGCCGTGCTGCAGTTGCGCCATGGCCAGGGCTTCCTGAGCGAAGGCGTGCAGCGGGCGCTTGTCGTCAGCCAGGGGCTCAAGACGTTTCTGAATGTCTTCCAGCGAGGCCGTGTCCATCAGCAGGAAGGCGGCCTTGATGGCGGCGGCGTCGGCGATGATCGGATCACCGGCGGCCTTGGCGGCGTCGTCGAACAGCTTGACCGCGTCCTGGGTCTTGTTCGCCGTCACGGCGATTCCGGCCTGTTGCATCAGGGCCAGGGCCTTGTAGGCGCCGTTGCCCGACTTGGCCGCCTCGGCGAAGGCGGCGTCCGCGCCCGACGGGTTGTTGGCCTGAAGAGCCTCCATGCCGCGATCATAGGCGGCCGAGGCCTTGTCAGCCTGATTGGTCACATAGCTCTGCCAGCCCCACCAGCCCAGGGCGGCGACCAGGGCGACGACCAACAGGCCGGCCCCGATCGGCAGCCAGGTGCGGGCCATACGCTTGTATCGATCGGAGCGAAGCTCCTCCTCGACCTGTTCGAAGACATCAACCACGAAACGTCGCCCCAAAAACCGCTGCCAAGACTGGTCGCTAAACCGGCGCGACCCTAGAGGGTCGTCGTCCCGCCCGCAACGCAGGCGTTCACGCCGCGACCCGAAATTTCAGCAGTAGGTCGCGACTTCGTCAGGAAAACGGCGCTCAGATTTCCTGAGACAGTTTCACGACCCCCGCCGCCAGCAAGGCGACCAGCACCCCGGCCGTGGCCCAGAACAGCTGCATTCCGCCCATGGAGCTCATGTCGAACCCGCTCAGCCCCAGCCGATCCAGCAAGGACTGAACTGCCTGAGCGCCGTCCACGCCCGCCATGCTCAGCCCCTGCGCGACAGGTTGAGAGCCCGTCGATGCGGACGCTGACGACTCGGTGAAGTTGAAGTTGACGTTCAGGACTTCGCGCACGGCGATGACGCCGCCGATCAGGCCCGCGCCGGACAGGGCCACCGTGCGGAAGCGTGAGGTTTTCGACAGTTTCGCCGCCACCCCGGCCTCGAACTGGGCCGAATCGGCAAAGCTCGGCGCGCGTGCGAACAGACGCTCGATGGCAGGGTCGAACTCATCAGCCGACATGGGACGCGCTCCCGTGAGCAACCGGTTCCGGCTGGAGCCGGGCCCGAAGTTTATCCAGACCACGCTTGACATGAGATTTCACCGTTCCAAGCGGCAAATTAATGGCGGCCGCGATTTCGGGGTGGGACAGGCCCGCCCCGTGACACAGGGAGACGCACAGGCGTTCCGGCTCGGTCAGCCCCTTCATCGCCTCATCCAGGTCCACGCGCCCGGCGCTGTCGACATGGGGCGCGACCTCGTCGTTCTCGATCTCGGCCACATAACGGGCGTCCTTTGAGCGACGCTTCAGATACAGGCGCGCGGCGATGCGCTTGATCCAAGCGCCGAAGGTCCCCTCGCCCCGAAACTCGGCGCACTTCTCGAACGCCAGGAGAAAGGCGTCCTGGGCCACGTCGTCGGCGAGAGCGGCTTGCGCCCCCATCCGACGCAGCAACCCGCGCACCGCCGGACTGTGGCGACGCACCAGCTCTCCGAACTCGCGACGCCCGCCCGCCGCCGACAGGGCGGCGAGCTCGACATCGTGCAGATCGCGTAAAGGCTTGGCCATGACGGTCTCCCCTCCCCGTCGCCCTCAGCCCTTGTTCTTGTTGAAGAAGCTCAGGACGATGAAGGCCAGACCGATCGTGCCGGGGATCGCGGCGATGCCGACCAGCGGATAGAAGGCGTCCATCTCGGCGAAGCTGACCGCGTAGCCAAAGAGAGCGAACCCGAGGCTGACCGCCAGAAGGATGACGCCGACGCGCAGGTCGCGAGACGCCGTCGCTGGCGCCTTAATGTTTTCCTTGCTCAGCGCGTCAATGACTTCGGGCGGCAGCGGCTGCCCCTTCTCGATGGCCGAGCGCAGGGTCGCCTGCATCTCTTTACGCTCCTTGCTCTTCAGCCAAACCGGCACGAGCACGATCGCGCCGATCATGATGAACAATGCGATGGGAATGAATTCTTCCATGGGTTTCGCCCCTTCTTGAAATATGGAGCCGAGCGTGACGCTGCAGCCTTCTGATCACAAGAGGCGGTGATCGCGCCGATCAGATGCAGGATCGCGCATGAACTCTTTGTAAGGCGCGCTTTTCCGATCCGGCCGGCGTTTCAGACCCAGGGCATGACCGCGATTTAACAGGCGCTGCCGTAACTGTGTGCGCTTTGCGCCGTCTTGTTCCCTTGCCCGACTTCGCCGGAACCCAGGGAGCCACCGCCATGATGATCGCCAGCCTCGCCCTCGCCCTATCGGCCGCCGCCTCGCCCGCGCAGGAACTGAGGGTCCAGGTCTCCGATCTGGACTTCCGCCGTCCAGAGCAAGCCTGGGTCTTTATCCAGCGCGTCGATGCGGCCGCCGGCGCCTTCTGCGACCAACACCGGGCCGTCGTCACGCCGCTCAGCCTGCGCGGGACAGAGGTCTGCGAGACGGAGATGCGTCGCTTCGTCATCAACCGCCTGGACCGCGAGCGCTGGACCGCCGCCCACCGCGCCGCCCTGGAGTTGCGCCGGGCGCGCTGACGTCACCACAGCGTGACTCGACAAGCTGTTCCGCCCGGTCAAGCGTCGGTCGATAAACGACCGGAGGCCAAATGACCCGCATCATCTATCGCATCGTCCCCCACGACGGAGGCTGGGCCTACAAGCTGGGCGACAGCTTCTCCGAGACCTTCGCCACCCACGACGCCGCCCGCGCCGCCGCTGTCGCCGTCTCGCGCGAGCAGCAGGTGCCGGACCGCACCTCCTGGATCGAGTTCGAGGACACGTCGGGCCAGTGGATCACCGAACGCGCGGACGGCCACGACCGCCCGGAAACCGCCGTCGAGGATTAGGCGCCGAAAGCCTCGGCGTAGCGTTCGGGCTTGAAGCCGACCAGCGTCCGCCCATCGCCCAGATCCAGCACCGGCCGCTTGATCATCGACGGCTGGGCCAGCATCAGGGCAACGGCCTTGTCGGCGTTCAGGTCGGCCTTGTCCGCGTCCGACAGCTTGCGGAAGGTGGTGCCGGCGCGGTTCAGCACCGTTTCCCAGCCATGCTCGGCGATCCAGCGCTCCAGATCGACCTTGTTCGCGCCCGCGACCTTGTAGTCATGGAAGGCGTAATCAACGCCCTGCCCGTCCAGCCAGACGCGCGCCTTCTTCATCGTGTCGCAGGCCTTGATGCCGTACAGGGTGATGGACATGGAACGCTCCCTCGCATTGCTGAGGGCCGCGATCTGGCATCGGGAGGCGAAGGGGTCAAATTCTGGCGCCTGGGTGGAAACGAGTATCAGGGTTTGGCCCGTTGTGGACCTTGCGAAAGTCGTGACAAGGTCCCCCAACATGAGAGTTGACACGCTGACCATCGGCTTGCTGTTGACCATCGCGATCGCAGGGTGTGGTGAGCGCGCGCCAACGGTCCAATTCGCTGTTAACGAGCGCGCGAACCGCATGAACGATCAGGACCGTCGTGCCAATCTAGCTCAACAAATGGCGAGCGGCGGCAAGACCTCTGAAGAAGCCCCAGTGCGCGATGCCGAGAGCGCGTGCGCCACGGCGAAGCTGCGAGTGACGGGGCAAAGAGGCCTGCCGATCAGCCATGTCGCTTACTGCGATCAGATCCCGGAGGCGGACGCCCCTTCCGGCTATTATGTCCAGGCTCTTCGCGCCCATTGCTCGGATGAACCGTGCGGCAGCACAAACATGGGTTGGTTCGCCGTCAGGAAGGCGACCGGCGACGTCTTCGAATGGAATGTTGCAGACTGGAAACTAGGACAACCCATTTCAGGTGATCACTGAACGCCCGCTACCCCAGCTCAGAAGACGCATGGAACGTCCGCAGACATCGAACAAGGTCCCGAAGGAGACGCCCATGAAGCTCTACGCCCACCCCTTCTCGTCCTACTGCCAGAAGGCGCTGATCGCGCTGTATGAGAACAGCACGCCGTTCGAGTTCAGGCTGCTGGAGGGTGACGCCGCCTTCGCCGAGCTGACGGCGCTGTGGCCGGTGCGGAAGTTCCCGGTCTTGCAGGACGGCGACTGGACGGTCGTCGAGGCCACGGCCGTCATCGAGCATCTGGCCGTGCATCATCCCGGCCCGGTGCGCCTGATCCCCGACGATCCTGCCGCCGCCGTCGAGGTGCGGATGATGGACCGGGTGTTCGACCACTATGTCTCGACGCCGCAGCAGAAGCTGGTGGCCGACGCCCTGCGGCCCGAGGGCGAGCGCGATCCCTATGGCGTGGCCGAGGCCAGGCGGATGCTGGACACCGCCTACGCCTGGCTGGACGAACGGCTGGCGGGACGGGAATGGGCGACCGATCACGGTTTCAGCCTGGCCGACTGCGCCGCCGCGCCCGCGCTGTTCTACGCCGACTGGTCGCACCCGATCGACGACCGGTTCGCGACGCTGAAATCCTATCGCGCCCGGCTGCTGGCCCGGCCCTCGGTGGCGCGGGCGGTGGACGAGGCCCGGCCCTATCGCGCCTATTTTCCGCTGGGCGCGCCTGACCGCGACTAGGCGCCCTTCTGGCTCCACAGGTCCAGGTCAGCCTCGCGTCCGATCAGGGCCAGGCCCGAGGCGATGGATTCGAATTCGCCGCCCGTCTCGATGCGGTCAGCGCCGAAGCGGCGGATGAAGATGTCGCGCACCGCCGGCACAAAGGAGGTGCCGCCGGTCAGGAAGACGCGGTCGATCTGCGCTCCCTCCAGACCTGACTGGGCCATAGCCTCGTCCACAGCGGCCTCCATCGCCTGCAGTTCGGGGGCGATCCAGCCCTCGAAGTCCGTGCGTTTGACCGGCTTTTCGATCCGCACCGATCCGGCGATGAAGGAGAAGACGGCTTCTTCGTCGCGCGACAGGGCCTCTTTCAGGCCCGAGACGGCGCGATAGAGGGCGTAGCCGTGGTTGTCGTCCAGCACCTCGATCAGGCGTTCGATCTTCTCGGGCTCCAGCGCCGTTGAGGCCAGACCGCGAATGTCGCGCATGTCCTTGGAGGCGCGCAGCAGGGCCAGCTGATCCCAGCGGGCGAAGGCGCTGTAGTAGCGCTGCGGGATCGGCAGGCGGTTGTCGAAGGCGCGGTACAGGCTGCCCTTGCCCAGTTCCGGCGACACCAGTTGGTCGATGATCCGATAGTCGAAGGCGTCGCCCGCCACGCCCACGCCCGAGCGCGCCAGCGGCGTGGACTTCAGCGCCCCATCGGCCCGCTCGAACCGCACAATGGAAAAGTCGCTGGTGCCGCCGCCGAAGTCGGCGACCAGGACATTGGCGTCCTGCTTCAGTTCGCGCGCAAAGAAGAAGGCCGCGCCGACCGGTTCGTAGGCATAGCGGATGTCAGTGAAGCCCAAACGGGCGAAGGCCGCCTCATACCGTTCCAGCGCCAGGGCCTCGTTCGGATTGCCGCCCGCGAAGGTCACGGGCCGACCGACGATGATGCGCGGCGGCAGGTCGTCCATCGCCCCGTCCGCATGGTGCTTCAGCCGCAGCAGGAAGGCCGACAGCAGGTCCTCGAAGCGATAGCGGCGGTTGTCGATCCGCGTCTCGGTGAAGGCGGCGCTGGCGGCGAAGGTCTTGAACGACTGGATGAAGCGGGTCTCCAGCGGGTCCTCGACATAGGATTCGATGGCCCAGGGCCCCGCCTCGATGACGCGCTCGGGCGAGCCGCCGTCGCGCGCCTCGTGCAACTGGAAACTCAGCGCCGAGCGGAAGGCGAACAGGTCCTTCTCCTCGACCTGGAACCGCACCAGGGTCGCGGGGCCGTCGCCGTGGGTCAGCGACACCACCGTATTGGTCGTGCCGAAGTCGATGCCGATGGTGGCGGGCGTCGCGGACGTCATGGGGAAAACCTGCGGGGAGAGGGGCCGGGGTTCGTAGTCCCCTGCCCGCTCACGTCAAGGCCGTGCATGACTTGTCGCGGCAAATGGACCGCGAGGCCCGCCTGCGTCACAGTCGCCCCATGCGCGATTCGTCTCCTTCGGCCCCCAGCTTCTATGAGTTCTTCGCCGGCGGCGGCATGGTTCGCGCCGGCCTGGGCGCCGACTGGACCTGCCTGTTCGCCAATGATTTCGACGCCAAGAAGGGCTTCTCCTATCAGGCCAACTGGGGCACGGGCGGCGAGCTGACGGTCGGCGACATTCGCGCGCTGGACGCCGCGCAGTTGCCGGGCGCCGCCGACATGATGTGGGGCTCCTTTCCCTGTCAGGACCTGTCTCTGGCGGGCGCCGGGGCGGGCTTGAAGGGCGAGCGGTCCGGCACCTTCTACGCCTTCTGGGACCTGATCCACGGCCTGATCAAGGACAAGCGCGCCCCGCGCATGGTGGCGGTCGAGAACGTCTGCGGCGCCCTGACCTCGCACGGCGGCAAGGACTTCGAGGCCATCTGCAGGACCTTCGCCGAGGCCGGCTATCGCTATGGCGCCCTGGTCATCAACGCCGACCTGTTCGTGCCGCAGTCGCGCCCGCGCCTGTTCGTCATCGGCGTCCGCGCCGACGTGGAGGTCGCGCCCGACCTGCTGTCGCCCGAGCCCATAGAGCCCTTCCACACCCGCGCCCTGCGCCGTGCGGTCGGCAATCTGCCCGAGGACGTGCGCGACAGCCTACTGTGGTGGAACGTGCCGACGCCCGAGCGGCGCATCGCCACCTTCGCCGACATCATCGAGGACCGCCCGACCAGCGTCGCCTGGCACACCCAGGCAGAGACCCGGAAGCTGCTCGACATGATGTCGCCGGTCCATCTGGCCAAGGTCGCGGCCGCCAAGCGCGCCGGGCGCCGCATGGTCGGCGGCGTCTATCGCCGGACCCGCCGCGACGCGACCGGCGCCAAGGTCCAGCGCGCCGAGGTCCGCTTTGACGACGTGGCCGGTTGCCTGCGCACGCCGTCCGGCGGGTCCAGCCGTCAGGTCATTCTGGTGGTCGAAGGGCGGCGCATCCGTTCACGCCTGATCTCGGCGCGCGAGACCGCGCGGCTGATGGGGTTGAAGGACAGCTATGTCCTGCCCCGGCAATACAGTGACGCCTATCACCTGACTGGCGATGGGGTGGCGGCGCCGGTGGTGCGGCACCTGGCCGAGCATGTCTTCGAGCCGCTGGCTCTCGGCGTTGTCGCCGCCGTCGACGGCGTTCAGGCCGCCTGATCCTCATTCGCTTCTAGGACGTCCAATCGTGGATGCGCGGCGTCCTGGCGCTGCCCCTATTCGCTTGGTCGATGCGCGCCGATGCGTCTTGCCGCTCGGCCGAGGCGGCGCTCGCGCCAAGGGCGAATGCGAGGCCGCCGCGAAGCTTCGCCGCATTTCCGTCCAATTGCAAAGGAACCCAAGGTCGCACCATTGGTTAACAGGGTCTTAACGCGCCGCTTACGCTTTTCGAAATTCCCGCGCCGGATGAATGCAGTCGTTACCGTGAACCAAACAGACTAAAACTACGTGATCATTTAGGATCGTAAGAGATGGTTGAAAATCGTCATTTCTACAATCGTCATGATGACTTTGACGACATGCATAATGCAACAATCATTGTTGCTGGCGGTGCAGGATTTCTTGGATCGCACCTGTGCACTCGATTGATCGAGAATGGACACTACGTCATCTGTGTCGATAACTTCCACACCGGAAGACCACAGAACGTTACTCACCTGGAATCCTCTGGACGGTTTTCCCTTCTCAACCACGACATCAACACGCCGCTCCCGAGCGACCTTCCCAAGGTCGATCAAATATACAACCTCGCCTGTCCGGCATCACCCGTTCATTATCAGTATGATCGCGTCAAGACGGCGCTGACATGCTCACTGGGCACGCTCAATCTTCTGAACAGGGCGGCGGCAGACAGAGCACGTTTCTTCCAGGCCTCGACGTCAGAGATCTACGGCGATCCTGAAGTTCATCCTCAGACCGAAAACTACCGGGGAAACGTCAACACGGTCGGCCCCCGCTCCTGCTATGACGAGGGAAAGCGGTTCGCCGAGACCCTCGTTACGGACTTCGGCGCCCAGCATGGGTTGACGACGCGGATCGTGCGCATCTTCAACACCTATGGCCCGCGCATGCACCCCGACGACGGGCGCGTGGTCTCCAACTTCATCGTCCAGGCCCTGATGGGCGAAGACATCACCATCTACGGCAGCGGCGAGCAGACCCGCTCCTTCTGCTTCGTCGATGACCTGGTCGAAGGCTTCATCCGCCTGATGAACGCCGGCGAGGACATCGACGGGCCGATCAATATCGGCAACCCGAACGAAACCACCGTCAAGCAACTGGCCGAGCAGATTCTGGCGATGGCCAAGTCCCGATCCAAGATCGTCTATCATCCGCTTCCGGTGGACGATCCTCGCCGGCGCAAGCCCGATATTTCGCGCGCCCTGGCGCGGCTGAACTGGTCGCCGCAGGTGCCTCTGCACGACGGACTCTCCCGAACCATCGCCTACTTCACCGAAGAAATGAAAAACAGCGGGCGCAGCTCGACCAGCGCGCTCGCCTCCTGAGAACAAAGAAACCCAAGACCGAGAAGACGACAGAAGACGAATGTAAGACGACGACTTAACACGGATATTCTGGGCGGGACATTCGATGCAAACCTACGACAGCGGCCTTCCAACCCTTCTCGTGTGGCTGTTCGCCATATCCCAGCTTCTCTACCTGGGCTGCTTCATGCTGGAGATGTATTTCCGCACGCTCAAGGTGAACAGCGTGGACATGGACGACCCCCTGCCCGCGACAGAGGCCGAACTGCCCTTCATCGTCCTGCTCTATCCGGTCCTGCGCGAACTTGAGCGGACGATGGAGACGACCTTCACCTCCTTGGCCAAGCTCGACTATCCGCGCAGCCGCTATCGGGTCGTGGCCATTCCCAACGCCAACGACGCCGAGACCATCGCCAGCCTGCAACGGCTGACGCAGGCCTTTCCCTTCGTCGAGATCCTGGAGGTGCCCGCCACCACCGACCCGCGCTGGGACGTGGTCTGGAACGCCTGGGACGCCAACCCCAAGGCCTATTGGTGGCACAAGGGCAAGCGCGCTGGATCAAAGGACCTGCCGCCCAAGAAGACGCGGCAGTTGATTTACGCCCTGTATCAGGTCGCCGAAACGCATCGCGACAAGACCAATCTGACGATCGATTACATCGACGCCGACAGTTGCCCCCCGGCCGACCACTTCAAGGCCGCCGCCATCGGCCTGCAGAAGTATGACGTGCTTCAGGCCCGCAACGTCGCCGGCAACCTGAACGCCAGCCTGGCCGCCGCCTTCCACGCCTTCGACCACATGACCTGGGACGGCGCCAAATACGGCCACCTGTCGGACCCGAAACAGCCCTTCTGGGTGCTGGGCAAGGGACTGTTCTTCAAGGTCGACGACCTGGTCGCCCTGGGCGGCTTCCACCCCTGGATCACCATCGAGGACCCTGAGGTCGGCGAGCGGTTCTGGAAGAACGGCAAGACTCTGGGCATCATCGACAGTTCGCTGATCGAAGAAGTGCCCGAGACCTTCGGCGAAGGCGTCACGCAACGGAAGCGCTGGGTCGCCGGCTTCTTCCAGAGCCTGGGTTCGCCGCTCAAGGAAATGGATTTCACCTTCGGCGAACGCGTCCGCGCCTGGATGAACTTCCTGCCCTGCATGTCGCTATGGGTGAACACCCTGGGCATCCCCCTGGGCATCTGGGCGGCCTGGCGGTTCTTCACCGGCGACAACGCCCTGCCCATGTGGCTGGTGGTGCTGTCGGTGTTCAACATCATCGCCTTCACCATGCTGATCGTCGGCCTCTACATGCGGACCTGGACGCGCACCGGCCTGGTGCTGGAGCGCACCACCGATCGCATCGGCTACATGCTGATGGTCAATCCGGTCTTCGTCATGATCTGGTGGTGCGTCTGGATCATTCCGCTGACGCTGGGCTTCGTCATGTATCTGAAGGACAGCGGTCAGGTCTGGCAACGCACCGAGAAGATCGACGCCAACAATACGCTCGTGCGGTCCAAACTGGATCAGTACGGCGTCCTCCGTCACGACCATTGAGCGGATGCGGTCATGGACAAGCATATTCTGATCACGGGCGGCGCCGGTTTCATCGGCTCCCATCTGGTCGACGCCATGCTGGCGCGCGGCTATCGCGTCAGCATCCTCGACAGCCTGTCGCCCCAGGTTCACGGCGACGGGGAAATGGACGCCGACGGCTGGCCCATCTACCTCGACCCGCGCGCGCGCCGCATCAGGGGCGACATCCTGGACGAAGGCGTGTTCGAGGCCGCGCTGGACGGCGTGACCCACCTGGCCCACCTGGCCGCCTCGGTCGGGGTCGGCCAGAGCATGACCAATATCGTCGACTATACGCGCAACAACGTCATGGCCGCCGCCGTCATGCTGGAGGTGCTGTCGCAGAAACCGCATACGGTTCAGCGCATCGCCGTCGCTTCGTCCATGTCCATCTATGGCGAGGGTGACTACGTCCGCCCCTCGACCCACGCCCACGTCACCGCCGATGTCCGCCCCCATGCTCAACTGGAGGCGCGCCAGTGGGAGGTCATGATCGACGGCGAGGAACTGGAACCCGTCCCCACGTCAGAAGACAAGCTGCTGCAGCCCAACTCCATCTATGCGGTCAACAAGCGCGACCATGAGGAGATGTTCCTCTCGGTCGGGCGGGCGCTGCAAATCCCCACCGTGGCGCTGCGCCTGTTCAACGCCTATGGCTCGCGCCAGGCGCTCAGCAATCCCTACACCGGGGTCGCCGCCATCTTCATATCGCGGCTGCTGAACGACCAACCGCCGCTGGTGTTCGAGGACGGCCGCCAGATGCGCGACTTCGTCCACGTCCAGGACGTGGCCCGCGCCTTCGCCACCGTTCTGGACAGCCAGCAGGAGAGCTGGGACGTGTTCAACGTCGGCAGCGGCGCTCCGATTTCGGTCAATGAGATCGCCGGGGTCCTGGCCCGCCTGCTAGGCAAGAACATCGCCCCCGAGGTGCTCAACAAATACCGCGTCGGCGACATCCGGCATTGCTTCGGCGACATCTCCAAGATCGAGCGCGCCTATGGCTTCAAGCCTGAACGCGACATGGACACCGGCATGGAGGAACTGATCGCCTGGGTGTCGCGGACCAAGGCGCCGGTGGATCGCAGCGCTGAGTGCCTGGCCGAACTGGCGAGAGGAAAACTGGTCGTCTGAAAGTATTAACCAAAATGATCCAGCTTAGCTGAAGCGCCTTCCTCGGCGTCGCCGGCAAGGCGACGCGATCGATACTATCGTTAGGGAATGTTCATGACCGACCAACCGCGTCGCCTTGCATCGAAAACCTCATTCGCCGCCGCCCTGATCGCGCTGGGCGCGAGCGGATGGGCCGGAACCGCCGCGGCGCAGAGCGACGTGACGGTTTTCGCCGGTGGCAAGCTGGACGTCGCGGACTCCGCCTACGTCGGCGCCACGGTCGGCCTGCCCGGCCCGGTCGACGGCAAGGGCTGGGCCGTGCGCGGCGTGGTCTATACCGGCGGCTATGACTACCAGAATGGCCCGGTCACCATCGACGCGGACTTCACCGGGGCCCAGGCGGAACTTGTCTATCGCTTCGGCTCAGGTCCGACCTGGGGCAGCGTGGGCCTGGGCTATCGCTACGTCGACACCGACCTCAGCCCCGGCGACCCCGGCAACCGCCGCGACGGCGGTCAGGGCGAGATGATGGTCAGCCTGGACGGCGGCCATGTGTCCGGCCCCTGGCGGGTCGACTGGTACGGCGCCTATGGCTTCCAACTGGACGACTACGACGCGCAGGCCAGCCTGACGCATACGGTCGGGTCATCGGGCCGGGTCCGCGCGGGCCTCGAGATCGGGGCCGACGGCGATTCCAACTACAGCGCCTACCGCATCGGCCCCGTGTTGGGCGTGAAGGTCGGCGAACAGGCGGAGTTCCAGATCTCAGCCGGCTTCAGCGACGGGGACGACCGGGATTCCGACGGCTATGTCCGCGTCGGCTTCTATCGCAGCTTCTAGTTCTGGATCGAGCGGCAGTCCCGTCAGGCGAACCGCCGACAGAACACCCACAAGCTTCACCTTAAGAGGCAGCCCGAAGACAACTGCATTCCCGCCTTAAAATCACCCATCAGCAATCGTTAACTCCGCATTATCTTCGGAGGCCTAACGAATAGCGCTTGTTCTTCTCCGTAGCTTGAGAAGGTTGAGCGCAGTATGCTGACGCTTCCGTCACGACGGTCCATATTGACCGGCCTTGCGCTGGTTCCGGCCCTGTCCGTTACGCCCCACGGGGTCTGGGCGAGGCCCGAGGGGGAAGGCGCCGCCCTGCCCGACGCATCCGCTTCCGTCCCGTCCCTGTCCCGCGCCGCCCGCAGCGGCGGCCGCTACTTCGGCGCCGCCGCCCGCGCCGACCATCTGCGTCAGGACAAGGCCCTGCGCGCCGCCGTGCTACGCGACTGCGAGGTCCTGACCCCCGAGATCCATCTGAAATGGAACTCGCTGGAATGGCGCAAGGGGCAGTTCAACTTCATCCCTGTCGATGATCTTCTGACCTTCTCCGATGAAAATGGCCTGCGGGTGCGTGGCCATACCCTGCTGTGGGACCAAAGCACGCCCGATTGGGCCAAACGCGAAATGCTGAGCCAGCGCGACTGGCGGCTGATGTCCGAACACTTCTCGCGCGTGCTGGGCCGATACGGTTCGCGCATCGAGGAATGGGACGTGATCAACGAACCCATCGACACCGAGGCGGGCGCGCGCAACCTGCGCCGCAACACCTTCTTCCGCGCCTTTGGACCCACCTACATCCAGCGGGCGATGGAGGAGGCGCGGACGCACGCCCCCAACGCCCACCTGGTCATCAACGACTACGGCTTCGAATACGGCAACCCGGTCGACAAGGCGCGCCGGCAGGCCTTCGTCGCCCTGGCCCGTCGCCTGCGCGCCGCCGACGTCCCGCTGGACGGCGTCGGGGTTCAGGCCCACCTCGACCTGTCCAAGGGGCCGCTCGACACCGCCGGCCTGCAGGACATGACCAAGGCCCTGATCGACCTGGGCCTGGACATCACCGTGACTGAGCTGGACGTCAAGGAAACGGACGCCGCCCACACGACGGCCGCCCGCGACCAAAAGGTGGCCGACGAGACCCGGCGCTATCTCGACGTCATGCTGGCCTTCCCCGAGGTGCGCGGCGTCGTGACCTGGGGCCTGACGGACAAGTTCTCATGGCTGACTGAACAGGTCGACAGCCATGTCAGGGCCGCCCGCGGCGTCAACCGGGGCCTGCCCTATGACGACGCCTACAGCCCCAAGCCCATGTATTGGACCCTAGCGGACAGCCTCGGCGCCAGCGCCTAAAGAGGCGCCGCAGAAAACGTTCGTTTTCACAATGAGGCGCCACCGCTAGACATTCCCTGATTTTTCGCGGCAGGAACACGCACCCTTTGCGCGTGGCCGGCGTTAGGGTCGATGAATGCTGGGGGACGGGATTGCGCACACTCGCCAAGACAATCGATCTGGTCGCAGCGTTCGACGCCTCGCCCAACCCTTACATGCTGCTGGACGCGCAGTTGCGCTATGCTGGAATGAACCAGGCCTATCTGGACGTGACCCATCGCCGCCGCGAGGATCTGCTGGGCCAGCCGGTGATGCAGGCCTTCGACGCCGGGCCGGGCGAGGAAGCGCCCGAAAACGCCCGCCAACTGGCCGCATCGTTCGATAAGGTCCTGACGACGGGGCAACCGGACAATCTGGCGGTGCTCCACTACCCGATCCCGATCGAGCAGGACGACGGCTCGATCCTGTATGACGACCGCTACTGGAGTTGCACCCACACACCAATCAAGGATGCGTCCGGTAAGGTCACCCATATCCTGCAACACACCAGCGACATCACGGAACTGGAACGACTGCGTCGCCAGGTCGGTCGGCTGCGGCCGGAAGACGACTCCTCGGCCCTGGACAGCCTGATCGGCGGCGGCATGTTCCGTCGCGCCATGAGCGTTCAGGCGGACAATCGTCGGCTGGAGACAGAACGACGGCAACTGCTGGACATGTTCATGCAGACGCCGGGCTTCGTCGCCGTCCTGAACGGCCCGCAGCATGTCATCCAGCTTCATAACGGCGCCTATGGCCAGTTGATCGGTCGCCGCGATGTGATCGGCAAACCCATTCGCGAGGCCCTGCCTGAGCTGGCGGGTCAGGGCTATTACGACTTCCTCGACGAGGTCCTGGCGACGGGCGAGCCCTTCCAGGGACGCCAGAGTCCCGTGCAGTTGCAGCAGACGCCCAACGGCCTGCTGGCGACCCGCTATCTCAACTTCATCTACCAGCCGATCCGCAACGACGGCGGAGAGATCGTCGGCGTCTTCGTCCAGGGGCATGACGTCACCGACACCGTCCTGGCCGCCGAGCGTCAGAAGTTGATGATCGACGAGTTGAACCACCGGGTGAAGAACACCCTGGCCACGGTCCAGTCCATCGCCATGCAGACGGCGCGCTCGCACGAGGACCCGCGATCCTTCGCCGAAACCTTCCAGTCGCGCATCCTGTCGCTCTCGCACACCCACGACCTACTGACTCGCAGCCACTGGGAGGGCGCGGACCTGCGCGAGGTGCTGGAGCATGAGACGACCGCTCACGGCCTGCATCGCCTGACGTTGAACGGCCCCAACGTGGCGCTGGATCCGGCCATGGCGGTGTCTCTGGGCATGATCTTCCACGAACTGGCGACCAACGCCGCCAAATACGGCGCCCTGTCGCCCGGCGAGGGTCGCGTCCTGGTCGACTGGTCCGTGGCGGATCAGACCAACCCGCATCTCGGCATCGTCTGGCGTGAGACCGGAGGCCCATCTGTAGCGCAGCCGGAACGTCGGGGCTTCGGCAGCCGTTTGATCGAACGGAATGTGCGGCACGATCTGGCGGGCACCGTCCAGATGCACTACCGCGATGACGGCTTCACCGCCGAGATCACCATTCCACTGACCAAGGAAGCCGCATGACCAACGCTTTGCAGGGCCGTCGCGTGCTGGTGATCGAAGACGAGTCCCTGGTGGCCATGTTGCTGGAGACCATTCTCGAGGACATGGGCTGCGCCGTGGTCGGGCCGGAATCCAATATCGACGACGGCTTGGTCGCCGCCACGACGGAGGCGTCGCTGGATGCCGCCCTGCTGGATGTCAATGTCGCCGGCCGCGAGGTCTTTCCGGTCGCCGAGGCCTTGAAGGCGCGCGGCGTGCCCTTCGTATTCTCCACGGGTTATGGCGAGGCCGGTCTGCCCGAGCACTGGCGCGGCAACCCCACGATCCAGAAACCTTTTACTGACCGCGCCATCCGCGACGCTCTGATGAAGGCGCTGAACATCAGCCTGGCTTGATGTCCTTCAGCACGGCGCGGGCAGCGTTGTGGCCGGGCGCGCCGGTGACGCCGCCGCCGGGATGGGCGCCAGAGCCGCACAGATAGAGCCCTGGAACCGGCATCCGGTGATCGGCGTGGCCCAGCACCGGTCGGGCGCTGAACAGCTGATCCAGCGTCAGCCGCCCGTGGAAGATGTCGCCGCCGATCAGGCCGAAGCGCCGCTCCAGATCGCGCGGCCCCAAGGCCAGCCGCCCGACCACCGAGGCCCTGAAGCCCGGCGCATGGGCCTCGACCGTCTCGATCATCAGATCGGCCACCGTGTCGCGATGCGCGTCCGCCAGATCAGGCGCGACATGCTGGCAGAACAGGCTGGCGACATGCTGGCCCGCCGGCGCCAGACTGTCGTCCAGGGTCGAGGGGATCAGCATCTCGACGATGGGCTTTGACGACCAGCCGTTCAGCCGCGCCTCGGCGTGGGCGCGGTCCATATAGGCCAGGGTCGGCGCGATGATGATGCCCGCCGTCAGGTGATCCCCCGTCCCCGGCAGGGCGGTGAAGCGCGGCAGCTCGGACAAGGCGACGTTCATGCGGAAGGTGCCGGAGCCCGAGGCGTAACGGCCCATCCGCTCGGTGAAGTCCGCCGGGACCACCGCCGGATCGACCAGCCGGTCGAACAGCAGGCGCGGGTGCAGGTTCGAGACGACGGCGCGGGCGCGGACCACATCGCCCGCCTCCGTCACGGCCCCGACCGCCCTGCCCTTTTCGGTCAGAACCTCGGCGACCGACGTGTCCAACCGCACATCGACGCCCACCTCGGCGCAGGCGGCGGCCATGGCCTGGGTGATGGCCCCCATGCCGCCGATGGCGTGACCCCAGGCGCCCTTCTTGCCGTTCACTTCGCCGAAAACGTGGTGCAGCAGGACATAGGCCGAACCCGGCGTATAGGGGCTGGCGTAGTTGCCGACGACGCTGTCGAAGCCGAACAGGGCCTTGATCGGATCGCTCTCGAACCAGCCGTCCAGCCAGTCGCCCGCCGACTTGGCGAACAGGTCCAGCAGGTCGCGCTGCCCCGCCATGCCCAGCCCCGACACACGCCGCCCCAGAGAGGCCGCCTTCAGCATTTCCGGCAGGGCCGCCAGCCAGCCGCCCTCAACGACATTGGGCGGAGTGGTCAGGATCAGGTCGCGCAGGATGGCGGCGACCGCCTCCAGCCGCGCCTCATAGTCAGGCAGGCGCTCGGCGTCGCGGGTCGAGAACTTGGCCACCTCGGCCTGGGTCCGCCCCTCGCCGGTCAGCAGGTAGCGGCCGTCATCAAAGGGCAGAAAGTTGGCCGCGCGGCGCTCGACCACCCGCAGGCCGTGGCGGGGCAGTTCCATGTCGGCGATGACGCGCGGGTTCAGCAGGCTGACGGTGTAGCTGGCGGTCGAGTTGCGGAAACCGGGATGGAACTCCTCGGTCACCGCCGCCCCGCCGACGACGCCGCGCCTTTCCAGCACCGTGACCTTCAGCCCGGCCCGCGCCAGATAGAAGGCGCAGACTAGGCCGTTGTGCCCGCCGCCCAGGATGACGACGTCCGTCTGTGATTGCGTCATCCTGATCGCCCCCGATTCCAGAAGCCGACGCTAACATCAGACGCGGCGCGGGGTGAACCATCCGTCCGGCGTGCGCTGCACAGATCCAGCCACGGCCAGAACCGCCAGAGTCTGTTCGATGCGATCTTCCATCCGCCGTCCGCGACGACCGCCAAATCGGGCCGCCAGGGTGCGCGGGCCGACCGGCACGCCTTCTTGCCGTAAGGCGTGCAGCAGGGCCGACGCCATCGCCCCCGGCGCCTCGGGCAAGAACGGCAGGCTGGCCGAAACATCGAGCGTCGCTTCGATCTGCACCGCGCGACGCGAGGTCTTCACGCGCCCGGCCTGGAAGTCGGGACGCAGGAACCGCACCTCGCCGCGCGCCTCCTCGACGGCGCGCTCACGGTTCAGGGCGACCAGCCGCGCCACCGCTTCCTGCGCCGACAGGTCAGCCGGCCAGCCGTAGGCGGCCATCACCGCCGCATCGAGGCGCCGATGCAGGTGATCCAGCAGGCCGATGCAGCCCGCGTCGTGAATCACGCGCTCGGCCTCGGTCAGGGGCGCGCCAGCCACCAGCCGCGCCCGCGCGTTGTAGAGGCCGGTCATGGTCAGGAAATCATGCTGCGCCATGACCTTGGCTCGCAATCCGTCAATCTCGTCGGCCAGGATCTCGATCTCAGCCCTGGCTCGCCCTGACAGATCTGGAAAGGGGAAGGCGTCGAAACAGGCGCCCTTCACATAGACGGCGTCGCCGTCATAGACGCCGATCCGCGCGGAGTTGGCCACAAACCAATGCTGATGCAGACGCGAGGACAGGACGCCCAGAATGGCCGCGTCGTCGCTGGCGACCACCACCAGCTTGTTGTCCGGCAGGATGTCCGCGTCGAGGAATCGGAACCAGCGGTGTTTGGCCGTCTCGACGGTGGCGATGAAGCGGCCCAGCCCTTCCAGCGCCGGACGCAGCTCGCGGCGCGGCTCGCCGAAAATCCACCAGTTGTCGCGATAGGAGGGCCGGTTGTTGCGGTCCCGCTCAGGCTTCACCGTCTCGAGGATGTGCTGGAAGATCGCAGGATGTCGTCTCCTTGCCTCGGCCTCCTCCCAGCCGAACAGGTCGATGACATTGACCCCGCGCGGACGGTCCGCCAGATCGCGGCCGTTGCGGTAGGCCCTGATCGGCGAAGCTGACTCGGGCTCTGACGCCGACAACAGGGCCGCGGCCCGATCCGGCGCGACGATGAAGCCCGCGCCCATCAGTTGCACGCCGCGCATGGCCAAGGCGGCGTTGGCTTTCAACGGCACGGCGTCAGACACTGGCGCGCTGACTGACAAGTCCGCCGAGATCGTGCCCCGCCCATCTCGATGCGATAGCGGGCGCGGTCGGGGAAAGGGACATAGGCCTTGCCCTGTCGGCCGAAGTCGGACCACAGCTCGATGGCCCGGCCCACATCGACGACGACGATGAAGGGCGGCCATTCGTCCAGGGCCTTGGCGTAGTTCTCGGCCTGGCGCTTGGCGTTGCGCATCAGGGTTTCCAGCGTGCTGGACGACAGCGGCGCGACCTTGCGACCCTTGCCGCCGAACAAGGCCAGCTGAGGCTGCGGGTCCAGTGCCCCGCCCGCCCCGCGCTTGCCCGACTGCTTGGCCTCCAGCACGAAGGCGCCGCGCCGGTAGCAGTCGATGTAGCCGGGGTGGCTGCCCCCGTCCTCGTGCAGAAACTTCACCGGGCGCTCGAAACAGTAGTCGAGATCGCCGGTCCGCTCGTCATCCGGCGCCGCGACGCCGATCAAGCGGCACAACTGGGCGATGAAGGTTTGATAGTGGGCGCGCTCGCTGATCGGCGCCTCGGACCAGCGGCGAATGAAGTCGTCTGCATCCATGGATTGTCGGCCTCCCCGCCAACAACCCTAGATTAGGATAACATCGAAATACAACCTTTAGGTGATTATACCGCCAAGGTAGCGTCGATGCAGCAGCGGCGCGCCCAGCCAGTAGCAGAGCTCGGCAGGGCGACTGATGTCCCAGACGGCCAGGTCGGCGGCCTTGCCCGGCTCAATTGTGCCGACCTCATCCTGCAACCCCAGGGCGCGGGCGGCGTGGCGGGTGGCGCCGGCGATGGCTTCTTCCGGGGTCAGGCGGAACTGGACGCAGGCCAGGTTCAGCGCCGCCGTCATCGAGGCGACGGGCGAGGTGCCGGGGTTGCAGTCGGTCGCCACCGCCATGCGCACGCCATGCTGGCGCAGCAGGGCGACGGGCGGCGCCTTGGTCTCGCGCAGCATCAGGAAGGCGCCGGGCAGCAGGACCGCGACCACGCCCGCCTCGGCCATGGCCTGAACGCCCGGCTCGGTCGTGTGCTCGATATGGTCGGCGGACAGGGCGTGATAGCGGGCGGCCAGGGCCGCGCCGCCGCCGTCCGACAGTTGGTCAGCGTGCAGCTTGACCGGCAGGCCCAGCGCCTCGGCCTTGTCGAACAGGCGCGCCACCTCATCCGTGGTGAAGGCGATGGGCTCGCAATAGGCGTCGACGGCGTCAACCAGACCCTCGGCATGGGCGGCGGGCAGGATTTCATCCACAGCCTTGTCCACATAGGCGGCGCGGTCGGCTTTGTGTTCCGGCGGAACGGCGTGCAGGCCAAGGTAGGAGGTGCGGACCCGCACCCCGGCCTCGCGCCCGATGCGGCGGGCGACGCGCAGCATCTTCAGCTCGCTGTCGTGGTCCAGACCATAGCCGGACTTGATCTCGACCGTGGTGACGCCGGTGGCCTTCAGCCCCTCCAGACGCTTGCAGGCCGAGGCGTAGAGTTCGTCCTCGCTGGCCTCGCGCGTCGCCTTGACCGAGGAGACGATGCCGCCGCCGGCGCGGGCGATCTCTTCATAGGTCGCGCCCTCCAGCCGCCGCTCGAACTCGCCCGAGCGGTCGCCGCCGAAGACCAGATGGGTGTGACAGTCGATCAGGCCCGGCGTGACCCAGCGCCCGCCCAAACGGTCGGTTTCCACAGCCTTGTGCACAGGCAGGTCCGCACGCGGCCCGACCCAGGCGACGCGCCCGTCCTGGATCAGGATGGCGGCGTCCTCGATCGCGCCATAGGGGGCGCCGCCCTCGGTCATGGCGGCGACGTGGCAGTCGGTGATGAGACGGTCGGCGAGGATCATCAGTTGCTCCGAAGTCGTTCTGCAGCCTCGCGCAAGGCTGCGGCCATCTCGGGATCAGCGATCTCGGACGGATAAAATGCTGAAAGAGCCCAGCCTCCCCAGAACCAGCCATCGAATTTGTATGTGGGGCGAACCCGCTGGGCGAAGACGACGGTTAGCCCCTCATCGGCACGGCCGCAGTCTTCAGGCCAATCTTTCAGTCTGCGGGGCGGCTTCACACCATCGATCACGGCGATACGATGGTACGTGCTCATGAAGTCGCCACGGACCGGAACAGCCCGCGCGAGGTAGATGCTATCAGCGGTCGACGCCAGACGGCGCTGGAGCTCAAGGATCTGGTCACGCGTGCGATTGACGGCTTCACAGGCTTTCGCTGGGGAAGCTGAGACAGCAAGGCCAGCTACCGCCGCCATCAACAGCATCCTCATCGGCTATGTACCCCAGCAATCAGTTCGCAGAACCATCGGCCGGCCGTCAGCGAGCCGAGGTCGCCGACTTCCAGCGATGGGTCGTATTCGGTCAGGTCCACGGCGCGGACCTTGGGATGGGCGCCGATGGCGCGGGCGGCGTCGAAGAAGTCGTGGACCGAGACCCCGCCGGGGCGGGCGCCGGGGCTGGCGGGCCACTGGCTGCGGTCGATGACGTCGATGTCGAAGTCCACGTAGATGACCTCGCACAGGGACGACAGGCGCTTCAACTCCTCGACCACGACGGTCGCCAGACCGCGCTGGCGGCATTCGCGGGCGGTGCGGACGCTGATGCCGGCGGCTTCGGCCTTTTCATGGGCGCGGCGGGTGTTGGCGAAGGGGGCGAGGCCGACCTGGCTGATGCGGCGGCCGTCCATGCCGTCATCCAGCAGGGCCTGGATCGGGTTGCCGTTGGTCAGGCCCTGGTCCGTGTCGCGCAGGTCGAAATGGGCGTCCAGTGTCAGGACGCCGACGCGGTCAAGGCCCAGAGCGTGGACGCCGGGCCGGGTGATGGCGTTGTTGCCGCCGACAAGAATGGTCAGGACGCGATGGGCCTGAGCCGCCACGGCGTCGCGCACGGGCTCAAAGGCGTCGAAGGGTGAGACGGCCTTCAACGCCACGTCGCCCGCGTCGTGGACCTTGATCTCCAGCTCAAGCCCGGTCTCGACGTCATAGGTCGACAGGCGCGGCAGGACGGCGCGGAGGGTCTTGGGGCCGAGGTCGCAGCGGCCCGGCGTCAGCGAGCGTTCGTTCAGCGGCGCCCCGATCAGGGCGACCGGGGCGTCGGGATGGTTCCCCACCAGATCGCCGACAGAGCGCCAGCCGAGGGCTTCAGACGGTTGGCTCATCGGGGTCATCCTTTGGTCGGAGAGAAACGGGCGACCAGATCATAGGCCGCG
>RCUP01000564.1_pt1 | contig 26867 bp, 19 predicted proteins | sample 2166341 | NCBI WGS metagenome assembly RCUP01 (sample SAMN09932325, study PRJNA488358) | compost metagenome | isolation source: compost soil in succinonitrile-enriched | place: Germany: Experimental Botanical Garden | reverse complement strand
CAGAAACGCGAAGGCCAGCCCGATCGGGCTGGCCTTCGAAGAACGCGATGCTCGCTGTAGGTAAACGCATAACCTGAGAAACCTTGTCCTTTCCAAACAAGGCCTTACAGTCGGCGTAACCGCATAAGATGAGAAAACAGGATGCGTAAATTGAGAATTTACGCTCGTTGCCGCTCCAGGAAAGACCGCTGAAGTATTGGGAAATCAGGTTCTCCCATCAGCAAACGCGGTCACCATCTACGAATGGCAATGTCAAAAAACTGCCTGTTTGCAGGCCGATTTTAGCCTGCTTTCCCTGGCAAAGGTGGTCGATTTGTGGCGGTTACGCAGATGCACGGTTAGACATGCATCCGCCCTTGCTAGCAACGACCTTAGGACTGCGCCTGCTTGATAAATAGTTCCCATAGGAGCTCCGCGGCCCCCTCTTGGGACAGGTGCTTGTCACGACCACCACCCCAAGCCATTCCCATTGCCTTGAGATGCAGCGACTGGTCACCAGCCACTGGAGTAAGCATCTCGTTGTAGGAACCATGTGAGGCAGACGAATCGTACGAGAACGCGACTCCATTGCTGCGCCCGAGCGAATCAAGCCGCACCGAACACTCCGCAATTTTCTTCCCGCTGCGGTAGAGGATGGCCGCCATGCGCCGCGAGTCAATACGGTCGAACGTGCCAGAGACGTCTGGGTTGCGCTCACCAATGGCTTGGACGGAGCCCTCGAAGAACCTGCATATGTAGTCGAAGCTTGAACGCACGAAATTGTCCGCATCCTGCTCCGTGAACTCCTGCTTGAGGCGTAGATTGCTCGACCGGGGAAGGCTAGATTCGCCAACGACTTCCCCTGATGCTGCGAGTTTGGCTTTCGCAGGCTTCGAGACCAGCCCGCCTCTTCCCTCAACAGCCTGACGAACCTGCTTTGCCACATCGGCAAGCGCTTCATCGCGGTCGGGCCAGGAGGCGATGGGTCGACCGTCTCGAGGGACAGCCAGGAGCTGCCCAAAGGGAGCCCTGTGCCAGTCGCAATGGCGCAAGATGACCGGAATAACTCGCGCCAGCCCGGCACGATGACGCTCCATGGCCCGCTCCATCTCTCGAGAGTAGCAGTAGGGAGAATTGATGAAGTCCGAACTGACGAGCAACAAGATAACGTCCGCGGCCTCGAGCTGGCTAAAAATAGCATCGTCGACCATGTCCCCGGCAACGATGCGACGGTCATGCCACGCTTCGACTAGACCCTCGTGCTTAAGCAAGGCGAGGTGGGCTTCGAGTTCGTTACGAAAAACCTCGTCCTTGTGGCTGTACGAGAAGAAGATAGTTGTCATACGTTTGCCAATCCAGCGATGGATACCTTGTGTTAGATGAGCCCGTGGAGTCGAGCGATAAGTCCCACCGTGTTGACGTGGGGAGGCCCTGCCCTATAGGTTGATTGTCTCCTGGTCAACAAACCTTCCGTACGATTGCAGTGCGGGTATCAGATGAGCATCTGCGTAGGCACAACCAGAGGTGCCCAGCACTTTCTGTCCCAGTTTATCGGCAGATTCCGGTGAATGCCCCTTGCCTTCTATGAGAGCGGCCAGCATCTGGGAGTAGCCCGGCTCCCAAGCCGTGAGGCCGGGAAAACTTGTGCGCAAAGCAGACAGGATGCGCATGCCGGACCAATCCAGGTCACCCCAGAAGAAAGCCTGAAGGGCATCCTTGCCAAAGAGCCAGGCCTCGAAGCCATCTCGAAGGGTTTGACTGAGGCTGCCACGCGCCGCATAGAAAAGAGAGCAACCATCCGGTGTGCGCAACCGCTGAGCACTTCCCTTGAAGCCTGACGCGTAGACCAGTGCCAGCCCGCCAAACGCCGAGCTCGTCGAGCGAATTGCGCGCTCGAAGCTCATGAGGTTTTCGATGAAAAGCACGCCTTGGCAGTCCACTGGCGGCAGGAACACCTGCAACTGAATCGGAGATTCCGGAAACGGGCATTCATCAACTCCCAGGACTGCGGCGACGAGTCCCTGCCGCTTGTCCAGGACCTTCGACATGCCCCAGAATAGCTGAGAGGAAACTTCGCGGAGCAGCAAGGGCTTGCCGGCAAGCGCAGGCAGTTCGTTCAGCCGTTCGACAACCTCTGCCATAGTGTGGTCCGGCATGTCGATGCAGAACTCGGAGACAGCGGCCCTAACCTCAGCGGCCCCCTGAAGCCGGTCCTGGACAGCCTCGCGCCAGCGTTCAGCTGCAGATTTGACGCGTTGTGCGCGACCAACCGTCCGCCTCACCTCGACCTCGTTGGCAACCGTGACGCGCGGCGAGTCAGCATAGCCAGAGCGGGAGCGGATAGCGCTGGTTGGCTTGACCGTGAGCCAGCCCCAACGCGCCAACTCGACAACATGTCCCCAAAGCTCTTCTTTTTCCGACTCCCGCTGAGCTTCGTAGAGCGCCGGCCAAGTTTGCTCCGAGAGAGCGACTGACCGTGCACGAGCACTTCCCCTTTGCTCTGCCGAATCCATTCGGTTCACGAGTAGGTTGAGCAGCTTCTGAACTGGCGAAGACTGAAGCCAAAGCGGTTGCTCTGTCACTTCGTAGCTCCCGTGACCTCTTCAACCTCCGCCGCATCAAAGAGCAGCTTGGCTTGTTCGCGAACCGCTTGACGCTGGGCCTCCCAGACCTCACGCATGCGGTCCTTTTTGAAGATGCGCTCGTCGCACTCGGAGACGAAGTCAATTTCACCGTTGTCTGGCACGTTCATACGGCTGAAGCTGAATTCGCGGTCGAACTCAGGGCGCAGCGCGCCAGCGTGCTTGGTCGGCATGGCGCTGACCAACTGCAGGCCCATACTATCTCGCAGATACCGCAGGACAGCACGTGCACGCGACTCGTCCATGCGAGAGAAGGACTCGTCGCTGACAAGCAACTTCAAGCTGGCACCCTTTTCGAAGAGGCGCAGGCGGTTGGTCACAACTGCAGCGCGGACGATGTACGCAGGCGTCTCCAACTGACCGCCCGAGCCTGTGCCCCACGTCGATAGGGCAATACGGCCGCCGCTGTCCGAATCGTTCCAGATTTCGTAGCGTCGGTAGTTGCGGTAGTCAGCGATTCGTAGCAGCTCGCGCCCCGCCCGGTCCTGGTCTTGGTCCAGGAGTAGCTTGACCAGGCGGTCACGGACCTCGATGTGCTTAGGCGAAAGCTCCGTCTCCCCGAACAGGTCCACCGATTCCGGCGAGTCGGCCAGTTCCGCAACGGCTGAGAAGAAGCTGTAATACTCCTGGAACTCGGGCTCCCACTTAGACCAGTCAATGTTGAAGCGGTCGGTGCCGAACTTCAGCTTTTCGAGTTCGACATTCAACTGGCGTAACATCCGAACGCCTTCGTCGACCTTGCTTTTTATTTCAACGCAGAACTGCTTGGTGAAGACGTCGTGGAAGGAGCGTTCCGCTTCCTCAACCTTCGCGCGGTTGTTGTACAGCCCGATGCTCTCCAGTTCGTTGTGAAGCGTGCTGACCAAGCGTCCAAGGAGGACCAGGGGGCCGTAGTAGGGGTCGAAGGACAGTGCATCCGTCAGGTGCGGTAGTGCAGCCTGAAAACGTTCTTCGGCCCGAACGGCGGCGTTGTACTCGGCCAGCAATTCGCGCACGTCCCCCAGATGTTTTTCGGGTTGAGTGCGCAGGTGACTGAGCCGCGCATGAACGGCTGGAATTTCGTATGTATGCGAGGAGATGTGGTCGTCGACCTCTTGGGCCATTACCGTGTACGTCTTCTCTGAGTTTGCTTCGCAGAGGTGCTTCAGGCGCCGAATCTGGTTTTCACGCTCCAGGAACCGAGCATCCAGGCCTGCATTGATGCGTTCGATGACGCCTTGCGCGACCGTGATGCGCTGCTTGGCGAGCGTCACTTCCTCCTTAGCCGACTCAATAGCCGAATCGTGCGCTCGAATGACCTTTTCCAGTCGGTCCAGCTCCGCTTGCAGCTGTTCGACCTCGGTCAAGTTGATTTGCGACAGCGACCAACGCGTGGTATCGAGGTCGCTGGCGAATTGGACCAAGGGCCGGGCATCGAACGTCGGCTCCTTCAGTGCAGTAAGCAACTTCCGAAAACTCTCCAGGGTGCCCTGAGAGCCCTCCAGCTCACTGATACCCTTGTCGGCGGCCTCTAGCATTTCAGTGGTGCGCTGCAACGCTCGCTCACGAGCCTTGCGACCAAGTACAAAATCTCGGTGCTCACAGATGAACATCGTCATCGAGCCGCTCCCCTTACCGTCCTTGGTCAGGCCGCGCGGGGTGCGCCGCAGCTCTTCGGCGTCTGCCACTTTCACCACATATCCGAACTGCTCGATGAGGTAGGCCTGCGCGATAGGGTGGTCGGTGCGCAGCTCATGGATAATGGACGTACCCGGCACTCGCAACCGGTCGGCGCGGTCCAGACATCGTTTCCCCTGAACGACCTTCGAGCGCGAATCCCAGGACTGCAGGAAATTAATCGTGCGGGCCTCCCAGTCCGGCTTGACGATGAGGTTGAAGCGCGCGCCGTCCATGTAGGCCTCGATGGCGCCTTGCCACTCTTCGGAGACCGGCTCGACTAGGTCGCACAGCACCTGGACACCTGCATCGGGCAGCTTCTCCCGAATTCGCTCAAGTGCGAGGCGAGTGTCGCGGTTGTAGTCGCCTGCACCGGCCGCAAGTCGTTGCTTGCGCTCAGCCTGCTCGCCGCGCTCCTTCTTCGCTGCCTCGACGCGCTGGTCGAGCGATGTCGATTCGGCAGCAACAGCCATAAGCACACTGCCTTCGGCACCCACCAACGCGTTGTCCAGCTGACTCAGGCCGACATCAATGCCGTCAAATGCTGAGGCCAGTTGAAGCAGCTTCTCTACTGATAGGACGTCATCACAGTTTGCGTCCTCCACGGAATTGAGCAAACCGGCCAGCCGGTCCACATTGGTGGATGCAAGGGCTTTGGCCACGGCATCTACAGACGCGCGCAGCTTCGGGAATCGCTCAGGCACCGGCCGCTGGACGATGGCGTCGCCGGTGTTCTTGATGTGTGCCGCGGCGAGGAGACCTGTGCGCAGTTCAGCGAGCTTTCCGCGAGCATCCGACGTCGCCCGCTTAAGGCGCTCGTCAAGCGTCTTCTTCTCGGTGTGGGCTGGAATGCCGCTCAATTTCGCTGCGACATTAATGCGGTTGTTATCAACGTTGTGTTTCAGCTGCGCTTCAGTTTTAGCCTTGAGTTCGTACCTGTCGACCAGCGCACTGTCGTCCTTGATTTTCTCCCGCTCCGAAGCAACGCGCTCTTCGTCGACGGCCAGTTGCATTTTGGCCAGGAGCAAGTCATATTGAACCTGCTCTTCGAAGGTGGTGGTTGTCTTGCCGACGGCCTCCTTCAGTTCACGAAGTCGAGTGACAGTCGCTTCGATGCGTTTGCCTTCAACCTTCAGGTTTGTCACCTGACGCATCAGGTCGCTGATGCGAGCGATGCTCTCTTGCAACTGCTTGCCGTCGAACTCCAGAATGTCGTCGCGAACCAGGTCATGTACCGAACCTATAGGCTTATAGGCAATCGACTGCGACCATGCCCGGGCAGCGTTCTGAGTCTCCTCCCAAGGGATGGACACACGCCCGCGGAACCTGCCGTAGAGACCGCTAAGATAGTCGCGCTTGTGGTCATCGTATGTGACGACCTTCGGGTATTTAGCCTTCAGTCGCTTGACGATGTCTTCGACCGGCACACAGATACCTTGGTCCATGTCCTCAAAGAACTGTTCGACCGACAGCGCGGCCTCCTCGACAATGACCAGGACGAGGCGCTCCAATTTTGCGTCTCTCCGGTCTCCTGAACCGTCCACACGCGCCGAGGCGGCTACAAGCGCAGTGAACATCTTGGCCGAACCGTCCTCGGGTCCCGGACGAAAGACTGCAGCGAGGTAGCCCTGAGCACCTGCGGGCCGAGAGAAGAGGCTGTACTCGGCGCCAACCACAAAGGACTCAAGGGTACGTTTGGACTTGCCACGGCGTTGGTTTTGCTGCACTTCCTCTTGGCCGGGGTTGTAAGCCACGATGCCTTGGTAAGCCGCCGTCATGATGGTTTGAAGTCCATCGAGCATCGTCGACTTGCCCGCCCCCGTTGGGCCAGTGAGCAGGGTCATGTTGCCCAGCTCGTAGTTGCCGGGCTGCAACTGCCCCCAATTCACGAGCACCAAGCGGTCGAGCTTCATTGGTTGGGCTCCTCGACCGACGTTTCTTGGTCCACAACGCCTTCTGCCTCGAGGGCGGCACTCAATGCGTCGTTAGAAACGATGCCCAGGATGGTTGGCCGGATGGCCAGAAGCGCGTCTTCGTCCGAAATCGAGAACTCGGCCGTGTAGCTAAGTAGGCGATGGCGCTTTAATTCGGCCAGCAAGGTCATCTTGTCGACTATGCCGTTCGGCAGAGGGCGCTTCAATTGCGTCTGCATGGTGGCCGCGATTTCCTCGAAGCTCACCAGCGCTTCGCCCTGCGGCTGGATGTCGCCCGTGTTGAGCTTGTTCTGATACAAAAAGCGCAGAGCAAGGGCCATCGCGACGAAGTCGGGAGACACTCGAGCCCGCAGCGATGGCGTTGGCTCCAGGTCGTCCTCAGACAACCCGTCGACTACGGCGCCTGCCACATAGAGGCGATAGAACTGGTTATTGCTGTCGTGGTGCAAGCGGAACCCGGCGATGTCGAAGTACTCCTCCAGCAGGCCCTCGACGCGCCTTGCGTCGTCATACAGTAGTTGCTCAACCCGGTCCTCCTCACGCACGATGGCACCAAAGGCCATAAGGCGGTTAATGATTTCCCGGAACCGGTCTAGCTTGATGTTGGCAAGCGTGAGTTGTTCGTTGATGTGCGACTGGAGGCTCATTTTTTAAGGTCAATCTCGTAGTCATTGCCGCTGTAGAGCTCGTTCTCCAAGCGGGTCGGCAGCTTCTTAATGAACAGGTCTGCGCCCACCTCGCTTCGAACCGCCTCCACAGCCTGCATAGCATGGAGGGTGTCGCGGGCGGTAGCGGTCGAGAGCGCTGAGACCCGGATGGGATGCTGAAAGACGCGCAAGTCGCGCCGAAGCAGTCGGGCAACCTCTTCGTTGGGAATGGAGAAGGCCTCCGCTTCAGCGCGGGCCATAGCTGCGGCCAGGCGCTCTTCGCGAGAAGGTCGTGGCCGAACGGAAATCGTGACCGCCTTCCGCCGCTGGGCGGCCGTCCGAAGCCTGAAGCTTGCCGGGTCTAGCAACCGCACCTCCGCCGGGGCCAGGAACTGCCCCATATGCGTGAGCAGCAGGTCCTGTTGGTCTTTCGGGGCCTCGGCGACCTGCTGAATCGCAGCAAGGTAGGCATGTCGGGTCTGACCTGCGCGCAGCATCATCGACTGCAACGCCAACCCATTGACCCGCTTGAGGTACGTCTCCATGGCCTTCAAGAAGCCAGGTTGCTTCGACTGGCACGCAGCATCAACGATGTCTTCGATACGGGTCAGCAGCCAATCATAGACAGATGTGCCGATGTGTTCCTTCACGGCCCAATGGGCGATGTCTCGTAGCTGTTCGTCCATCCGCTTGAACTTGGCCTCGGGGACGAGGCGAAGCCGCTCCAGCTTCTGCACGATGGCCTGCCGATTGAGCGTTGCATTGTCGGCAGTGAGCTGCTTGGAATAGTCACGCTGGAAGCGGTCCAGAAATTCGACAAACTCACTCCATTGCGTTTGCGCGGAGGCGGTCTGCATCAAGTGCCGGACCAGCTCCTGGAAGTAGTCGATACCATCGGTCAAGTCCTCGATGACTTTCTCGGCGTACTCGTAGGCGTCGACCAGGTCGTGCGCGTCACCTCGGTCGGACAGCGCCGCCTCCAGTGCATTGCGACAGCCCCGCATGTTCCGTTGCCGGCTGCGGCTTGGGCGGTCCAACGACCAGAGAGCCTCCGCGAACAGCTTCCCCGGCCGAGAGAATCGGAAGGCCGTGACGAGGCCCGTGCGGTCCGCGAACTGCTCCAGCCAAGCGTCGGTTAGCAGTGCCCGGATGACCATGCCAACGAGTGCCTGCGGGTCATCAGCTTCCGCACCGCTCAGCTCATCGTCGCCACCCTCTTGCGCCTTGACGCTTTGGTACTGCCGAACGACCGGCAGCAGGAGCTCGCGCAGCGCGTCCCGTGTAAGGTTGTGGGCATAGTCGGCCATGGGGCCGTGCAGTCGGTCATAAAGCGCCCGCAGGCAAGCAGCCACAAGCTCCCGGCGGGAACTGTTCAGGGGACGGAAGAACCGCTGGCGCTCAGCCTCAAAGAACACAGGACTCCCCACTGGTGGAGTTATGGGTTCCGGCAACAGGTCAGACGGTGTCAAGGATGATTGCTCCCATCGGACCGTACCCGGTCCATATACTTTTTCGAGGTTCTGATGAACGCCAACGCCTCGCCTATCTGAAGTCTAGCGGCAGCCAGTCTGATTCCTGCTTGATTGCCCCATGGAATCAAGTAATTTGGCTGCAAAGCGTTTTATTCAACGCGGTTCTGTCTGCATTTTGTACGATTCTGACGATAACGCAACAGAGAGCGTCACTCTACTTTTTAGCTTTGCTAGCCCGCTGACGTGGGGAAGCAGTTCTCGTCAACATTAGGGGATTGATGCTCGGGATGGGAGCAATCGTCTCAAACCACGATTCGCGCCCCAATACGCGAACGACTTGAATAAACGTCCGCAGCGACGAACCGCCTCCAGTCTCCAGATTCCTTAAGGTCCGAACGCTGATACCCGCACGTTCAGCAAGCGATTTTTGGTCGAGGTTCCGATGCACCCGAAGGGTCTTCAACCGCTCTCCCAGCGCCACCTCCATTTCGTCGGCTGTTTGATGCCTGGGTGCGCTGTTTGTCGTCATCATTTCTCCAGAAAGCCGCCCACAACAACCGGCAATATTATTCCTCTTATGCCCAGAAATCACCAATAAGAGGCTATTTTTTGCCGGTTATTGCTCTGGGCAGTGCGTGCTTCGTAGCAACGTCCCTGGCTGTCCGACCTCTTCTACACGGCATGCATGGATTCACATTTCATGCCCCTCGAGGATGCCTATACTTTGACGCGAGAACCTACATGTTCCCTCCGCGCGCCATGCCGCCAGGGAGAAGGGCCGCCCTATCCATCGATGGGCTTCGGTGATGTAGCAATTGCCGCCAGTGCGGACGAGGTGCTAACCACCAGCGCTCTGGGGATACCGGACTCTGGGGGGAAGTTCTGAGACGTCCGACGCGCTGGCGAAGACAGAAGCGCGGAACGAAAAGTCTGTCGGGCGAGGCCGGCTCCATACCGTAGGGCGGCGGCTGAGTGAAGGCGTATCCCAGGCAAACCTGCTAGGGAGGGCTGGGCTCAGCCTTCACCACCCGTAGACAAGCAAGTATGCATCTGTTTTGGGGCTGAGCCTTTCAGGGATGGAGGGGAATGAGCCGTGTCACCGAATGGTTTTCCTCGACTTTGGGTGTCCAGGAACACCTCCCGTCATCACACGCACGATGGAAGGGTTAGCTTCTGAAAGATGCTGCAACTCTACGTTGTACCCATACAGCTGATGTAACGCGATGGCGATTGCGCATGAACGCGAATAACCCCCTTCGCAATGGATAACTAGCGAGGCTATCTCGTCCGGCAACGCTTCGACGAATGAACAGATAGCGTGACGGTGCGCTTCGGTAAACGCATGAGACAGCTTGCCCTGTGCTTTCGCAGACAGGTCCGGATTGAGGAAATCGACGTCAGCAAAGCTCAAGCGCAGCACATGCTTGAAGCTACCGATATTCGCAGGTGGACGCTCGGGTGCGGTGATAGAAATGACGGCAATCGATGGCAGCTGTGGCAGCTTCTCCGCATCAGACCGTGACAAGGTAAAAACCTGGCGCATCCCATCAGTCGGTGGTCTGTACAGTTTGCTGAGGATGCTCTGCAATCGCTGCGCCATTCTCTTCCTTTAAATGATTACAACGGCGATGCAGAAACGAATAGGTCTTGACCTGCTCTCGCGCCAAGAACGGCGAGCCGCCCCAAATCGGCCATGCGAATCAGCCCTCCACGCATAGCGCCACCCGGTAACTGCCGCGCACCGACCAATTCAATGCCCGACAACAGTCGAGATAGCGCAGACGATTTTGTGCCCATGCCGCGCGCCAAATCGGCCAACGGTACATAGGTTTGTCGGAACGCCAGCAACTGAGGTGGCAGCACCACCCGGCATGGCCTGCCACGTAGCAGAATCGACTCGGATTCCAGTAGTCCCTCGTCAATCCAGAAAGCAATGCTCTCCCATTTCCACCCCGTCGATTTGGCGAGCTGCTGAATCGACATCCCCGTTTCGAGCAGAGGGGTCCCGAAGTACGCAGTCACATCGTCCAGGCGGAAAGCCATTTCGCCGAGCAGACGACCACACGCGATAGCCTTTACCCTGCCATCGGCGATGGCTCGCATTACGGCCCGGATGGCCTGCTTGTCACCCATGCGCCGGCTGGTCAGCCCGGCCCAAGCGAGCATTTCTCCCTGGTTGGCTAGGTTAGGCTCTGCTACCTCTCGAACGCGGCTGACCAGCTCCGAGATGGAAGAGGACTCCACCAGTCCTCCCTTCAGAATGTCTTGGCGCCAGTTCACATCGGCGCGAATCACGCCGGCCGCCATCATATTTTCAAGCACGGATTCTGGCACACCAGCCAGTTCGCTGGCCTGTGCGCCGCTCACCCATTCGCTGCGCCGTTGCTGAATGCGAGAGACCTCCTCGCGCGGGACTTCATAGATTTGTCCGCGAGTTCCTATGCGACGCGTGCGGTAAACACACTCCCCGGTCTGGATAGCCTTGTGCAACCTAGAAACACTGACACCGATAGCTTTGGCTGCATCAGATGCACGCACGTAGTCTGTCGCATCCTCTGCTATGGCCTTCGCAGAATCGAGTCCAAGGATGCCATCGAATCGCTCGGCGGCGACTTCGATTGTGACCAGAAGGAAGGGCTCAAGTGCCGTGTCCTGGCAGAGTTTGCGTAGGCCGACATACCAGGGGCCAAGCAGGGTATTGAGTGTCCGCGCCTCCGGACTGCCCGCGGCAATACGACGCTCTACATGTACCTGAAACCCGGCGGGCCAGTCCGCGAGCAGCGATTCCAGCGGTGCGAGAAACTTGATTGCATCAGTAACAGACTTCGGAAGCGCGGCACTTCGCTGCGGCGTCGAGCATTTTGGGTCAGCCCTTAGACAGAGCGTCGCAACAGCCTGTCCTAACGCGATAAGGTCAACTCCGCGCAGACTGGGCTCGACACTTCCCGCGTGCTTGCCGCCACTGGCAATCAGCGTCGACAGCCAGTGCTGAGCACGAGTTGAAGCTACGCGAGGCAGCATCTGCAGGCTATGACCGCACTCACAACGGTCGATATAGTCGCGATGCGGCGACAGCAGCTCGCCGCAGTCATCGCATCGGTCGACAAGCTGGATGCGGTGGAAAGGACATGCGGTAACGTAAGCATGCTCCCAGTTATGCCGCAGATAAGCGTCGCCCGACAAGCAGGCCGGGCAAACCGCATCAGTCTGGGTTCGATGCAAACGTCCCCAGCTTTGGCAACTCGCATCCTGCTGACTCGCGAAATTCGCCCACTCGTTCTCGAGGCCAAGCTGTCCAGCCACAAAATCGGCATGCCCTAGCAGGGCACCACGGCTGCGCTGTACGCCGGCAAGGCCGGCCAGCTCTCGCCAGCCGGACAACAGGTTTGCGGCCGCAAGTCGCCGGTAGTAGCCCAGCCCCGACTCGTCGTCGCGAGGGGCATACATCGCAAGCAGACTCATACTCTCCCTCCTGCCGATTCATGGAGGATAGGAACAGCGAGGTCATTGTCGGTCATCACCTGTACAAAAGCCTGGTGCAGAGCGGCTGGAGCGATATCACCCTGCAAAACCTCGAGGCTCTTGAACGCCGGGAAGTGGCGGGAACCGGCGGCTTCGATGGCACCGGCGGCTGTCTGACAGTCAGTAAACGATAGGGTGCGAGGCGTCTCATACGCCATCTGACTGGCCATCTCCTGCATGAATCGACTCAATACACCAATCAGGCCGCCGCTTAGAAGATAGCTCTGGTAGGTCAGTACCTGCGCCGGCAGGTCAATCGGATAGCCCGATTCGCGAAAGAGCTTGGCATAGGTCGCCACGCAACTATGGAACGCTTGCATGTTTTCCGGGATACGAGAATCGTAGGGCAAGAGCCGGCGTGATGCGGATGTCCGCATGCGCAGTTGCTCGTTATGCTCGAACAGCCGCTCGAGGCGGGGCACGCCGAACAGAAAGAGCGTCAGGTTGAGTGAATCCGCCAGCGTCTTGAACCAATCCCCTGCCGCACGGGGAGGTACGCGTGCACCGGGTTCCACAAGGTGGCTCGCCTCTTCAAAATGACGACACGCGTACCTGCCAGTTTCAACTGGTCCAGCATCCGGGTTCCCATTGCGCCGGACGTGATGCTGCGCTGCACCGGCAGGCCAAGGGCGGTAAGCACGCTGGACGGCAGCAGGAGCGGCGATACAGGGGTCGGCACTGGCACGACCAGCACGGGGACATGGCGGCGACCGTCCACTTTCGTCTCCGGGAAGGCTCGTCTCAGAGCATTGATAAGCATCGACTTACCAACGCGAGAGGGTCCCACCACACGTTCGATTCGGCTTGCCGCGCCGTCCATCGCATCCTCGATACGCAACCTAAGTGGTTTGAAAATCTCGAGGAATAGTGGGTGCGGCAGTTCGCAGGTTTCGATAGCGATACGCAGTTTCTTAGCGGGAGTGGTCACAGTAGACCTCCGCTGTCGCGGGCCAGGACGGGTAGCACCGTCGCATCTTCAAGCAATGGCGCAACAGTGGGTGTAGGAGTCGCAGGCGGAACATCTGACGTTTTATCGAGCCGACGCGCAGATGCCTCGGGTGGCGGCATCGGCCCTGGTTGCTGGGTTGCGCGCGTCACAGCACGCGCGTGCTTTTCCCGTTGCACGGTTTCGCGGTTTTGCTCACGCTTTGAGGGTTTCTTGCGCTTGGGAGCTAGCGAGTCCGCAAGAACCTGCTCGTGCAGCGCGTCGCGAAATCTCTTGGCCTGGGGAGCTTCCGAAATGGCGGACCGTTGGAGCTTCAGACGCGCCTTTGCTTCACGGAATGGCCAAGCGGGCGTCTCAGGCCGGACGTGCTCGTTGACTAGCGTCACGAGCGGCAAGTCCTCACCTTCGTGCACGTACACATAGCGGAAATCGTCAGGGTCGTAGAGCACATTTACCGCCTGTCCTTCGCCATGACGGTGAATCAATTCAGGCAAGTCGTCGCCCTTGTAATTCATCCCATCGAGAGTCAACCCAGTCTTTCTGCTAAGCGTGCGTTGTGCATGCTCATAGAGAACAAACAGCCATTCCACACGCGAAGGCGGCAGAGAAATCCCATAGCAGGATGACTCAAAATGCTGCCAGCGCTCGGCGGGGGTATTCCCCTTGACTGAAGAGTCCGTGAGGACCACCTCCCACGTCAGACGGTCGAGTGGCTGGTGTATCCAGTCTTCGTACAGCCAGCGCACCACCCAACGCTCGAGTTCCTCGAGCGTCATGAGTCGGTCTCCTAATGCAACAGGGTCGCGCTGCCCATCTTTTCCATTAAATCGCGTACAACCCGCCAGCCCTTCGAGGGCCTTCTTAATCGCGCGATTCAGGCGCTCAATAAAAGGCTTCTCCTGTCCCGCGCGAGCGCGGCAATGTCTGACGTCGACACCAAGTCGCACCAGATTCTCGATGCGCCAAGTTTTGGCTTCAGCACCGTTGTCGAAAAGGATGAGCCCGGGGGTGCCGCACGCAGCCCAAGCGCAGTCGATGCCCAGGGCCGCCAGGGACTTGGGGCGGACGGGCGCCATGTACATCTCTACACAGGCAAGCGAATCGGCGTCGGTCGGGGAACCCACCAGTAGCCGCCAGCCCAGAGGATGGCCCGTGCAGCAATCAATCGCATGCACCAGCCAGACCTGACCGCTGATGCCGCTCGGCGTCTCGACGACAAAAGGTAGGTGAAGCGCATCCTGCTCGACACGCTCAAAGGGCATCTCAGCCCTAATACGCTGCTTCGCAATGGCTGTCCCGGCAATGGCCTCGCTAGGCAACATCCGGTCGTCGTCAGGGTTCGCTTGCACATAACGCCGGATGGTGTTCTTTACGAACTTCTTGCTGATGTTTACGTAGCTGGCCGGCACCAGGCTGTTGCCCCGTACGGTCCGGTTGACGGTGTCGGTCAAGCGTTCCAGTGACCAGCGCGACTGCGGAACTAAGTAATGCAGTTCGGCCAACGAGCAAATCGTGCTGATGACCTCTTGGGGATGGCGCGGCGAGCGGTTTCCCTTGTTCCTATCGCCGTACAGCACGGGCAAACCGGCCAGTTCGCGGTGGCGGTAGCGGTACATCGTCGACAGCGGTGGGAAAGGCTTCGCGTCGGGCAAAGCGTCCTTTAAATATGCTTCGGCCGCATAGCGATACGCCGTCGCGAAGCTCACACCAAGGCGCCTCTGGAGGTCACCAACGCGCTGCATCACCTCCCTGATGAAATGGATGGCATCACGAAGCTGCGCGTCATCGTATTGCGCGGCCAAGCTGAAGCGCGGTTTTCCCGCGCGTAAAAGCCTGAGCTTGCCTGTATAGAGTTCCGCCGTCAGCGTTGCAAGCTCCACATAGCGGTCCTCTCGCAGGGAGGCATCAAATACTTTGACGCAACCGTCACGCGGACGCGGGTCGAGCACCTCAAGATAGGCCTCGTGATTCTTTGGCGGCGCCAGTCGGTCGTTCAGAAGGAGTGTGTGCGTCATCGTTCCGCCCCCTCCAGCAGGTACAGATGGCTCAGGTCCCCATAGGCGAGCGAGACTTCGAGCGTGCCGCAAATAGGGCGGTGGGCCACGTCCGCCGTGAGCAGGCCGCTGACCAATAAGATAGGCACCAGGCCGGGCAATAAGTGCAGGTCCTCGCACAGAGTACGCACGGTGACCGGCCCCGCCTCACAGCGGTCTCTCACACGTTCAACCAGTTCAGCAGTCAGGTAGGCAAGCCGCAGATGTATCGCCTGCCTGAGAAGCCGCGCGTTCATCCGTAGAGGGTGGGCCGTGTTCGCCGGCATCACCAGGGTACGCAGCGGATAGCCGTGAGCTTCGAGAATCGGGCGGGCGCGTTCGATTTTCTCCCAGTACACATCATCGCCTTCAAAACCTTCCAGCTTGACCTCAACCGCGTGGCGCAGCCCGTCTTGCCATTCGACGCTGAAATCTGGGGTGTAGAGTTTCGCGCCCGGCAGGTCGCGATACGCGTACCAAGCCGCGCCTCGGGCGGCTTTGGTCCACAACATGCACTGGTCAATCAGGTCGACACAGAAGGGCTGCGGCTGAAAGCCGTAAACGCGTGGGTCAATCTCAAGCAGATGCGAAACGAAACGCTCAGCTTCCTGGTCGACATTGATATAGCCGCTCGCCTTCAGGCTGTAGGTTCCCAGCTTGGCTTTGCCGTAGGTGGGGGCAGGGTGACGGACGCCCGTGTTGGCATCACCCACCCGACCGCGACGGCCATAGGATGCGGGAGTTCGGCTCACGACGCACCTTCGCCGGAGGCCGCGCACAGCGGAACGCTTTGCTCACGAGCTCCATTGGGTGCAAGAGCGCTTGCAGACGAATGGCCGTGAGGGGAATTTACAGTGCGGTTTTTGCTCAAAATCAGGCGGTCAATGGAATCGACCGCGCAGCTTACTTGAGCTTTTTTGGAAAAAATAGATGCGTTTTGACAGACGTTACAAGCAATAAGGTAGAAACTGGCTGATTGCGCAGGGGATTTTTGAGCGCAAATATTTTTAGCGTCACATCGGCGTAACGGCGACGTCACAACGTGTGACGTCAGAAGGCAGGCCCCCAAGACGGCACCCTCCGCACTGGATGCGTCCCAACCCGCTGTTCCACACAAAGCTCCACTGAATACGCCCCGTTTCATCACCCGCCCCCGCGTCGTACCCTCTCATAAATAGGGGTTCGACCGCGCAACTGGCGGGTCACAAACAACAAGACAAGGTCATATTCAACTGCTTCGTCAGCATTGCACTGACGTTTTTGAGAATACGTCTATGGTGGAGAGTTTTCAAGCCTAGAAGCCAAATTGAACTGCCGTGGACTACCGCCCCAAGCCGGTTCCCAACAGCGCGCCCGCGCTGATACTCGTTCACTCAGGAGGCCGGTCCTGCTCGACCAATTCTCGATGGCGTCTCAGATGCTCGCTCATGTATCTTTTAAGTCTGCGCTCGTCAGCCAAGCTCAAACGGCTAATGTCCAAAGGCATGCCAGACTTCAGACCCAATTGGGCAACTACGGCATTACGTAAGCGTGGGTGCAATACGCTTTGAAATCCAGACCGCGACTCATCAAAACTCAACAAATATCGGTCAAATAGCTTATCTGCATGCGCAACGAGTAGCAGGCCATTCATCGGGTCCAGGCGCTCCTCGTTTGTGCTGTCTCTCCATGGCTTGATGTGTGACGCGATGAGCATTTCAGGCACAGCAATACCGGTGAGCGCGCAAGTCTCTCCCTTGCGCCATGACGCCACAAGGTCTGCTCTGAACTTGCCTTGTCCAATACGAGCTTTTGTTAGGGCATCGCGCTCCGTTTCATCGGAAATCTCCCTGGCAAGCACGGCTAGGTCATGTACCAAGCTGTCCGCCTCGTTTGACGCATAGCCTGCAAGCAACTTATCGAGCCTGGCCTTGTAATCAGGGTCAGTAGGAAGCGGATTGAAGTTCTGACCGCTGGAAAAATAGCGGTGCATTTCCTTTCGGGAATACCAGTTGGCTAGCTCCAGCGCAATCGGTGCATCTGGACAACGAACTGGCTCCATGGAAAGACGGTACCTGTAGTCGCGCACCTCGCCTCGAATGCTCTTCAAGGACCACGGTCCGGTTCTTCGACGTCGAATCCGGAATACGCCTTCTAGGAAATAGTCGACGCCAGAATCCTCGGGGTCTTTGTCCCCAGACAGTACATAGACGAGGTCTCCCTCGGTCGGGTTCTCGCTATTTGTGTAATAGCTGTCCAGTCCAAAAGGGCCAAAGACGTGAGTGAGGTGGTAGGCAAAGAAGGTACGAATCATTGCGACGTGTGCAGAGGAGTTCCGGTAGCTCATTGGAGCCAGCTGTTATGCGACGAACGAGCCGGCTGGTGCCTATTAGGCGGGGAGTCCCCAGTTACGGAAGGCCCCATCATCCGACCGCGGTCGTGGCGAAGCATCTGGGGCTCGCAACATCGTGGGCATAGAGATGCTGCCCCCGAAAACAATCGCCGTTTGCCGCGCTAACCCAGCAATGCGCCGCACTTCGCGCCGGTCAGCCCATTCGCTCGCAGTTTGCACGGCATTGAGGTCTTTTTCTGAGGTGAGCCGAAACGTCACCCAGTTATTACACTGGGATAGCACGGTGGGCGAAATTTCGGACGGCCGCTGCGTACTCAGCCAAAGAGCCAAGCCGAACTTGCGACCTTCCTTGGCTAAACGCTCATACGCGAGCGAGTTTTCGTTGGCATCCTCTCCAGAGCCGATGGGCCGCATGTAATGGTGGGCCTCCTCGAGAACCAGAAGTGTGGGCACTGCTTGTTCTTGTCCCCGCCGAAATAGTTCGTAGGCATAAAGTTCCAGTAATGAACCAAGCACAAACGGCGTAAGGTCATGTGAAACCCGGCGCAGGTTGATGATATGGACGCGCCAGTCCACTTGTTGCCCGCCGAAAATACGCTCTACCAGATTGGCCGACTCTGTAGCCCACGAAAGCGCACCGCCCTGGCCGGGCCCGCCAGAGACATTCACCACATCGGTGAACATCGGGTCCTCTGCGAATCGGTGGATGCGCGTGACCAGCGGGGAGATGTTTGAGTAGTGAAAACTCGAACGCTCAGGGGCAGCGTTTCGTCCCGGTTGAATGCCATGACTCTCTGCAACAAGCGCTGCCAATGCTGCCATGTGCGGCCATTCGTTTGACAGCGCCGCAGCGCCAGAACGAAGTTGTTGAATTCGCTGGTCGGCTTGGAGAGCTCCTGCTTGTCTGCAGTCATCAAACAAAGCTGCTGCTGCGTCGTTTGCAAGCCCTGCTCCCTTTTCCACTGGGAACCACCTCACCTTATTGAGGTGCTCGAGTGCAAAAGAAAGAGCTGGCCGCTGTGTCTTCTCGCTAGGAATAAGCAAACGATGAAGCCCGAACCTCCCAAGGGCGTAGTAGGGAATCTTGAATGAATCCTCTTCGGCCCCCCCCAGGGTTGTGCGCTTAACCGCACCAGCAGGCAGGTCTGGCAAATTGAAGGCATCGGGGTACTCGCCGTTGACATCGAAAATTACGATGCGAGCCTGCGGCAGTCGAACAATCTGCTGCAAGACTGCCGCTGTGAAGCAGCTCTTTCCTTGCCCTGAGCTCCCCAGCACGGCAACATGCCGCGAGAGCAAACTTTCAAGCCCAACCCGCAGGGTTCCGCCTCCTCTGAGGTCCTCCCCAAGCGAAATCGGTAAATCCTCGTCTTCGGCATGACCGAGCGCAGCTGCCAATTCGGTCGCTGTCATGGGGAATGCCTCTGCCCCCAACGGAGGTGTAGGTAGCGAATCGCTGATGAATTGGGTAGCCCCCTCAGCCTGAACCAGTTGTCCAACGATGATGCCGGTGACGTTTCGCAAGGGCTCGGATTGATGGGAACTTGAACCAACCCCAAAGCGATGCGCTTCCCTAGGCTCCGCAAAGCTAAGAGACTGCACCTTCATCACCAAGACGCGACTGCCCGCATCGAGTGCAAGAAGGCTGCCGACCTCCGTTACCGGTGAAATACCCTGCAGATGTGACGCAACTTGTCCACGATGCATATCCAGAAGGTTGAGGGTAACTTCGGCGCCGTCAATCTGCACGACATAGCCAATTGCTTGGCGGCTCCTCATTAGAGTCCCTCCAGATTGGCGGCATCGTTTGGTTGTTCCCGGAGTGCCTTTTCTAGCTTCCGCATGTCATCGTCATAAAGCAGGGGGTCTGGCAACTGCGAAGCCAATTTGTCCAAGTGTGCGTCCGCCCCTCCGCCGACAACGGTAACCCTGGGGTTCTTCAAAGACAGTAGTTTCCGGAGAGCTTCCGGTAGCGTTGCTGCCGCCGTATCGCCGGTAAACCCAGGGAAATACATCACCAACTGCAAGGTTGGATTCAACAACGCCGAACGCAACAAACGGTTGATATGTTCGTCACCGAATCCGTAGCCGCACACTACCAAGCTTGCCTGCGGACGAGAGAGAAACTCGGAGAAGCGCCTGAACAGTTCGCCCAGCACGTACCCAACGGTTTGCATGTACTTTGCGGCTCTAGGCATGACCATGAGGCCGAGTTCAATCTTGGTAGCATCATCCAGGAATTCCTGGATTTGTTTTCCTGCCAACGGCGCTTGAACTTCGTAGACCTGTTCCGCATCCTCCCGCCAACTCAGCGACCCATGGAGCTTCGCGAGGTAAATGTTGTAGACGCCAAAGCGGGCCTCACCGCGCGCCTGCGTATTCCTAAACCCTAAGTCGAAGCTCTGTGGTGAAAAACGACGACCGTGGACACCCAAGAACCCGTCGACAACTTGAAGGTCAATGGACTCTGCAGCCCACTCAATCGCTAGGTCATAGTTGGTTGTAAATATCCAAGGTGCCGCCTGGCCTGGTTGGCGTGCCGCGACTAGCTTCTGCAGAACTGCTCGATGGTGCTGCAGTTGTGCCGCATCGGCTTCAGCCCCCCCAGGGGATATCCACCAAGACGGCTGCAATTGTGCCGCGCGGACTACCGCGCGTGCGAGGTGGGCACGCGCACGTTCTAGTTCTGGGAGCTGCGCATCGTTCTGGCGCAACCACTCGACACGAGCAATCTCCAGTGCGTCGCCAAGTTTCTCAACATTAGGAACGACTCGGTCAAACGGGTCCGTAACCGCGCTAGGTGCGACAAACCTGTTGTCAACCATCCATTGCGCTTCATCGGGCGAAGATTCGACGAAGTCATCCCACAAATTCCACATTGTCTTGCCGCCCGCGGCAACAGATGCACCTGCTCCCAGTAGCATACCGACGTTTTCGAGTCGCAAGAGGGTGGCCAGATGAGCCTGAAGCTCAATCGAGTCCTTCAACGGTGTAGCGCCCCGGATACCTACGAATGCCATTTCTGCCTCCCAATCTTGGACTCGCGAAAACAGGTGTCAGAAAGTCATGGTGTGAATTCTGGCGAACATGTCTTCGAACACGGTTTCATCAGTGGGCCTCGTAATCTCGTACTGCATGTTGTGCATTTTTCACCTTACAAGGCCTACTTCTGGTTCAAAGTTGCGCCTCCGGTCTCGAACGAGCTCTCAATGACTCATAGAGCTGTGCCGGTCCCAACAGGATGTCCTTGAGACCATCTCGTACCCGTTCCGACCCTAGCGCTTGGGTGCTCATCGATTGGTGGGCCTCCAGCGCGTCCATGATAGCGATGAGAATGGCCTGTGAGAGGTCGGGCGAATTGCCGAACTGTTCCTTGGTGTTGTTGGCCGCCTGTTGAATCAGAGTCTCGTTCTCCAGCAACTTCCCCTTGAGCACCCCGTTCACATACACGAGCTGGTCGTCGTCGCTTAGCTCACCCTCGAACAACCCGTTTACCTTCTCTATGATGTCGACGAGGTAGGCCTGTTGCTTCTCCTGTACAGCACCGCTGCCCATAGCATCCATTGGCTGCAGCGAGTAGTTCTCGCGCAGACTCAAATTGAGCGCCTGCTTGCCACGGTTCTTCAGGTTGTGGTGGGTCAGCACCACCTTGCTGAGGTCTACCGTGTCGCGCTCGCGGCCAAACTCCAGCAGTGGGATGAGGCGCTTGTAGAACAGGAAACGCTTCTCGATGTCGGTGTTCCCGTAGTCGAATATCTGACTTAAGAAGGCATACAGGCGCACGTAGGCGCCCATGTCATTCTTGAATAATACGAGCGCTTCCAACGTGTCCTTGGGAATTTTCGCGGCCTTCTCATCGCCATGCTCTTCGGCCGCCGCTTTGTCCTGCTGCGTGGCCTTGTAGCGTTTGAGTAGACGGTCAGCAACCGGCGCAATGGCGGCATCAAGCTGTTTCTGTGTACCGGCCGGGTCGAGGTCGACCTTCGCAACCCGCTCGACTTCAAAATCGTCGTAGTAGCCCGTTGCGTCGAGCTTGGCACGCAGGTCGTACACCGCATGCGGGTCGGTCACGGCCTCCAGCTCAGCGGTCTCGTAATAGGTCTTGAAGGCCTTGAGCACTTCCGCCGGCTCGTTCACAAAATCGAGGATATAGGTCGTATCCTTGCCTGGATGCGCACGATTCAGGCGCGATAGGGTCTGCACCGCCTGGATGCCACCCAGCATCTTGTCGACGTACATGCCGCAAAGTAGCGGTTGGTCGAAACCGGTTTGGAACTTGTTCGCTACCAGCAGCAGGTGGAAATTCGGCTCCTTGAACACCTCCCGGATGTCGCGTCCTTTGAGGCCAGGGTTGAGCTGCGAGCTCGTCTCAGTAACTGGCTCGGGAAAGCTCTCGGGGTCGTTCACCTCCCCAGAAAACGCCACCAGTACCCCCAGCGGGTAGTTCTGTTTGGCAATGTAGGCGCGGATGGCCTTCTGCCAACGCACTGCCTCGCGACGTGAGCCAACGACCACCATGGCCTTGGCCCGCCCCTGCAGGAGCGGCTGCACGTTCTCGCGGTAATGCTCGACGACCACCTGAACCTTCTGCGCGATGTTGTAGGGATGCAGGCGCACCCACTGCATGATGCCTTTCATCGCCGCACTGCGTTCGACGGCCTTCTCGTCGTACTCCTCGCCATCGTGGGCCAGCTTGAAGGCGAGCTTGTAACTCGTATAGTTCTTTAGCACGTCGAGGATGAAGCCTTCCTCAATGGCCTGACGCATGGAATAAACGTGGAAAGGCTGAGGCAGCCCGTCCTCACCCTTGCGCCCGAAGAGCTCCAGCGTCTTGCTCTTAGGGGTAGCGGTGAAAGCGATGTAGGTCAGTCCCTTCGCGGCACCTGCCCGCGCCTCCATCTGCGCTGCAAGCAGAGCCTCGGTATCCACTTCGCCGCCATCCTGAAGCTCGGCCCATTCCTCCGCGGACAAGAGCTGCTTCAACTTGGCTGCCGCCTCGCCCGTCTGCGAGCTGTGGGCCTCGTCGGCAATCACTGCGAAGCGCTTGCCCTCCGTTGCGGCCAACTCCTGCACGGCCTGCAGGGCGAACGGGAAGGTCTGGATGGTGCAAACGATGATTTTCTTGCCGCCTTTGAGTGCCAGGCCAAGCTGGGCGCTCTTGCTGCCCGACTCCCCTGTGATGGTCGCTACCACACCCGTGGTGCGCTCGAAGTCGAAGATGGCTTCCTGTAATTGCGCATCGAGCACATTGCGGTCGCTCACGACCAGCACGCTGTCGAAGAGCTTGTTGTGCAGCGCATCGTGCAGGTCTGCCAGGAAGTGTGCCGTCCAAGCAATCGAATTGGTCTTGCCGGAGCCAGCGGAGTGTTGAATCAGGTAGCGCTCGCCGGCGCCGTTTTCCAGTACATCGGCAACGAGCTTTCGCGTCGCATCGAGCTGGTGATAGCGCGGGAAAATGACGCTATTAAGCTGCTTTTTGTCGTCGCGCTTGCCGATGAGATAACGGTGAAGGATGTCCAGCCAGCTCTCGCGGGCCCACACCTCTTCCCATAGATAGGCGGTGGCGAAGCCTTCCGGGTTCGGCACATTACCCGCAGCACCCTCGTTACCGCGGTTAAAGGGCAGGAAGAAAGTGTCCTTGCCTGCGAGTCGGGTAGTCATCATCACTTCAGACTGGCTCACCGCAAAGTGCACCAGCGCCCCACCGGGAAAGCCCAGCAAGGGCTCCAGCACTCCGCCCTTGGGCTGCGGGTGGCGGTCGTAACGATACTGGTCGACGGCGTCCTGCACGCTCTGCGTGAAGTTGCTTTTCAGCTCAGCTGTGGCCACCGCGATGCCGTTGAGGAATAGCACCAGGTCCAATGCATCGTGCTGGGCATTCGGCGAATGCTTTACCTGGCGCACAACTCGCAGTAGGTTCGCGGCGTACTTCGCCTGGGTAGCCGGGTTGATGGCCAGCGCGGGCTTGAACTGCGCCAGCATCAACGGTTCCTTGAGCCCCAGCATCTCCACGCCCCTGCGGAGCACATCCAGTGTGCCGCGGTCCGGCAGGTTCAGGCTCTTGCGTACACGTTCGGCCAGCACCTGAGGTAGCGCTGCGCCATGAGTAGCGGAGAGTTTTACAAAACTCTCCGGTTGTGTCACCTCCACCCAGGCTAACAGGTCAGGTAGGAAAAGGCCGCTTGCGCGGTCGAACAGCGCCGCGTCGCCTTCGGCATACAACCAGCCATTGGTCACGAGATGAGCGCAGACTTCTTCTTCGAAGTGGATTTCCTGATGGAGCGTCATAGCATCCCCTGGTTGCGCACGTCGATTTGGCCTGTGACAGCGGCGGAAATTAGAGCACTGCGGCGTTCGTTGAGTAAGGCGATGGCAGTTTCAGCTTCGTCTTGCAAACTTGAAAGCTTGCAAAGCTCTTTCTCAGCAAAGTCGACTATGGAGCGCTGCTCAACGATGGGCGGCACCGCGAGGGATATTTCTTTGACGATTCCGGTGTTGAGGTTCGGTTGCCCACCACCTTGCTTCATCTCGGTCCTCAACCGCTGTGTTGTGGTAGACAAAAAGAAGTAAAGGAAACGGATGTCCACATCGGTTGAAAGCTGCCGGAATGCCAAGATGCCATCGTTGGCACAACAATCTATCGAAAGAATCTTTGGTACGCCCAGTGTCGCGCCACTGTTAGTGAATATCAGCGTTCCAGTCAGGAAAAATTGACTATTTTCTACCCCTGTTGGCGTCAGATACTCAGTCACTTCGGTGAGATAGATGGCTTCGTCCTTCGTTACCTCCGCCACTGTGACCCACGGGCAATTTTTGTCGGAGTCATTGTCACTGGCAAAAAAAAGTGGGTCACCAGCTGGCCTCGGAGAAGCACCTCGAACAATGTTGGCGACATGTCGAAGCTTCTTTACCTCCCAACTCGCCGGTACCTCCCCCAGCCAAGCCACGCCTGAATCCTCCATCGGCACGGCAGGGTTGAGGCCGCGGGTGACGGCATGGGAGATGGTGGCTTGACGCTTTTCAGCCAGCAGAGTGATGAGATTTTCTTGCTCAGCAACCAGCGCATCGATTTTCGCAATCTCGCGGTCGAGAAAAGCAGCAATAGCGTTTTGTTCCTCGGGTGGGGGGCAAGGAAAGCGAAAATCATTGAATTGGCCGGTCGGAAAGCGCCAACGACCAAACTCAGATGCCCCCTGGCCGAAGGCGTAAAAGACCTTTTGCCTATAGCCATTCTGCAACAGGTGGAGAAAATACCGGGGCTCGCAAACAACATCGTCGCGCACGGCAAAAACTCGATAGTCAGGGCTGGTTACTCCAGCGAACGACGAAATGTCTACGAAACCAGTCAGCAAGTCCATGTGATTCATCGCGAAATCACCTGGATGCACGATTTGGTACTTTGAGTAATCCATTGAGAGCTGACCGTCATTGCTCTCAATATCCTTAATCTTGATACCTCGCTGCGTGATAGACAAGACCTGATGTCCCTCTTCACCGACGATGCGTTTGCGAATTTCGAACAAGTTCTTCAGCCGATGAACCTGCCAGTGCGCAGGAACGGCACCTAACCAACGTTCCCCACTGTCCTTGTACTCCGGATACCTTGGCAAACTCATTCCGCCAACTCCTCTAGCATCTTCATGATGTTGGAGGAGACGGTCTTCAGCTCTTCGTCGATAGTATGTAGGCTGCGCGGGGCCTCGAAGACGTAGAAGTGGCGGTTAAAGGGAATCTCGTAGCCGACCTTGCTCTTATCTTCGTCAATCCAAGCCTCCGGCGCGTGCGGTAGCACTTCGCGCTTGAAGTAGGCGGCGATGTCTTTCGTTAGCGGCACGTTTTCGGTATCGCGTAGGGAACTGTCCGCCTGCGGCTTGCCCTTCTGCTTGCCTTTCGCTCCCAGCACGACGTGGCCCGCGTCGTCCCGCAGAGGGCGTTCGATGGTGAGGGTGGTGTAGCCGAAGTCCTTGTTCTCGAAGATGCAGGCGATGGGCACTCGCCTGAGGCGTCCACCTTCCGGCACCTTAGGAGGTATGTCGGTGTTGGTAACGAGCTGCGGCTTGCCCACCTGATGGCCATCGACATCAAACACGGTGACGTATTCAGCTTCGGTGAAGTTGCCAAACAGACGGGTGACGGTGGAGATGTGCGCATCGCTCATCTCCTTACGCTTGGAACCCAGGCTCTTCCTCATCTTCTGCCAGAAGCTGCTGGCATCGATAAGCTGCACGAAGCCCTTGCGGTCATCCGGCTTGCGGTTAGAGAGAATCCAGACGTAGGTGGCGATGCCAGTGTTGTAGAACATGTCCGAGGGCAGGCCTACGATAGCTTCCACCAGGTCGTTCTCCAGCACGTAGCGGCGGACTTCCGATTCGCCTGAACCGGCACCGCCGGTAAAGAGCGGTGAGCCATTGAGCACGATGCCAAACCGACTGCCCCCTTCCTGCGCCGGACGCATCTTAGAGATGAGATGCATAAGGAAGAGCATAGAGCCATCGGATACTCGCGGCAGGCCGGGGCCAAATCGGCCGTCGAAGCCCTTTAGCTCATGCTCTTGGCGCACCGCCTTCTCTACCTTTTTCCACTCCACGCCAAAAGGCGGATTAGAGAGCATGTAGTCGAACTTGCGGTCGCCATGGCCATCGTCAGACAGCGTGTTACCGGCGACGATATTTTCGACCGGCTGGCCCTTGATGAGCATGTCCGCCTTGCAGATAGCGTAGGACTCGTCGTTGAGCTCCTGGCCATACATGGTGAGCCGCGCCTGGGGATTGTGCTCCAGCAGATATTCTCCAGCCACCGAGAGCATGCCGCCAGTGCCAGCCGTAGGGTCGTAAATCGTGCGGACCACAGCCTTACCGGCACTGAGTACGTCGTCATCCTCGATGAACAGCAGGTTCACCATCAGGCGGATGACTTCGCGTGGTGTGAAATGTTCCCCCGCTGTCTCATTAGAAATTTCGGCGAATTTTCGGATGAGCTCTTCGAACACCAGGCCCATGTTGGCGTTGTCCACCGCCTCAGGGTGCAGGTCGATATTCGCGAACTTTTCGGTGACGAGGTAAAGCAGATTCGACTTCGCGAGACGCTCAACCTGGGTGTAAAAGTCGAATCGCTCGAAAATGTCCCGCGCTGCTGGGGAGAAGGCCTGCACGTAAGCGTAGAGGTTCTGTCGAATGTGGTCCTGGTCGCCAAGTAGCTTCACAAGGTCCAACGGCGAGGTGTTGTAGAAGCTTTGACCAGCCTTGCGGAGCAGGAATGGGTCAGGGTTCAGCCCTGCCTTGGTCTTAGTATCGAATTCGACCAAAACCGCAGGCTTGGTGGCTTCTAGTACACAGTCCAGGCGCCGAAGGACAGTGAAGGGCAGGATGACCTTGCCATATTCGGACTGCTTGTAGTCTCCACGTAGCAAGTCGGCAACCGACCAGATGAAGGATGAGAGGGCTTGGTGGTTCATCGTACTCATTCCAATTTTTCTTTTTGCGCCGACTCGGAAAACCAAACGCAAAAACGAACGGCCACCAAAGGTGGCCGTTGCATTGTTCTACTGGACGCTCGACGTTGCGCAAATCAGTCGCACTATCGATGAGAAAAAACTCATAGTTCTCTCGGTTTATGCGTCCAGTTTTCTCAGGTTATGCGTTCACCTACACTCGCGATCAGGCGTCGATATTGCCCGCCGACAGCGCGTGCGCTTCAATGAAGGC
>RCUP01000563.1_pt1 | contig 26873 bp, 23 predicted proteins | sample 2166341 | NCBI WGS metagenome assembly RCUP01 (sample SAMN09932325, study PRJNA488358) | compost metagenome | isolation source: compost soil in succinonitrile-enriched | place: Germany: Experimental Botanical Garden | reverse complement strand
GGGTAAGTGTATCAGCTGCCATGTCGGAGGTGCTGAATTTATCGCTACAGTTCACCAGACTTAGCGAAGGAGCCTTTGAACCCGCCGTTCTGCCTGAATTAGAAAGGCTTGGATATGATCGTACTTTTGAAGAACTTGAGACTCATCAGGGTGGTAAGAAGATCATCACATTTCCAGGAGAGTCCATCCTATCTAGGAGATGGTTATTCGATCCGAAGACCCGTATGTTCAGAAGGGATCCAGGGACAACCCTGGACCTTGGAGGAATCGTAAAGAGCTGGTGTGTCCAGGAGATCAGTAACTGGCTTCGTACACAGCCAAATGTAGAAGCGGCTTGCGTAAATGCAGGAGGGGATTTGGCAGTCTGGAATCGCCACGCTTCGGGGAAGCGGTGGACTATCCAAATTGAACATCCCTTTGAGCAGGATAAGAATATGGCCTGTTTGGAGCTGCTTAACAGCACTGCGGCCACTTCAAGCCGTTCCAAGAGAAAGTGGATTGGACCGGATGGAGAGCAAGTTCATCATTTGATCGACCCACGCACCGGAAAGTCAGCGGTGGGGGATATTGTGCAATGCACTGTACTCGGAAGTAACCTTTCTGAATGTGAAGTCATATCGAAGAGCATGTGTATTTTTGGTGAGATTGAAGGAATGGCCTGGCTTAGACGTCAAAGTCTGACCCACTCCATGATTTGGGTGGACAAGGACTGCCGGATTCATTACCGGGGACGTGAAGATCAGCTGGACCCTGTCTCAGCTAAGCTCAAGCCGGATATCGTGCATTATATTGAGATTTAATAGAACAACGGATTTAAGGAGGAATCAGAATGTCGGATTGGTTAATGAGTCTTCCACTATGGGAGTTTATAAGGGCCTCAGGGATTGTGTCGTATCTGCTTTTGTTCACAGGAATGATGCTTGGTATCCTGCATGGAATGCCTTCCTTTGCGGGTAAGACCAAAGCAGCATTATATAAATGGCATACCCGCTCAACCTGGGCGGGGTTCCTTATCGGAATTGCACATGGAATGGTGATCTATGTTGACCAGTACAGTCCTTTCACCTGGAAGGAGATCTGGATTCCATTCACCACTCCGACTCATCCGGTTGCGTATGGTGTGGGGACACTGGCGGTATACGGCATGCTTATTCTGCTGTTGACCAGCGATCTAAGAAATAAGATAAAAAAACCGCTCTGGTATGCCGTTCACCTGCTCTCTTATCCGATATTTTTCATGGCATTGTTCCATGGTTTATTCACAGGAAGCGACACGGGAACCGCTGCGGCAAAGCTTATGTATGCATTGACAGGAATAGGCTTGATCGGCATTTCAGTCTACCGCATGACCCTGAAAGGGAACCGAACAGGACGCGTTAAATTGTCGGAATAACCCGCATAGATATAAGTTGGACTTAAAAATTATCAATAGGCATGAGCGACCCTTAGGAACATTTCACACACAGCTTTACGTGTAAATCAATATTTCAACTTTCCATCTGAAGGGCGTTTAAAACCAAATATAAGGGTTAAATAACAAGTAACCGGGTCAAAGGAAAAAAGTTCCTTTACCCGGTTTATCTAACTCTAAGGAGGTGGGCATGATGGCTATTGACCGTTTTATTCTAAGTAAACTGGAGAAGTGTGATCATGAACTAGTCCGCCGTAATCTGCTGACTTTATTTCTCATTCGGGTGGAGAAAGCATGGCATGAGGAAGAGGCCCATAGAATGGCGGGTTAGACCAGTTATCCATGGACCTCAGCTACTCTTGTATGTGTGATTCCTTAATAGTCAATTCTCGTAATTATTAATATAAAGACAGAGCTAAGGAATCAAATTCACTCTTGCTATGAAGAATCGCTTCGGAGCCTTCAATTTCAATACTGATCAATGACGTTAGACATTTCTTAAGTGCTCTCTTACCGGTTGTGAACTTCTTCTCAAGTGCGCTTGTCAAAAGTTTAATAGTTCGTTGGATAGGTTGTTTGCTTTCTGCCGCAAAGTAAACAGGAACCGTGTTGTTTTGAAATTTAATTAGGATTCTCAATTTAATCACCTCTATACAGTGGTTTCATAATACAATACTAAAACACAATTATTAAAATAAGCTTAAAAGAACCTTATAAGTTTCTAAATAAATCAAGGATTCAGAGACACTCAGCTGTCTCTTTTTGCTGTTTACCCTTAAAAGATGTGGCTGACACTCTATCCTCTTATTTAGGTACGTTTAAGAGAGATTAAAAGTAACAGCCCAAGTTGAAACTAAGAGAAATTACCCATTTTTATGGGCATTTTGTAACAAATGAAGTTAGAGCAGCAAGCCATCTAGTGGTCAACAGTGATATGATTAATAAAATGGATATATTTTATAGAGATTGAATGGAAAGGCTGGGTAGCATTCGTGATTGTAACCGTATGTAAAGGCAGGGATCAGGCAGAGTGGTTTGACATTGATCTTTCTCCTGAGACTAAGGCCTTTGACCTGCTTAGACTGCTTCAGCATGAATTCGCTTATCAACCGTTAATAGATGAAGAGAGTGTTAGATATATTCTTGAAGGCAGGCTGCCGGAGGGTCCCTGGTTCCAGATTCCGAATCCGAGCGAAGTAGGAGATAGTGGACTAATGGAGGGTTCTTTTGTCAGAATACAGCGTACCTATAGTACAATTGATGAATGAATATGAAACTAGTAATTTGGAGCTAGGAGGAGTTCAGTGAGTATTCTCTATCAAAGATCACCTAGAATAAAAAAGTCAATTGAGTCTGCTCAGACAGAAATTTTGAAGCCGCCAGATGCGCCCTCTAGACCTGTATTCTCGCCTTTACTGTTTGTATGGCCTTCGCTCTTAACAGTGGTTACAGTGGGATTTATTATATATTTGAACCTCACCGCTGATAAGCTTAGTGCACATTTTACGCTATATGAAGGAATTGCCGTGATTGTGGTTCTCTTGACATATACATTGCCTTTCGTGATTTATTGGACCAAGAACAGAGATTGTGATCAGAAGCTGAAAGATAGGGAACTCAAATATAGTACGATCCTTGATAAATATAAAGAAGAATTCGAGGCCAGAGCTTCACAGCAAAGAGAGCTGCTTCTCTCCGTGCACCGTCATCCTGAGATGGCTGTCCATATTGCTGCTGAGCGATCGGCAGCCTTATGGGAGAGATCTGCAGGGGATGCGGACTTCCTTGATGTCAGAGCAGGTACAGGAAGTGTTCCTTTTCATGTGGATATCAAAGCACCCAAAAAGAATGAATTTATGGATGACCCGCTTATCGATGAGGCTCTTCGGCTGCAGGAACAATATCAATTCGTATCTGATTGTCCTGTAACGCTTCCTCTAACAGAGGGCAGAGTTATTGGCGTTGTCGGCAGCGGTGAGGATGTCCGCAATCTGGTTCGTGCTTTGATTGCACAAGTTACTATTAACCATTCACCTGACGAGGTGAAACTCGCCGCATTCTTTGGGGAGTCCGAGCGTGAGCAATGGGATTGGATGCGCTACTTTCCCCACGTGTGGGATGAGGGGAAGGACCGCAGGTTCATTGCTGGCAATCCGGTTCAGATCAGGGAACTCGCTGAGTGGCTGTACCAGCACCTTATTCCGCGTGTTACAAGGCAAGACAGGTCCTACAGCCAGCTGCAAAAAACTGATCATCCGTACTATGTGACGCTCCTAACTCAAAGCCGGCTTGTTGAGGATGAAGCGCTGTATACGCTGTTAATGGATCAGGAGGAAGGCTTAAATGCCTGTATTCTGGTCCTGGCTGACTCCACAGAGAATCTGCCAAGACAATGTCGGCTCATTGTAGAGTGTGATGGAACGGATGCGGCTTATATTTTCCGAAAAGAGAACGGTATGGCGGTAACTCAGCAGATGGCGGTGGACCGAATTTCTCTCCAGCAAATGGATTCATTAGCCCGCACAGTGGCGCCTATCGAACTGAAGAAGTCTTCAGCTGGAGAAATTCCATCAGCACTAACACTTCTCGAACTGCTGGGAATTAAGCAGTTCGGGGAGTATGACATTGCCGCCTCCTGGGAGCGGAATCGCTTCCCGCAGATGCTGCCGGTGCCTTTAGGAGTGAAAGCCGGCGGCAAAATGATGCATTTGCAGCTTCATGACAAGATTGAACGTCAGGGTCATGGACCTCATGGACTTATAGCCGGAACTACGGGGTCGGGTAAAAGTGAACTGCTCCAATCCTTGGTTGGAAGTGTAGCCATGGAATATCATCCCCATGATATTAACTTTCTGCTCATCGACTACAAGGGTGGGGGGATGTCGAATACACTTGAGGCTTTCCCTCATGTCGTAGGTTCCCTGACGAATTTGGATAAACGAATGATTCATCGCGCCAAAGTTTCTCTTCGGGCCGAGCTGGTCCGGAGGCAGCAGATCCTCAAGGATGCTGGAAATCTTCAGCATATCGATGAATATTATTTGCTTAAAACAGGTGAACCCCTGCCGCATTTAATTGTAATGATTGATGAGTTCGCGGAACTGAAGCGGGATCACCCGGATTTCATGGATGAGTTAATTAGTATAGCTTCTATTGGCAGAACATTAGGTCTACATTTAATTCTAGCGACTCAGAAGCCTTCCGGCGTTGTCGATGACAAGATCTGGAGCAACGCCAGGTTCAGGATCTGTCTCCGGGTTCAGGATGAGAGCGACAGCAGGGATATGCTTAAAGTTCCGGATGCGGCCTGGATAACCAAATCGGGGCGAGGTTATTTCCAGGTGGGCAGCGGTGAGGTGTTCGAGCAGCTGCAATTTGCTTGGAGCAGTGCTCCATATTTGGCTGAAGGGAAGTCTCCTACTACGATATATAAGCTCGGACTGAGTGGAGAACGAGTGCCTTTAACCTTAAATGATTCCATGGAGATCACATCAGTAAGTCCACCTTCTAAACAGCTGCAAGCTGTAATCAGGGCAGTTCAGCAGACCGCAGAGAATCTGGGGGTTGCCCAACTGAAGGGACCTTGGCTTCCGCCACTGCCCGAGCTTATTGGGCCTTTGGAAATATATGATGAGATTGAGAGTAGAGAAGGATTGGTTGCTGTTGCCGGACTGGCCGATGATATTACCGAACAGCAGCAGCGTCCACTTCAAATTTCCTTGGATGATGGACATTTACTTATCTACGGTATGCCCGGTTCAGGGAAAACCACATTGATCCAAACCTTACTTATGTCACTGGCTAAACGTTATTCTCCTGAGGATTGGTCCGGGTACGTGGTGGATATGGGGAGAACGATGAAGGAATTCGCAAGCCTTCCTCATATCGGGAATGTCATTTTGCCTGAAGATCATGATCGTTTGTCCAGATTGTTTCGTTACCTGCTGCTCACATCGAATGAACGCAGACAACGCTTCGTACAAGCCGGTGTGAAGACTGCGGCGGAATACCGCAGATCTGTAGATCCAAAGCTCCCGGAAATTGTGGTCGTCATTGACGATTACTACCTGTTCAAAGGTACATTCCCTGCAGAGAATGAGAAGCTGGATTTCATCCTGCGTGAAGGTGCTGCTGCAGGAATACGAGTGATTATCAGCGCGAATCGTGTTGGAGATATCATCGAGAAACTTCGCAGCAGCATACCAAGATCCATAGCCTTTCAGATTGCTGATCCTGGAGATTATTATTACATGGGCCTACGTTCAGCCGGTGGAGCAGATATTCATCAGCCGCCGGGACGTGGGTATATCAAATGGGAGTCCCGTGTACTGGAATTCCAGGCGTCACTTCCTTCGCCAGGTGAGAATGAGTCGGAAAGAGCAGAACTGCTGCGGTATCAGATATTTGAGTTAGACCGAAGCTGGACAGGTCCTCGCCCTGAACCGATTCGTGAACTGCCGATCTCTTTAACACTGGATGAAGTGATTCAGCAGGGGGATGACATTGGGGTTTCGGCTCCGCTTGGAATCAGGGTCGAGGATCTTAGTCCTTTCGCGGCAGATCTGGAATTAGGTCCGCATTTTCTAGTGGGTGCCCCTATGGAGGCAGGCAAGACGCTATTTCTGACAAGCTGGCTTCTGTCACTTGCTTGGAATTATCCACCGGAGCAACTTGAGATCTATACTGTGGATAACCGCCACTCTTCGAATGAGCTGGGGGGACTCCAAGGGATCCCACATATTAAAGGTAGCTCTTTCGGAGACAAGGGACTTGCCGGAATTCTTGAGAAACTCCTTGACAGTCAGGCGAGTTCTGCCGATTCTACCAGAATGATCTATCAAGAGCGTAGCACCAAATTGCTGATGATTGACGATGCGGATATGCTTGCCCGTCAGATGCAGGATTTCGCCCTCAAAGATAAACTCACGAGTCTGATCAGGAACTCTAGAGAACTGGGCGTGCATGTCGTTATCTCAGGTGTACCGTCAGACTTTCCGACCTTTGGGGTTGATTGGTTCAGCGAGATTCGAAATTGTCAGAGCGGATTTTTGCTCGGCAGCCGAGATGCGAATGACCTAAGCTTTTTCCGGATTCCTATGTCAGAGACCCAATCAGGTAATGGTGAGCTACCAGTCCTGCCACCAGGGCAAGGTTATTATATAAGACGTAAATATAACAAAATTAAAGCAGCTGTACCATTTGATACTATAGAAGCGAGAAATGAATGGATCAATAGAATTAGCGATAAATGGAAGGTGTTAGTCGGAGAGGAGGTGGGATAAATGGTGACGGCAAATGCCTCACAAAAAGCAGTAATCACTCTGGAAACGAAGGAACTGTTCTTCCTTGCCGGGATTCTAGGTTCGGACCGCCTGCTGGGGATAGATGATCCGTTCCGCGGATATCTATCAGAAGAAATTGCCGAGGAATGGGAAAGTGCCAAGAATTCACTCCTAAGCAAAGGATATTTAACCCAAGTGAACAACGGGGTTGAACTGGAGATGTCACCACAGGTATTCTCGCAGGTTGCTATAGCGGGCCTGGCTGAGCGTGCATGCTGGGTAAGATACACGAATGAGGAAGAGAGCTTTGAGGGATATCTGCATGTGACGGATGAGAAAGTCGTTGAGGTGAGGAAGGTCTACGACTCCTCCCGCGAATATCAGCTTCTAGAGATCGGTAACGTGAGACAGGCTAGCGAGGTTTTGGTGAACAGGATGAGATGGAATTCCAAATCTCCGGAGAATATGCCTGCTCTGCTATTATCCCGAAAACAATTTAACGAGCTGTATGAGAACAGCGAGCATATGAGCGTGGAAGAGATTAGTACAGAGCTTGCGGAATCTACCGATGATCATGAAGGGGCATTGGCCCTGGCCAGATGCATCAAGACTAGGATATCGGACGGCGAGCTTCAATTGTCCGTATGGAGCGGAACTGATTGGGAGACCCAGGGTGCGGCTTTTATCGTGAATGAATCTATGAACTGGTTAATCCGCATGAGCACGAAAGATGATGAAGACTGGTTGATTGCTACCCCGACGACAAGAGAGCAATTTCACACAATGCTGCTGCTGTGGTTGGAGAGACCTTCTGAAGCAGAAGAAAGGTGATTATGATGCGTATAAGAATGGAACCCGAGCAAATGCGGACGCTGAGCAAAAATCTACAGCAGTCTGCGGAACAGCTGCGCCAAATGGCAGCAGGCCTTAATCAGTTGCTGCATTCCCTTATTCAGGAGAGCGGACCTCTCGGCTCTGTTACAGAACAATGGCAGCAAGCCCATCGTTTGTCTGAGCAGCTTCATACCGAACTTCACCGAATTGGCAGGTTTGTCGAGACAAAGGCAGATGCCTTCCAAGGTCTTGAGCATGAACCTGCATCTTATCAGAAAGGAACACCCATCGCTGCTGTGGGAAGCGCTGCGGCTCTATATGCCGGCCTGCTGGCCGTTCATAATCCTGTAATACTCCCGGGAAGCTATAAAATGCATGGCGTGATCTCCAACCCGGAATCCGCTGTCCAGGCCGTGAGGAATGAGAAGAATTCGGGGCCAAGGCAGAAATGGGAAGTGCATACATCCCCGTCCAATGTACTTGGCTTCAGAACCTCGGACAAGCTCCCTCCAAGTGGGAATCAGCAATCAAGTGCTGATAGCATGGGAGCTGAATCAGATGAGCGGGAGCTCCTGCAGGTAGCTGTCAACAACCCGCCTGCATGGAAGTTTACCAACCCTTCTGCAGTCGTTCAGCGTCCCTTGAAGCTTCGCAGGATTAGAGTTATTCCAGGCGGCAAGAAACCTGCGGGTATGCGCCATTTAGATAAACTTTTTAACAAGCAAAAGCCGTCTGACAGAGACATCATTCAAGATTGACAAGAATTCTACATTTATAGGCAGGGAGGAAGACACAGATGGCAGGACGTATTACAATCAGCCCGGAACATGTGGAGCAAATCGCCAAGCAATTTAAGATGAGCAGTGAGGAAAGCAGACAAATTGTGTCTAATTTAACAAACGCAGTCCAAGGAATGGAGAATGAATGGGAAGGTGTTACTAAACAACGTTTCATTAAGGAGTTCCAGGAGGCCGATAAGCAGATGCAGTCCTTTGTACAAATTCTGGATTCCATCAGCGAAGAGTTATTATCGATCTCTCAGAAGTTTCGGTCCATTGACCAAAGCCACAGTTAATTCGGAATTATTTATTCTTGCAGAAGAAAGAGGGAGTATTAATGTCATTTCAGCCTAACCCGGGGGATGAAGTCTATATTAGCCACACGAAATATCTGGTCGGACAGCATCCAGCAGCGCCGGGTATGGCTTACGCCCAAGCCGGAAGGCAGGGCACCGTGTATAAGCTGATCCCTGAACACGGGGGTGAGGATGAGGCTAAGGCACTGAAGATCTTTTATCCCAAATACCGGAATCCTGCACTGGTATATCAGTCTGAGAATATGGAGGTCTTCAGCTCACTGCCCGGCCTTAAAGTATGCTCCCGCCTGGTGATTACACCTGAGACGAACGGGACGCTAATCGCCAAGTATCCGGATATGCTGTATGCGGTGCTTATGCCATGGGTGAATGGTTCGACCTGGATGGATGTTCTTGCTCACCGTGATCAACTGACCCTCCTGGAGAGCTGGGAGATGGCTAAAGGACTTGCATCCGTAGGATCAGCTATGGAGCAGAAAGGACTGGCCCATTGTGACTTATCTTCGCCGAATGTCCTGCTGCCGGCTTGGCGTAACCCGAATCACCCGCCAAATGGCAGCTCTTCGATTGAGCTGGTGGATGTAGAGCAGCTATATAGTCCAAGACTAGATCCTCCGGATGTTAACTTTACCGGGTCTCCTGGCTATGCCTCGGGGCAGCCGGTACATCGTAGTACCGGCGGACCATGGCATGCATATGCAGATCGATTCGCAGGAGCTATCATTCTTGCAGAGATGCTGAGCTGGTCCGATCCTCGTATTCTTGCTGAGGCCTGGGGAGAGAGCTACTTCGACCCTGAAGAGATGCAGACCCAGAGTGCGAGGTACGAGCTCATGGTCCGAAGTCTGGAAGCGAATTGGGGAAAAGGTGCTGCCGAATTATTTGTTCGGGCGTGGCAGAGTGATGATGTCCGCAACTGCCCTACCTTTGGAGAATGGCTGGTCGTTATTTCGATGGTTGCTCCTGAAGGTCCGAAGAAGATATCAAGTCCAGATCATGTTATGTCCGTTCCTGTGATCCCGCCTGCAACAACAGAAGATCATCAGGTACTTGAAATTCCTGCATTCCTTACTGCTCACGAATTGGTGGAATGGGCAAGGAAGCAAGAAGCAGAGGGAAATAAGGAATTAGCGTTGGAAGGGTATAAGAAGGCACTTGCCGACTCTCCTCCGGGGGGAGATTTATATACAGAACTCTCGGCGGCTGTGCAGGGCCTGATTGCAGTTCAAGCGCCGCTGAACGCAGAGGAGCCCAAAGCTCTGGTCTCATCTCAAAGAAAAGTTCCAAAACGTAAACTTTGGCTTTTTGCTGGAGCAGCTCTTCTTGTCTTACTCATAGGAACCCTTCTTGTCTATGCTTTGCCTGGGAATCCCAAACCCGGGGATGACAGCATCACTCATAATATAGATCCTGTCAAGCAGCCTACCGCAGCTGCGCCTCCGAAGACGACGACACCTGTTCAAAGTCCGGTGAAGGCACCTGCAGTTAAGCAAGATCAACAGGCTGAACAAGCCAAGGCAGAGGCGGCAGCCAAAGCCGCAAAGCTCGAAGAGGAGCGTAAAAAGCAGGAAGAAGCCAAGCGGCAGGAAGAAGCTAAGAAGAAAGCTGAGCTCGAGAAGCAGAAGGAAGCTCAGGAAAAGTATGACCGGCAGCTGCAATACGAGAAGTACCTGGTGTGGAAAAAAGAGCGGGACGAACAGCTGGCCAAGGAAGCTGCCGAGAAACAGAAAGCTGATGCAGCCCGCAAAGCTAAGCTTGAACAGCAGAAACGTGAAAATGAACAAAAAGCACGGATTCTGGCTGCCAAGCGTGATCAGCAGATTATTAAACTTAATGCTTCTTTTAACCAAGCCTATAATGCCCTGAAAACTGGCAGTAATGACACTGCTAAGGCTTATGCCTGGCAGTTCCTGGATATATACAGCCAGGACTCCGGATATTTCAGCAAAAATGCTAAACTTGCCAAACGAGCAGCAAGTCTCAAAAAGTTCCTGGCCAAGAATAGTGCCGGGCTGCCCGATATTTAGAATAAGATTGATTTAGAGCAATTAAAGGAGACAGAAGCTGCATGAAGTACACGGTTCAAGCCTCGCAACGGACACCGGCCCTGATTATATATTTAATTGATATTAGTGCTTCCATGAACTTGCTAATGGAAGGGCGCAGACGGATTGATATTGTATACGATGCCCTATCCCTGGCGGTTAGACAGATGGTGTTCAGATCAACCAAGGGGAATAGGTTGACTCCCCGCTACCGAATTGCCCTGCTGGCGTACAGCGACGAAGTCTATGATTTGCTTGGCGGAGTCAAGGGAATCGATGAGGTTGCCCTGCTTGGGAAGCTGCCCGATCTGACACCGAAGAGGTTCTCAGATTCAGCTAAAGCCTTTGCCCAAGCAGAGAAAATTCTAAAGGCGGAACTTCCGGATATGCAGGGCTGCCCGGCTCCCTTGATCTGTCATATGACCGATGGGGTCACTACAGGGGAGGACCCGGAGCCAATTGTGAAGCGAATCATGGCTATGGGCGTCGAGGATGGGAATGTTCTGGTTGAGAATATATTCATTTCAGACCACGTGCTTGATGAGCCAATCCATGAGCCGCGAAGATGGAAAGGAATCAACCACGAAACTGCACTGAAGGAAGGTGCCGGCCTTAAGCTTCGCGAAATGTCCTCGGTGCTTCCTGAGAGCTACAGGGAAATGCTGGCCGAAGCCGATTACCAGCTTGCTCCTGGAGCATTAATGCTGCTTCCCGGAAACTGTGCTGAGCTCGTCTCCATTGGATTCCAAATGTCAGCAGCGACACCGGTAAGGTGAGGCGGCAGAGGTGAGGAGTAAATTTACACGCACAGTACCGTCCGATTTCGAGTGGTCAAGTCATCAGAGTCACGTCTATCCCCTATCGGAGAAGATGACCAGCCGGTTCACCTGTCGGTATACATACAGCCCTTCGGATGAAACAATGGAATCCGGGGAGGCCAGTCAGGATTATTTGGCAGTAGGGATCGAGGGCAATTCCTGCAGATTCGTCATCTGTGATGGCGTATCACTGTCTTATCGCGGAGATTTCGCTGCGAGGTTCCTCGGCAGCCGCATATTTAACTGGTTAGGTCATACCAAGGACTTATCCAGACAGGGTTTTGAACAGTTCCTGCATGACCTGGTTCCAGACGCTTCGGAGGCCGTCGACAATTTGGAAATGCCCTCCAATATGCCTCTTCTCTTAAAGGATGTACTGGAGGAGAAGCGTTCCCGTGGAGCAGAGACCATGTATTTATGCGGAAGAATCGATCTTCCGGAAGCCGGCCGAACACGGGGGAGGATTTGGCTGGCTTGGCAGGGGGATTGCCGATTAAGAAGATGGATGGATAACAGTGAGGTGATAACAGAGCCTGGTTCGTTTATCACCAAAGAACGATGGTCCGGTCGACATGGAGTCGTAGGGGGCTCCCCCCATGTGTATGCGGAAGACTTCATGCAGGAGAACAAGAATCATCGCATCATGATTTACACGGATGGATTTAAGCTGCTTGATCTCTGTGAGGAGCCGTCAGAAATTATTTCTATATTGAACCGAACCTTTGAAAAACAAGCTGAAGAAGCACATCTGGAGGATGACGCCTCTTGGCTTGATTTATCATGGAGTACGTGAGGGAACAACGTCAAATTCATTTGGCGTTGTTTTTTTATTTAGAAATAAATGACTTTTTGATTAAATAGTATCACTTTGTGGGTAATCTTGTGACAGAAGCAGAATGCTAACTAAGTCAAATCCTATAAATAGAGAGAAGGAGTGTATAAATCATGCCCCATAATCAGACCAATCGACAACGTTTTCACGGAAAAACAGCTATAGTAACAGGTGCGGGCTCTGGAATTGGGAAAGCAGCAGCAATTCGGCTTGCCCAAGAAGGGGCGAAGGTGGCTTTATTTGATCTGCAGAATGACCGCACAAGGTCGACGGAGCATGAAATCAACAACATTTTTCGAGGTGTCTCCCGTTCATTTGATGTGGATGTCTCAGATCCGGAGCGGATGGAAAAGGCGGTGCAGGAGGCTGCTTCCTACTTTGGGGGAATCGACATTGTTTTTGCCAATGCGGGCATTAACGGTGTGCTGGCACCTATTGAAGAAATGGGCTTTGAGGACTGGGAAAGAACGCTGCGCATTAACCTGAATGGTACGTTCTTGACCGTGAAGTATACGGTCCCTTATTTGAAAGAAAAAGGGGAGGGCAGTATCATTATCACAAGTTCCATTAACGGAAGTGACCGGTTTGCCGGGTTCGGTATGTCTGCATACAGTACGACCAAAGCGGGACAGGTCGGTTTTGCGAAGATGGCTGCACTGGAACTGGCCAAATTCAAGATCAGAGTGAATGTGATCTGTCCTGGCGCCATTGCCACCAATATTGACCAAACCTCGGAGCCCAGCGATGAATTGAAAGAAATTGTTATTCCTGTCGAATATCCTGAAGGAAGTCAGCCGCTGGCTGATGGACCCGGTCAACCGGAGGATGTAGCTGACCTGGTTGCATTCTTGGCCTCGTCAGAATCTAAGCATATTACAGGAGCAAGAATCGTGATTGATGGAGCAGAATCATTACTGTAACCTTAAGTTTAGAGAGGAGCTGTGGAGCTGCATGTTCACCTGGCTGGCTGAACAGAGAATAACAGAAGCAATCGACAGGGGGGAGTTCGAGGATCTTCCCGGCAAAGGTGAGGCTTTGCAAATAGAGGACCTGTCTCATATCCCTGAAGATCTTCGTATTGCGTATAAAGTAATGAAAAATGCAGGTTATGTCCCTGAAGAGTTAACCCTGAGAGGTGAGTGCCTGCAGCTGGAGGATCTTCTGCAAGCCTGCAATGACCCGGGTGAGAAGCAGCGCTTGTACAAGCAGTTAAATGAGAAGACCGTTAGGCTGCGGTTGATGATTGCACAGCGGAATATGGCCGAGAACACGGCATTTCAGCAATACGAACCGGCTTTGAGCGAAAGGTTCAAATAATTTCTTTCTCATCATGGAAGAGGTCACTAGTTATGCCTGCGGGCACGATTAGTGGCCTCTTTGTCTCGTTCGAGTTTTGACAGCGAAATAACCTCCATTTATGATTAGGTCACGACAGAAGACTTTGGCCAAGAAAGCATTGCAAGGAGAAGTGTAATACATGAGTTTGCCCATAGATGAGATTATTCCGGATTTGAAAGAAGCTCTGAATAAGAGCAATTGTGCAGTATTACTGGCAGAGCCTGGGGCAGGGAAGACAACCCGTACGCCTCTTGCCTTATTAGGGGAGCCTTGGCTGGAAGGTCAGGGCATTATCATGCTGGAACCCCGTCGATTAGCAGCAAGATCTGCTGCTGCCTTCATGGCCGCACAGCTTGGAGAGGAAGTAGGGGGAACAGTAGGTTATAAAATTCGCATGGACAGCAGAACAAGCTCCCGAACACGGATTGCGGTGGTCACAGAAGGCATCCTTACACGGATGCTGCAGGCAGACCCTGCGCTTGAGGGAACCGGATTAGTTATATTCGACGAATATCATGAACGAAGCCTTCAAGCAGACCTGGGGCTAGCCCTCTCACTGCAAAGTCAGGGTATTCTTAGAGAGGATTTGCGTATAGTAGTCATGTCGGCGACCCTGGCTGCTGAACCGGTCTCCCGCCTGATGAACGATGCACCTGTACTGCAAAGTCAGGGGAGGACTTATCCGGTTGAGACTATATATTTAACAGAGCCGAGCAGTCAACCGCCGGGCCAATTGATGGCCGGAGCCATCCGTTCAGCCTTGTCCAGGCACGAAGGAGGGATTCTAGCATTTCTTCCCGGAATTCGGGAGATTCGCCGGGTTCAGATGAGCCTGCTCCAGGGTCTCCCGCCAAATGTTGACGTAGTTCCTCTCTATGGAAGCATGCCGCAGCACGAACAGCTTGATGCAATCCGGGCACCGCGAACAGGGCATCGTAAGATCGTGCTGGCTACCTCAATAGCTGAATCCAGCTTGACGGTAGAGGGGATTCGGGTTGTTATTGATTGCGGACTCAGACGGACACAGCAGTTCTCTGCCCGAACGGGCATGGGCAGGCTGGTTACAATCCGGGCCGCCAGGGATTCGGCTGATCAGCGGAGAGGACGGGCAGGACGAACAGCACCGGGTGTATGTTACCGGCTATGGACTGAGCAGGAGGATCGTCAGCTTCCTGAAAGGACATCTCCCGAGATTCTGGAGGCAGATCTTTCAGGGCTTGCTTTGGAACTTGCTGTATGGGGGGTGAAGGACCCAGCTGAGCTTCAGTGGCTGGATCTGCCTCGAACGGCTGCATTCTGTCAGGCCCAAAAGCTGCTTACCCAGCTTCAAGCCATGGACTCAGCCGGGAATATTACAGCACATGGACAGCAGATGGCTGGACTCGGCCTGCATCCTAGACTTTCTCATATGATACTTGAGGCCTCCCGAATGGAACAGGGCAAGCTGGCCTGTTTTCTGGCCGCACTCCTTGAAGAAAGGGACATCTTTCCAAGGCATTCCTCAGGCGGCATGAATAATGATCTACGGGCCAGGCTTGAAGTCATGACTAGGGCTGCCCTTGAGGGGGCGGGCCGCACTGACCTTGGCGGAGCCCATAGAGCTGATGTTGAGCGGCTGCTGAGTCAGGGCAGACAGTGGATCTCCAGACTTCCTGATACCAGCTGTGCACAGCAGGAACCGACAATCGAAGCTGCTGATCTGCTGTGCGGCTTGCTGCTTTCCTTTGCCTTTCCAGACCGGATAGGTCAGCGGAGAATGGATGGACGTTACCTGCTGCGAAGCGGTCGTGGAGCAGAGATGGTTAACGGGGAACAGCTGGTCCAGGAGAGATATATTGTCGCGGCAGAAGTGGATGACGAAGGTACAGAAGCGAGGATTCTATTGGCCGCCCCGCTAACAGAAAGCCAACTTGAGCATCATTTCAGGAAGGAAATGAATGAGGAGCTTGAGACTAAGTGGGATGAAAGATCAGGCACGGTAAGGGCCAAGAGCATGATTAAGCTAGGAGCTATTGTGATAAAGGAGACGGCCAATGTAAAGCCTACTGCAGAACAAATACAGATGGCTCTATTGGAGAGAATCCAAGACGGTGGTATTCACCTTCTTCCCTGGGATGTGAAATCCAGGCAGCTTCAAGCGAGAATTGGGTTTATGCGGGAGTACTGTGGCAAGGAATGGCCGGATGTGTCGGACGTCACACTTCAGCAGAGTGCAGGGCAATGGTTGTCTCCTTATCTTGAAGGATTTAAGAGAAGTTCTGATTTCAGATTATTAAAGCTGCATCAAATTCTGGATAATCTCCTGAATTGGAGTCAGAAGCAGGAGCTGGAACAGCAAGCTCCGACACATATTACGGTCCCAAGTGGTTCCAGGATTGCAGTGAACTACGAGGGTCCCCAGGCCCCCTATATCTCTGTCCGGCTTCAGGAATTATTCGGTCTCATGGATACTCCACGTCTAGCATATGGACATGCTGCGGTTACGCTGCATATCTTGTCCCCGGCTTCCCGGCCGGTCCAGGTTACTTCTGATTTGCGGAGCTTTTGGGAGAATACCTATTTTGACGTGAAAAAAGATCTGAAAGGCCGTTATCCTAAGCATTACTGGCCAGATAATCCGCTCGAAGCCACGGCAACGAAGCGCGTTCGCCCCACGGGCGATCGGAAATAAGATCGGTCCTATGGTTAATTGCTTCCTGATCGGGGTAATGATGGAGGGAACAGTCAAATCAAAGGAGGCAATTGTTATGGCTAAGAAAATAGTGGGAGTATTTGATACCGACCGGGAAGCAACCGCAGCGATCGAGTCTCTTCAGAACCAGGGATTCCGTGCTGATGAAATCTCAGTCATTACCAAGAACCGCGATGATCAGGCAGCTATCTCGGATGAGACGGGTTCCAAAGCACCAGAGGGCGTGGCTACAGGCGCCGCAACAGGTGGTGTTGTCGGCGGTGTAACGGGACTGCTTGCAGGGCTAGGACTTCTTGCGATTCCAGGTGTCGGTCCTATTCTCGCAGCGGGTCCAATTGCGGCCACACTTACAGGAGCCGCTGTCGGTGCTGGAGCAGGCGGTCTGGTTGGTGGATTAATTGGCCTCGGGATTCCTGAGGATGAAGCGAACGAATACGGAGCTTATGTGGATAATGGGAAGATCCTTGTTCTGGTAGATGAAGATGAGCGCACACCTACGGTCTATGACACTTTCCGGACTAATCGATCTTTGAACGCATCGCGTTATTCAGATACGAATCCTAGACTCTAATCTGACTGCACGAATAATCCGGATTAACCGGTACTCATAACAAGCAAAAAGAGTCCAGCTGAGTTACGGCGGACTCTTTTTGCTTGTTAGTGAATAAGACCACTCTTTCGGGCTTTCTGAACCAGTGGTGCAGCAAGGCGATTGATGCTGGGTTTAAGGGCCAGACCGACGAGGAGTGCAAGCAGTCCATAACAGATGAGCATGAGAATATCACGAGTCACCAGCTCAGGAACGATTCCACCCACAGCTTCCCGGAGAAGGCCGATTCCATAGGTGAACGGCAGGAACGGGTAGATCAGCTGGAAGAAGGGCGGCGTGACCTGTATCGGGAAGGTTCCCCCGGAGCCGGCCAGTTGCAGCACCAGCAGCACAATTGCCAAGGCTTTTCCAACGTTGCCGAATACGGAGACGAGTGTGTAGATCATTAGCATAAATACCAGGCTGATCAGCAAGCTGAATAGAACGAAGAGGAGCTTTTCTTTGGCATAAGTCCCAAGAACAAAGAGGTCTCCTGTGGATACAAAAACCGATTGAAGCAAAGCCAACGTACCAAATGTAAGAAATCTCCCAAAGTACACTTGGTAGCTTGAATACTCCACCCTGGAGTGAACTTCAACAGTCAGCATGGATACGAGAAGCAGGCCTCCCACCCAGAGGGATAAGGTGGTGAAGAATGGTGACATGGCGGAGCCGTAGTTAGGAATCGGAAATAACTTATTCTCAAGCAGGATCACGGGCTCGGCGAAGAATTCACTTTCCTTCTGATAGTTAAGCTGAAGCAGCTTAATGAGGTCTTCCAGGCGGCCTTCCTTTTCAAAAGTGCGCAGTTTGTCTCCGATTGATCTGACTTTAGCTTCTGCTTCAGGCAGCTGATCTCTTACATACTCGGCTTCTTTCAAGCCTAATGTGAGTGCCTTGGATGCATCCATCAGGATCTGCTGCACTTTTGGGAGTGAATGCTGTGCCTCAGTCAGTGCTGCACGAGTTTGGGCTGCTGTATTCTTAGCTTGAACGATAGCAGCTTGTAGATTCGGGAGAATTTCACTATCATAGCTGCCGATCATCTGGTCCAGCTTAGAACTAACTGAGCTCACAATTTTCTTAGATGTGTCCAGAAGTGAGGTATTCAGCTCATTATCTTGTTTGGAAGCTTGCAATAGCTTATTCTGAAGAGATTTTATGTTTGCTGTAATTTCCTTTATTTTGTTGGATATCCCGGTTAGAGAACTGGACGGAGCCACAGCATTAACACTGTTTATCAGGGATTCGAATGTGTGGGCTGCAGCAACGGCCTCAGCTAAACTCTGCTGTGCATGGTTCAGACTTGACTGCATGGCGTCAGGGGATTTGTTATCCACCAAGCCCTCTGCTGCTGTTATTCCGAGCTCAGCAGTTTCAAGTGACTGCCTAATCTGAATCAGAGTCTGTTTGATATGGGGGGCCGCATCGTTTAATGCCGAACTGCTTTGATCCAGGAATTGAATCAGATCTGTACTGAACTCAGTTCCTTGACGGGCAAGCTCAGCTGCTGCAGGAACCCGGGACTGCACCTCTTTGACGATCGTATTACTCTCTTTGAGATCCTTTACTGTGACATCCGCAGCCTTATTGATTTCTGGGAAAAGCGTCTCAAGCTTGTAGAGCAGCCCCTTCATTTTGTTGATTAGAGGAAGCTGCTGTTCAAGTTCAACCCCGATCTCATTGAATATTTTGAAAATAGCGCCGTTTGCGGTTTTAACGAAATTACGATTTACCTCCTGGGTAATTGAACTGGCTCCTTTAGATGTGATCTTAGGAGCGACCGCATTGATCTTTTCGTTCACCGTATAACGAATTTCTGCTTTTACCGGATTCGGAGTGAGTACGCTGGCAATGCGCTGTGAGAACTCCTGAGGAATCTCAATCGCTGCGTAATAATTGCCATGTTTAAGTCCGCTTTGAGCGGCCTCATGGGAGACGAAGACCCAACCAATTTTGGGATTTGCCTCTAGAGACTTCTTGATTTCAAGGCCGAGATTTATTTGCTTGCCCTGAATTTGCGCACCCTGATCGAGGTTCGTAACCGCAATTTGGATGCCTTGAGTCGAACTATACGGGTCCCAGGATGCCTCAATATTGAACCATGCATAGAGAGATGGAAGAAGTATGAGACCGAGGATAACAACAGATGCTGTCCAGTTGGTTGCTATATTTCGAATATCTTGAATATAAATGGAACCTAGCTTCGTCATCTTCAATTACCGCCTAACAGATTTTGCTTTAGTATTACTGGTTTGGGTATAGATCATTCCAAGCTGACTAAATTGCAGATAATTGGCCAGATAAAGGAGATCATAAATGATGAACAAACTTACCAAAATCATAAGCTCAGCCGCTTTGGTCTGGCTTGCTGCCGGAACTTTAACTGTATGGGTAGAGCCTGCGGCAGTGTCAGCAGAGAAGGCTCCCTTATCTTTTACTCAATGGACTGAGCCTTCATCCACTGAATTCAGTCATCCAGCATGGACCGCTTCTCTGCCCACCTCTCTTACAGAAGAAGGGCAACAGACCCAGTCCCGTGTGGCCACTGGAGAGGGTCAGGTCTTTGTTGTGGAAAATGGAAGTCTGATTGCACGAGATGCTTCAAATGGCCGACAGACCTGGAGTTTTGGAAGTAAATTAAGCCCAAATATCGAATACAATCAAGGTGCTTTATATGGTACTTATGACGATGGAAGGGTCTATGCACTGAGTTCCAATGGGACGACCCAGTGGGTCTCGATTCGAACCGTTGCGAAACCAGAAAGGCTGGTCACCATCAAAGATACCCTTTACATCCTTAGAGGGATCGATATATTTGCATTTGATGCCAGAAGCGGAGCATTAAAGTGGGAGAATCATGACCCATTTGCGGTATCCGGCTCTAAGGAACTTGCAGAACAGGATGGCGTTGTTTTTCGAACGTATACTGGGATTGCTAATTTCATGGTGACACTTAAGGCTTTTGATGCCAAAACAGGTACGAAGCTCTGGGAACAAAGTCAGCAGCACATACCCATTCAGGTTAAGAATGGATTGGTCTATTCTGTTTATGAACCGAATCTCTTTGAGGAGCCGAAAGCTGAATTGACACTTAAGACATTTGACCTGAAGACAGGCAGAGAGAAAGAGAACTATCTGTATCAGTGGTCGAATAATTCGGCTTCTGTTATGCATAGTTATACGAGCAATGCCATGATTGAGGGGAACAATCTGTATGCATACAACAATCATGAATTGGTGAAATATGACCTAACCAAGTATTCGGGCAATTCGAACCAACCTGAACAAAAAATCACGGGAAAGAATCATGATATGGAGAATCCCCTGATGAAAGTGTACAAAGATCTAATATTTTATCAAGAACGTTCAGAGCTGCCGTACTCCACACTGAAATCATTCAACTTGTCGGACGGGCGCACGGTGAACTACGGAAATGATAATCCTGCTGCGCAGATTGATATCTTTGGGAATGGGGTATACATCGGGCAGACGGATGGGATCTTCCGAGCGTTTGACCTTACTACGGGCAAAGAGGCTTTTGCCGTCAATACAGGGGCTCGTAATTATGGACCAACCGAGTTTGAACAGGGTATGGCGATCATTCAGGCGGATAATAAATTAATAGGGATAGCCATTCCTGAAAATCTTAAGGGAAATGATCGAAATTGAAATCAGGATTTTTCCTGTTGACGGATAGAAGTGATTGATTTATGATAAGCTCATAAATGAAAACACTTTATGGCGTGTTACCGTAACGGGCATGAGCCAAGGAAAGTTAACCTTATTTTATATGGTTCCTTTTCCTTGGCTCTTTTTGATTTTTCGTAATAAGGAGGGGTCCAATTGTCATGAAAGATGCGGAACTACTCCAAGTTCAACGTGTAATCGGTAACAATGTCGTTATGGCTCAGGGGGGGACAAACGGCAAAGAATACGTTCTCTTGGGAAAAGGCATTGGTTTTGCAGTGAAAGGATCAGGAACGATTGAAGCAGGCGATCCGAGAATTGAGAAGCGCTTCAAGCTGGAAGATCGTGAACAGTGGAGTCAGTATGAAAGCCTGATGGAGGATTTTGATCCCAAGGTGATGCATATCACCGATGAGATCATTCAGTATATTGGGGCAAGTAAGCCCGGTAAGCTTAACGATAAAATTTATTTAGCCCTGCCGAGTCATATTCAATTCACGGTATACCGGCTTCGAAACGGAATGGATATCATCAATCCCTTCTTACAAGAAACGAAGCTATGCTTCCCCAAAGAATTTGAAATCGCTTCCAAAGCGGCTGAGATGATCAGTGAGGCTTTCTCTGTTCATGTCCCTGAGGATGAGGTAGGCTTTCTTACTTATCATGTGTACTCTGCTGTAAGTAATGTACCGGTTGGACAGCTCGTCAAGGCCTCTAATATCGTTAACCAGCTGCTGGAGCTGATTCAACAAGAGAAGAAAGTCACTTTTAAACAGGGAAGCATGAGTCATGTGAGGTTGATGCTTCATCTAAGGTATTCCTTGGAACGAATTCTACAAGATACTAAGGTGGATAATCCCTTTGTGAACCATATCAGGCTCGAATACAGAGAGGAGTATTCATTAGCCAAGCGTTTGGGAAAAGTAATGGAAGATGAGCTCGGCAAGCCTGTACCTGAAGAAGAAATCTGTTATATTGCCATGCATCTATATCGCCTATACCGGACCACGAATTAATACACTAAATAAGAAGGTAGGGGACTGAATATGTTTTCTAAATGGAGAAACAAACCAACTGAGCAGAAGAATGTTGAAATTTATGCCCCTGTGACTGGAGAAGCTGTAGCCCTTGAAACTGTACCGGATGATGCTTTTGCGGGTGGATTCATGGGTAAGGGAATTGCCATTATGCCAAGCGAGGGTAAGCTTACAGCCCCGTTTGACGGCACAGTCTCTCATGTCATTAAGTCCAAACATGCGGTCATGCTGGAACATCCGTCCGGATTGCAGTTGTTATTTCACATTGGGATCAACACCGTTTCCCTTAAGGGAGAAGGTTTTATAAGCCATGTACAGACAGGCGATACTGTGAAAGCAGGGCAATCTTTGATTGAATTCGACATCGAAAAGATCAAGGGAGCAGGTTACACAGTCATTACACCAGTCATAGTAACAAACGCTGAAGAATTGACAGAAGGCATCGAGACGAACCTCGGACCTGTACAATCCGGAAGAGATGTCATTCTTAGGGCGATATTTAAGGCTTAGGCCAATATATTTGAAAGGGTGAAGTATGATGTTGTCATTTCTTCAAAAAATCGGGAAATCTTTGATGCTCCCGGTCGCAACTCTCCCTGCTGCCGCGATCCTTATGCGGTTCGGGAACATTGACTACGTCAAAGATTTCCACATGGGCAGTGCAGGCGAGTTCATTAACAAGTATATTGCCCCGTTCCTAGATGCGGGAGGAACTACAATATTTGATAATCTGCCGCTGATCTTTGCAATCGGTGTGGCTATTGGTCTCGCGGGCGATGCTGTTGCTGCCCTGTCCGCAGCGATCGGTTACCTGATCCTGGTACGTGTGCTCACGAAGGTTCCAATTGTCTTTGATACGCTGATGAGTAAAGATGCGAAGCTGGACATGGGTGTCTTAGGTGGTATTATTGTGGGATGTATCTCTGCATTCCTGTATAAGAAATACCATAATATCAAACTGCCGGATTGGCTCGGATTCTTTGGGGGCAAACGGTTTGTGCCGATGGTTACAGCCTTCACGATGGTTATTACAGGTCTTATATTTGGTCTGATCTGGGGACCCGTGCAGGCTGCACTGGATACCTTCGGCAACTGGATTGTCGGTCTGGGCGGAATCGGCAGTGCCATCCACATGATTGCTAACCGGTTACTCGTTCCATTCGGTCTTCATCACATCATTAACTCTATTGTATGGTTCCAGATTGGTGACTTCACAGATGCTGCGGGTAAAGTCATCCATGGTGACCTTTATCGCTTCTTCGCCGGAGATAAAACAGCGGGCATGTTCATGACTGGATTCTTCCCGATCATGATGTTCGCTCTTCCAGCAGCCGCATTTGCGATTATTCACACTGCCAAGCCTGAGAGAAAGAAAGCTGTCGCTTCGATCTTCATTGGTGCAGCCCTAGCTTCATTCTTGACTGGGATTACAGAACCACTTGAGTTTGCTTTTATGTTCGTGGCACCTGTCTTGTATGGTATCCATGCCATATTGTCAGGGGTAGCAGGTTATGTTATGTATGCGCTGGGTATTAAGCTGGGATTTGGTTTCTCCGCCGGTTTCATCGACTATGCCATTAACTATCAATTGGCAACGAAGCCGCTTCTATTGATCCCTGTAGGCCTTGTGTTTGCCCTAGTGTACTACTTCCTCTTCCGTGTCCTTATCGTGAAGATGAATCTGAAGACACCAGGACGTGAAGATGAAGTTCTCGCGGACGATCAAGCTGTAGTTGGCAGCGGCAGCAGTGCCGTCCGGCCAGGGGACAGTAAGGCTGCCAAGATTCTGGCGAACATCGGTGGTTCAGAGAACATTCAATCGATCGATGCATGTATCACACGTCTGCGTCTGGTTGTGAAAGATGATAAAGCCGTGAATGATCCTGCACTCAAAAACCTTGGAGCATCCGGTGTCATGCGTCTGGGTAAGGGTGTTGTCCAGGTCGTATTCGGACCTCAGTCTGAATCCATCAAAGATGATATCAAGAAATTGATGTAACCCGAATAAGAAGTTAGAAATTACAAGCTCAGGGCGGATAATTATCCGTCCTGTTTTGATATATATCCTGAATTATCTCCTGCCTTAAAATTACGTGCAATCTACTCATAAGTTTCAATTATTTACCTTGCTTCGGCATAGTTCTTGGCGTATATTCGGACGTGGATATACTACTTGGGTGAAAGAGGCGGGATAAAGTGTCATATCGGCAAATCAAGTGGATGATTCTGATCGTTCCCTCAATTATTGTGGGGCTTTGGGAGTTTGTAAGGCATCAATTTCTTATTTCATACATATCCATGGGGCTTGGGAATTTTATAACCCCAGTCATTTTGTTTGTGGTAAGTATCACACTGCTGTATAGATTGTTCGCCATGCTCGAACGGGTGCAGAATGAACTGAATGAAGAGCGTGCCCAGAAGGCAGAGCTTGTCGCACGAGAGCAGCTGGCCAGAGAACTGCATGATGGAATTGCTCAGTCCTTATTTCTGTTATCTGTCAAAATTGACAAAGCCGAGCGCAGACAGAATCAGACAGGTGCTGAATTGAATCTGGATGAACTGCGGAAGACGGTGCACGAAGTTAACCGGTATGTGCGGCAATCGATCTCCAATCTGAAATATCCGCCTGCGGCAAGTGCTGACGGGCAGAAGACCTTACGTCACCGGATCACACAATTGGTGGACGAGATTCAGGTTCATGTTCAAATGAACTGGGCCCTGGATGATACAGAATTTACAGCTAAAGAACAGGTAGAACTGCTTGCATGCATTCGTGAAGCCTTAGTTAATGCTAAGAAGCATGCTCCTGCCAGCCAGATCACTTTACTGGGTGAGGGAAATAGACAGCTCTGGACGGTTCGGGTGAAGGATAACGGGCCAGGCTTCGGTGCCTACATGTATACAGATGTCCGGGATAAATACGGGCTGAAGATTATGAGAGAGCGAGCTGAAGAGATGGGCTGGGCGTTATCTATCGGCTCCGAAGACGGAATGACGATAGTCATGATTGAGAATAGGGAGGGATTCGGCATTGAAAGCCCGCGTATTGGTCGTTGACGATCATGCTTATGCAAGAGAAGGTATATGTGATATTTTGGCGGAGGATACATCCTTTGAAGTCATCGGGGTTGCCTCAAGCGGGGCAGAAGCTATCGAATTGACTGAGAAATTCATGCCAGATTTGATTGTGATGGATATTCATATGCCGGGGATGGATGGATTGGAAGCTACCCGTATTATTAAGCTTAGATTTCCCTATGTCAAAATTGTGCTGATTACTGTGTCCGATGATGCTGCTCATCTATTTGAAGCACTGAAGCAGGGGGCGCAAGGTTTTCTGCTGAAGAACCTGTCCCCTTCAACATGGGTTGAGTACCTGCGAGCCATCATGATTGACGAGGCCCCGCTTTCCAGTGAACTTGCCCATCAGATTCTTAAGGAGTTCCCGTCAGTTCCAAAACAGGATACTCTGGATCATCCACTAACCGGCCGTGAAAGGGAGATCCTCAATTGGGTTGCTAAAGGGATGACCAATAGGGAAATTGCAGGAGAACTGCAAATTTCTGATCAGACTGTAAAAAATCACTTGAAAAATATTTTACATAAGTTACAATTGGAGAATCGGGTGCAGCTAACCAGATATGCATTGGAGCAGGGATGGGTAGATACAAAGCGCCCTAATCATTAATACGAAGTATTAGAGACTTGAAAGCATCGAGTCGTTACCTTAGGTATAAGGTGGCGGCTTTTTTTGTCGTTTTTACAAAAGTAAGGAGGACTGTATACCTATTCCATAGAAGTTAATATAGGACTATATTCTATATTTTACCATCTGCGTGATGAGGGTTAGCAATACATACAGAGTGGGAGAGTGAAGGTTGTATGAAGAGTAAGTATTTGATGAACACATTAATGGCAAGTGTGCTTGCAGCGGGCTGTTTGTTCGGAGCTTCAGGGTCAGTTATTGCAGAGGGGGCAGTTAATTTTAAAGATAAACTGCCTCCTTGGGCGAAGTCGGATATTGAGTATGTGGCAGCGAAAGGGTATATGAAAGGTGATGAAAGCGGAAAATTCAATCCGAATGCGACGATTAGCAGAGCTGAGTTTGCGGCCATATTAGCGAGAGCGTCCAATAATACGGAGGACACTGGTAGATCCGGGTTCACCAGCATTCCAGGATGGAGTCAGGACGAAGTGAATGTTGCTGTGAGTAAAGGGTTTATTTCGACTGCCGATTATCCAAATGGCTTTAATCCGGACGTGCCACTAACTCGTAGAGAACTCGCTAAGTGGATGGCATCGGGTCTTGCCGCGAAGGACGCCGACTATAAGAAGGCGCTCTCGGATACCGCAGATACACTTGTGCCAGTGGCAGAGTACTACAAAGGTGGTCTGAATAAGGCGGATTATCCTTATGTGTCGGTTGCACTAGGAACCGGGCTTATGGGCGGATACCCTGACGGCCGTTTCGGCCCAGCTCAGACCACCACGCGGGCGGAAGCTGCGGTGATCCTGCGCCGCTTCGAGTCGATTCAGGACAAGAAGGCCGATGCATTTCAGGATCTGAAGGAAATGCGGGAAGTGGGGCTAACGGGGACGAATGCGATTAGTTTGGGGTTTAAGTATGGGAAAGATAATGGTGTGGAGGGAAGTTTTGCGAATATTCGAAATGTACCTACCAAACTTAGAAACAACGTAGGTGTTACCAAATTGAATCGGTTTATTCTTGTTAATGCATCGAAGGCAACCGATGTTAAAAACCTTTATGGAAAGATGTTTGTCGATAAAGACTATGGATCTGCTTTTATGATGAAGAAAGACCGATATGAGGCTTTTATAGAGTACGCATTCACATCAAATATAGAGAATATGGATGTGATGACCTATCTTAACTCAACCACTTCTACATTTATGATTTTGACCGGATTTAGAAGCGGAACCATTGAAAAATACGGAATTAAGACGATGCCACGCATGGATTTGGTTGCTAAAGAAAATTTCTTCAAGAAGGGCATTGAAGTTAAGTTCTGGGGAAATGGATTTGTTAATTCTAACTCTAATGATATTCATAACGGTGCAATGGTCACAGTTGGTAATGGTAAGACGTTCAGTATTTACAAAGATTAAGAATTCATCAAAGGAGCAATAAGATGGGACGACGCTTACGACGAAATATCATGATTGGTTTGAGTTGTGCATTGATCATTCC
>RCUP01000562.1_pt1 | contig 26885 bp, 20 predicted proteins | sample 2166341 | NCBI WGS metagenome assembly RCUP01 (sample SAMN09932325, study PRJNA488358) | compost metagenome | isolation source: compost soil in succinonitrile-enriched | place: Germany: Experimental Botanical Garden | reverse complement strand
TCAAGGCGCTGGACCCGGCCTATGACGCCCGCGCCGAACTGCAGACCGAGGTGGATGACTGCATCGACCTGGCTCGCAGCAAGCCGGTGGCCGAGGCGGGTGAGCGCGGCGAGCATCGCGCCTACTACGCCTGCGGCGCCGTCTTCGCCATGACAGCCGAAGGGGCGCAGAAGCGGCGCGACGGCGGCGACTGGTTCGACTTCCTGCGCCCGGTTCTGATCGCCAATCGCACGGACGGCGTCCTGACCCGCGCCGAATGGCTGGACGCCCTGACCCGCGCCTCGCGCGACCCGTCCCTGGCCGCGACCATCGAGCGGATGCTGGATCAGGGCGCGGCCGATCCGGCGGCCGAGATCGCCGGCCTGTTCCGCAAGACGGGCGTCCCGCACCGGGTCGAGAACGGCAAGGTGATCCTGCTCTGATCGCTGTTATTTGATCGGGATCAAGGACCGAAGCCCGCCTTGGGCGTTCTATCCTTCTGGAACGAGAGGAGGTCGCCATGACCTGGTCCAGCCTGATCGTCTATGTCGACGACGAGCCCGACAACACCCAGAGGATCGAGCAGGCCTGCGCTCTGGCCAAGGCGCACGGCGCCCATCTGATCGGGGTCTCCGCCTGCGCGCCCGAGACGCCTGTGGCCGACGCCTATGGCGCGGGCATCCTGATGGGCGAGGTCCTGACCGCTCAGCACGAGCGGGCCGAAAGCGCGCTGAAGGGGGCGGAGGAACGGTTCCGCGACCTCGCGACCCGCGTCGGCGTCTCCTGCGAATGGCGCGCCGACGTGGGCGATCCCACCAGTCTTCTGGTCAAGCACGCCCGCGCCGCCGACGTCCTGATCGTCGGGCGCGACTCGGCCAACGCCAGCGGCTGGCGCGCGCCGATCCCGTCCGACCTGGCCATGCGGGCCGGGCGCTCCATCCTGATCATGCCGCCGAACCCGGCGCGCCCGGTCGTCGGGGCGCCGGTCCTGCTGGCCTGGACCGACAGCCGCGAAAGCCGCCTAGCCGCCGTCGCCGCCATACCCCTGCTGCGCGAGGCCGAGAGCGTGCGGGTGTTGGAGCTGTGCGATCCCGAGGATGTGGACGGCGCCCGCCTGCGCACCGCCGACGTGGCCGCCTGGCTGCGGCGTCACGGCGTGAACGCCGAGCCCGACGCCCGCGCCCACGACGACCGTGCGGCGGGCCGCCGCCTGCTGGACTACGCGACCGAGATGAAGGCCGGCGCCGTCGTCAGCGGCGCCTGGGGCCACGCCCGGATGCGCCAGTGGATCTTCGGCGGCGTGACCCAGACCCTGATCACGGAAAGCCCCGTGGCGCTGCTGTTGGCGCACTAGCATCACCCTTCTCCCCTTGCGGGAGAAGGTGGCAGGCGAAGCCTGACGGATGAGGGGTTTTGCCGTCGGTTGAGAGACCCCTCATCCGACCTTCCCCGGATCAAGTCCGGGGTCGGCCACCTTCTCCCGCAAGGGGAGAAGGGCATTCAGGCAAACGGGTAGGGGCTTACCGACTTCGACCAGTCGTCCACCGTCAGCGCCCGCCCGACCGGCGGGGCGGCGCGTTCGGCGCAGGGGTGCCTTTCACAGAGTCTGCAGGCCGGACCGATCGGCGTGACCTCGGGCTTCTGCAGATCCAGTCCGCGCGCGTAGATCAGGCGGTGGGCGTGTTTCAGTTCGCAGCCCAGGCCGATGGCCAGGTCCTGTCCCTCGGTGAAGGCGTCCTGGCCCTGGCGGTCTACGGTGCGGGCCAGGGTGAACCAGCGCCCGCCATCGGGCGTCTCGATGATCTGGGTGACGATCCGGCCCGGTGTGCGGAAGGCCGAATGCAGCCGCCAGCGCGGACAGGCCCCGCCGAAGCGTGAAAAGGGAAAGGCCCCGGACGCATAGCGCTTCGACACATTCCCCGCCTGATCCACCCGCATCAGGAAGAAGGGCACGCCGCGCGCCGTCGGTCGCGAAAGGGTCGTCAGCCGGTGCGCCGCCTGCTCGAAGCCGACGCCGAAGCGGGCCTGCAACCGGGCCAGGTCATAGCCCGTCTCTTCCGCCGTGCGCTGGAAGGCGGCGTAGGGCATCAGGATGGCGGCGGCCAGGCTGTTGGTCAGCGAGGTCTTCAGCAGGTTGCGCGTCGGGGCGTCGGGCGCATTCGCCGCCTCGGTCAGGGCCTGAAGTTCGGCGCCATGTTCCATCAGCGCCAACTGACAGGCGACGGCGAAGGCGCGCGACGACGGTCCCAGGGTGTCGGACAGCAGCAGCCGCCCCCGGTGCGGGTCGAAGCGGCGGGTCCATTCGACCATGACCTCGGCGGGCAGGGTGCGCACCGTCAGGCCGTGGCGGGCGAACAGCCGGGCGCGGGCCAGGGCCTCGAAGCTCTCGTCCGGCGACGAGGCCTCGGCCTTCAGCGCCTCGTGCAGGGCCTCGCCCAGGGCGTCCAGTTCGGGGACGTGGTTGTGGCGGCTCTGGATGTATTCGCGCACCCACTCCGACGGGCTGTCGGCGGGGGAGGCGGCGCCGGCCACCTCGGCCTCGGCCCGGTCGCGCACGCGCCGGTCGGAAAAGGCGCGATAGAGCCGCAGGATGGCGTCGGCGGCGGCGGGCTGATCCTCGGCCAGCTGCACGATCTCATGGCGCGGCACGGCCAGGCCTTGGAACAGGGGGTCGGCGAAGGCCTCGGCCAGTTCGGCCTCCGACGCCGGGCCGCCGGACTGGCCCAGGTTCCTCAGATCGACGTCATAGGTCTCGGCCAGGCGCAGCAGCAACTGGGCCGAGACGGGGCGCTGATTGCGCTCGATATGGTTCAGATAGGAGGGCGAGACTCCCAGGTCCGCCGCCATGGCCGTCTGCGACAGGTCGAGGTCGCGCCGCAGCCGCTTCAGGCGGCCGCCCAGGAACAGCTTGCGATCGGCGGCGGCGTTCATGACGCGATCATGTCACATCATGACACCAAGGCAAGTGTCATGATGTGACTGTTTGACTTGAATGCTGTGGCTGATGCTGTGTCAATCATGACGTCAGCGTGTTCTGGTCTTTGAGACGGCGGCGGTTGCCGCGCCCTTTCAAAAGCCGAGACGAACATGACGACCTTCGCTGACCTGGTTCCTTCGCCCGCCGGCCGCTTCGACGGCATCGAGCGCCCCTACAGCCCCGAGGACGTCCTGCGCCTGCGCGGTTCGGTGCCGGTCACCCACACCCTGGCCGAGCGCGGCGCCAACCGTCTGTGGGAGCTGCTGCACTCCGAGCCCTACATCAACGCCCTGGGCGCAGTCACCGGCAACCAGGCCATGCAGATGGTCCGCGCCGGCCTGAAGGCCATCTACCTGTCGGGTTGGCAGGTCGCGGCTGACGCCAATACGGCCAGCGCCATGTATCCTGACCAGTCGCTCTATCCGGCCAACGCCGCGCCGGAACTGTGCCGCCGCATCAACCGCACCTTGCAGCGCGCCGACCAGATCGAGCACGCCGAGGGCGGCGCCAAGCGCGACTGGTTCGCCCCCATCGTCGCCGACGCCGAGGCTGGCTTCGGCGGGCCGCTGAACAGCTTCGAGATCATGAAGGCCTTCATCGAGGCGGGCGCCGCGGGCGTCCACTTCGAGGACCAACTGGCCAGCGAGAAGAAGTGCGGCCACCTGGGCGGCAAGGTCCTGATCCCGACCCAGGCGCATGAGCGCAACCTGATCGCCGCCCGCCTGGCCGCCGACGTCTGCGGCACGCCGACCCTGACGGTGGCGCGCACCGACGCGGAATCGGCCCAACTGATCACCTCGGACATCGACGAGCGGGACCACCCCTTCATCGACCGTGAGAACCGCACGCCGGAGGGCTTCTATCGCCTGAAGGCGGGCACGGGTCTGGATCACTGCATCGCGCGCGGTCTGTCGTATGCGAAATACGCCGACCTGCTGTGGTGGGAGACGTCGCATCCCGATCTGGACGACGCCAAGAAGTTCGCCGAAGCCGTGCAGAAAGAGCATCCGGGCAAGCTGATGGCCTACAACTGCTCGCCCTCCTTCAACTGGGAAGCCAAGCTGGACAAGGAAACCATCGCCAAGTTCCAGCGCGAGCTGGGGGCCATGGGCTACAAGTTCCAGTTCGTCACCCTGGCGGGCTTCCACAGCCTGAACAACGGCATGTTCGAGCTGGCCTCGGGCTACCGCGATCGCGGCATGGCGGCCTACTCCGAGCTGCAGCAGCGCGAGTTCGCCAATGAGGCCATCGGCTACACCGCCACGCGCCACCAGCGCGAGGTCGGCACCGGCTACTTCGACGATGTCGCCACGGTCATCTCTTCGGGCCAGTCCTCGACCACGGCCCTGAAGGACTCGACCGAAACCGCCCAGTTCCACGCCGCCTGAGTTCCACGCTTCACAGGAAAGGAAATGACATGGAACCCATGACCCGTCCGCAAGCCATCATCGACTTCTGCCTGGCGCCCCTGGGACTTAACGGGGCGCTCGACGGATCGACCGAGGCCGAACGCGAGGTGCGTCGCCGTCTGGAGCATGTGCTCAAGACCTTCGAGGCCAAGGCCGCCCGGCCTCTGAGCGTGGACTTCTCGTCCATGCCCAGCCAGGTCATCAACGAAGCCGCCCACGGCTACGAATAGCCTGCACTATAGTATAGAGAAGACCCTCAGGCCGCTCGCTCAGCGGCCTGAGGCGCGTCCGCCGTCAGCTCGGAGACCATGGCCAGCAAGGCCTCGATGCTGAAGGGCTTGGCCAGATGCCGGTCGGCCCCGGCGTCCAGGCCCGCCGCGATGTGCTCGGGCAGGGCATTGGCGGTCAGCATGACGACCGGGGTGCGCGGCATGCCCATGGCCACCTCGTGCAGGCGAATCTCGCGAGTGGCGGTCAGGCCGTCCATCACCGGCATCTGCATGTCCATCAGCACCAGATCAAAAGCCGTGGCGCGGCAGGCCTCGACCGCCTGGGCGCCGTCCTCGACCGAAACCAGGTCGACCGCCGCCTGATCCAGGATCAGTTCGACCACGCGCCGGTTGGTGGGGTGGTCGTCAGCGATCAGGATGCGCAGGCGGCGCGCGGATGGGTCGGACGGCGTGTCGGTTGTCGCCACAATGGTCGGGGCCGGAACAGCGGGCGCTTCGGCGACACGCAGAGGCAGGGTCAGGATGAAGGCCGCGCCGCCGCCCGGCTCGCTCTCACAGCCCAGGTCGCCGTTCATCATGGCCGCCAGTTCGCGGCTGATCGCCAGCCCCAGGCCCGAGCCGCCAAAGCGACGGGTGATGTCGCCGTCGGCCTGTTCGAAGCGGCTGAACAGGCGGTCGCGCGTCTCGGCGTCAAAGCCGATGCCGGTGTCCTGCACCACGAAGCGCAGGCCTTGCGGTCCGGCGTCGACCGTCAGGCTGACGAAGCCGGCGGCGGTGAACTTGACGGCGTTGGACACCAGATTGGTCAGGATCTGCTTCAGCCGCACGGCGTCGCCGTGGACCCAGATGCGGGCCTCGGGCGCCACCTCGACGACGAACTGCAGCCCCTTGTCGCGGGCGGCGGCGGCATAGAGCTGGGCCGCCTCCTCGGTGGCGCGGGCCAGGTCGAAGGGTTCGTCGCCCAGCTCCAGCCGGCCCGACTCGACGCGGGCCAGATCCAGAATGTCGCTCAGCAGGGTCTGCAGGGTGCGGCTGGACGAATGGATCAGGTCCAGCATCTCGCGTTGCTGCTCGTCCAGGCTGGTGCGGGCCAGGGCCTGGGCCACGCCGATGACGCCGTTCAGGGGTGTGCGGATCTCGTGGCTCATATTGGCCAGGAACTGGCTCTTGGCCCGGTTGGCGGCGTCGGCGGCGTCGCGCGCCTCGGCCAGGGCCTGGGCGTCGCGCTTCATGTCGGTGATGTCGGAGCAGACCGTGACCGTGCCCTTTTCGGCGGTGCGGCGGTCCTGCACCCGCAACCAGCGGTCGCCGACATTCTGCTCCATCACGCCCTGGGGGCGGCGGCGATTGGCCATGCGTTCGGCCACCCAGGCCTGCTCGCGGCCCCTGGCGCAGGGATAGATGCCGGCGGTCAGCCCAGTTTCTAGGATTTCGCGGAAGGTGACGCCGACCTTCAGCACGGCGGCCACCTCGGGGTTCACCTCGGCGTAGCGCTGGTTCCAGATCGCCAGTCGGTCGTCGGCGTCATAGAAGCCCAGGCCGTCGGGCATGGCCTCGATGGCTTCGCGCAACTGACCGAGCGCGCTGTGGCGCGACCACCAGACCATGCCGGTCAGGAAGGCGGCGATGATGACCAGCAGTCCGACGCTGGCGCCGATCCAGACGGTCAGGGCCGTCTCGGCGAAGGCCGCGACCGGCAGCAGCACGCCGGGCGTGGGGGTGATGACTACGGCGCTCATCGCCACGAAATGCAGCCAGCAGACGCTGAGCGCCCCCAGGGCGGTGGCCCCGAGGACGCGCTTGATCCCGCCTCGCCAAGGCAGGAAGGCCATGGCGCAGACCAGCAGCATCCCGCCGACCACGGCGACGACGACCAGGGGGGCGTTCCACGACAGCACCGCTCCCGACAGGCGCAGCGCCCCCATGCCGAGGAAGTGCATGGCCGCCACGCCCAGGCCACAGGTCAGGGCGGAGACGATGCGGCCGATGCGGCCCACCTCGGCCAGGGCCAGATGCATGGCGATGTAGAAGGCGAAGACCACGATCAGCAGAGAGCCGCCCGTCTCCCAGGCCTCGTATCGCGCAGGAACGCCGATGTCGTAGGCCTTCATGGCGATGAAGTGGGTGCTCCATACGCCGAGCCCCGCCACCAGGGGGGCCGCGACCAGATAGACCCGTCTTGAACGTCGCGCGACATTGCGGGCGCGATCAAACAGGGACAGGGCGATCAGCAGGCTGAAGACGGCGACGAGCAGGGCGAACGGCAAAATCCGCCAGTCGTGTTGCTGGACCAGGCAGTTCAGGATCGTATTCACGTCAATAGCCCCTCCAACCGCCGAAATCACTGCCGCAAATCGGTGAACAAACTACGCTATGCGCAAGAATCCCCGCCCGACCGGTCGTCCTTTCGCGGCCATGCTAGGGCGGGTCGCTAAATAATGAGATAACGTCGATTTTCATGCCTTACGAGCATTCGCCTTCGCCCGTCGCCCCCACCCTGTCGTCTCGGCTTTGGACCGCCGGCGCCAGCGGCGGCGTGGCCATCCTGGTGATGGCGGTTCTGGCGGTGATGAAGCCCGAACTGGCGGGATGGCTGGCTATGGGCGCTGTCGCCGTGGCCACGGCCACCTGGCTGGTCAATCGGCGGCCGCAGCCCCTGGTCAGCATCAGCGACCTGGACGGCAGCAATCCGGTCGATCTGGCCCCGGACGGCGCCCTGCTGGGCGATGTGTTCGAGGCCCTGGCTGATCCGATTCTGATCGTCAGCGGCGGCGAGGCGGACGATATCGCCGGGCGCCGCATCGCCCTGGCCAACGCCGCGGCGCGAGAGCTGTTTCGCTTGAACGGGACGGGCGGCGGCCTGCTGGTTTCAGTGATTCGCGATCCCAAGGTGCTGGAGGCCGTGGACGAAGCCCTGTTCGGGGATTTCAGCAGCACGGTCGATTACGTGGGCGGCGGCGCCCAGGAACGGCACTGGCGGGCCTTTGTCCGGCCCCTGCCGGAGCGGGACGCCCATCTGTGGGGCGCCGGGGCCCTGGCCCTGCTGGCCCTGCGCGACGAGACCGACGCTCGCCGCATGGAGATGATGCGCGTCGACTTCCTGGCCAACGCCAGTCACGAACTGCGTACGCCCCTGGCCTCCCTGTCGGGTTTCATCGAGACCCTGAAGGGCCACGCCAAGGACGACCCCAAGGCGCGCGACAGGTTCCTCGACATCATGGCCATCCAGGCCGACCGCATGGGGCGGCTGGTCGCCGACCTGCTGTCGCTGAGCCGGATCGAACTGAACGAACACATCGCGCCCTTGGGCCGGGTCGATCTGGCGCGGGCGGCCTCGGATGTGGTCGACGCCGTCAGCGTGCTCTCGAAGGAGCGCGGCGTGACCATCAAGGCCGACCTGGGGCAGGGGGGGGCGACCGTGGCGGGCGACCGCGACGAGATTGTTCAGGTCATCCAGAACCTGATCGACAACGCCCTGAAATATTCCAGCAACGGCGGGGTGGTCGAGCTGTCCATCGACCGCGACCGCACCCTGGACGAGGCCATGGCCGCGCGCATGCCCGAGGGGACGCGCCTGTCGCTGGAAACGCCGGACCGCGAGGCGGGGCTGAAATACGCCGTCGTCACCGTGCGCGATCACGGACCCGGCATGGCGCGCGAGCACCTGCCGCGCCTCACCGAGCGATTCTATCGCGTTGAAGGCCAGAAAAGCGGCGAGCGTCAGGGCACGGGCCTGGGCCTGGCCATCGTGCGCCACATCATCATTCGTCACCGCGGCGGGCTGAGCGTGGACAGCGCCCTGGGCCAGGGCGCCATCTTCGCCGCCGCCTTCCCCCTAGCTCCTGCGCGGGAGATCGAGCCCGCGAGCAGCCCTGCGACATAGGCTGCGACACAGGGGACGGGCGCCGTAACAGAACTGTCACGCAGCCGTCTTATTCCGCTCGCCAATCGCAGGCAGTTTCCCGGCCGAAACGCGCCGGACCCGGCACGTTAATGATTCACGCGTGCACGGACCCGGATGATCTGGATTTTCCTGTTACTGCTGATCGCCTTCTCCGGGCTCGCCTATCTGGGCGGGCGCGCACTGGCGACGCGCCGCAGCACGGGCGTTAGAGCCCATTCGCGTCCCGGCCAGCATGGCCTCTACGCCCTGATCTGGGTCGGCATGCCGGCTCTGGTCGTGCTGATCGCCGCCTCGATCTTCTCGACCCCGCTGGAGCGCCAGATGCTGGCCGCCGGCGCGCCCGACAGCGTCGTCCAGCTGGAGCCCTTCCGTCGCGAGGCCTTCTTCTCGGACGCGCGCCGCATCGGTCAGGGGCTTGAGGCCCAGCAGATCTGGCCCGCCCCCTATGCCGAGGAACTGCCGGCCGAGGGCCGCCGCGCCCACCGCATTTCGTCGGCCCTGAACTGGGGCGGCGGCGTCGCGGCCCTGATCGCGGCCATCCTGGGCGGGGTCTTCGTCTTCGTTCGCATCCGCCCCGACCTGCGCGCCCGCAACCGGGTGGAAAGCTGGATCAGCATCGTCCTGTTCGCCTGTTCGGCGGTGGCGGTTCTGACGACGGTCGGCATCATCTTCTCCCTGGTGTGGGACAGCTTGCGCTTCTTCGCCTCCGTGCCGGTCACCGAGTTCCTGTTCGGGACCAAGTGGAGCCCGCAGATGGCGATCCGCGCCGATCAGATCGGCTCGTCCGGCGCCTTCGGGGCCGTGCCCCTGTTCGCCGGCACCTTCCTGATCATGCTGATCGCCATGCTGGTGGCGGGACCGATCGGCCTGTTCTCGGCCATCTACCTGTCGGAATACGCCGGTCGCCGCACCCGCGCCGTGGTCAAGCCCCTGCTTGAGGTCCTGGCGGGCGTCCCGACCGTGGTCTACGGCTTCTTCGCCGCCCTGACCGTCGGCCCGGCTTTCCGCGTCTTCTTCAACACCCTCGGCGGCTGGCTGGCCGGCGGGCCGCTGGACGGCGTGGGCCAATATCTGCTGCTGGTGCAGAACCAGATGGCCCTGGTGGCCGGCGCCGTCATGGGCATCATGCTGATCCCCTTCGTCAGCTCCCTGTCCGACGACATCATGAACGCCGTGCCGCAGTCCCTGCGCGACGGCTCCTACGCCATGGGCGCGACCAAGTCGGAAACGGTCAAGAAGGTGCTGCTGCCGGCCGCCCTGCCGGGCATCGCCGGGGCCTTCCTCCTGGCTGTTTCGCGCGCCATCGGCGAGACCATGATCGTCACCATGGCCGCCGGCCTGGCCGCCAAGCTGACGCTGAACCCGCTGGACACGGTCACGACCGTCACGGTGCAGATCGTCACCCTGCTGACCGGCGACCAGGAGTTCAACAGTCCCAAGACCCTGGCCGCCTTCGGCCTGGGCCTGACCCTGTTCGTGGTCACCCTGCTGCTCAACATCGTCGCCATGCGCATCGTGCAAGCCTATCGGGAACAATATGACTGACGCGCCCGTCGACATTGGCGTGAAGACGAACGCCGTCAGCCCCCGGACCGAGCGTCTGCAAGCCCGCTTGCGCGGCCGCTACGCCCGCGAAATCCGCTTCAAATGGTACGGCCGGGCGGCCATCGGCTTCGCCCTGGTCTTCCTGGTGATCCTGCTGGGCAGCATCATCATGCAGGGCCGCACCGCCTTCTACGCCCACAGCGTGACCCTGCCGGTCCACATGGACGCGTCGCGCATCGACCGCTCCTATCCCCAGGGCGCCAACTTCGAGCAGATCGTCGCTGAACAGCAACTTCGCCGCCTCGGCGTTCAGGACGACGCCCAGGGCTCCAAGGCCGCGGCCATGAAGGCCCTGTTCTCCTCGGAGCTGAAGTTCCAGGCGGCGGGCATGATTTCGCGCCAGCCCAGCCTGCTGGGCCAGACCGTGCCGGTCACCGCCCCCCTGTCCGACAACGCCGACCTCTATCTGAAGGGCGAGATCTCCAAGGCTACCCCCGAGGATCAGCGCCGCATCAGCAATGAACAGATGGCCTGGCTGGACCGGATGAAGGCCTCGGGCGCCGTCCGCGCCCACTTCAACTCGACCCTCTTCACCAAGGGCGATTCGACCCAGCCGGAACTGGCGGGCCTGCTGGGCGCCGTGGTCGGTTCGGCCCTGATGTTGCTGGTCACGGCCCTGATCGCCATTCCGGTCGGCGTCGGCGCGGCCGTCTGGCTGGAGGAATACTCCCCCCGCAACCGCATCACGGCGATCATTGAGGTCAATATCAACAACCTCGCCGCCGTGCCGTCGATCGTCTACGGCCTGCTGGGTCTGGCCCTCTTCATCAACTTCATGCACCTGCCGCGCGCCAGCCCCCTGGTCGGCGGTCTGGTCCTGGCCCTGATGGCCCTGCCGACGGTGATCATCGCCACGCGTTCGTCGCTGAAGGCCGTGCCGCCCTCGATCCGCGAGGCCGCCCTGGCCATGGGCGCCAGCCGCACCCAGACGGTGTTCGGCCACGTCCTGCCCCTGGCCATGCCGGGCGTCATGACCGGTTCGATCATCGCCATGGCCCACGCCCTGGGCGAGACGGCGCCCCTGCTGCTGATCGGCATGATCAGCTTCGTCCCCGGCGTGCCCCACGCCATCGACGAGCCGGTCGGCGCCCTGCCTTCGCTCATCTACATCTGGGAGAACGCCTCGGAGCGCGCGTTCCACGAGCGGACCGCCGCCGCCATCCTTGTGCTCCTCGCCTTCATGATCGTCATGAACGCCGCCGCGATCCTGCTGCGTCGGCGCTTCGAACGCCGGTGGTAGTCTTATGATCTCCAAAATCTTCCGCGCCCCCGAGGGTCTGGCCGACGGCGGTTCCGCCGCACCCCACGCCACGCTGACCACGGCCCCGGCCGTGGGCGCCCACGCCTCGGCCCCGCTGGGCCCGATCAAGATCGCCGCGCGCGACGTTTCCGTCTTCTATGGCGAGAAGCAGGCCCTGTTCGGCGTCTCGCTGGACATCCCTGACAAGACCGTCACGGCTCTGATCGGCCCGTCGGGCTGTGGCAAGTCGACCTTCCTGCGGACCATGAACCGCATGAACGACACCATCCCCGGCTGCCGCGTCACCGGCGAGATCCAGATGGACGGCGGCGACATCAACGACCGCAAGATCGACCCCGTCCTGCTGCGCGCCCAGGTCGGCATGGTCTTCCAGAAGCCCAACCCCTTCCCCAAGACGATCTACGAGAACGTCGCCTATGGGCCGAAGATTCACGGCCTGGCCACGTCCAAGGGCGAGCTGGACGACATCGTCCAGAAGGCGCTTAAGCGCGCGGGTCTGTGGGAAGAGGTCGCCGACCGCCTGCACTCGCCGGGCACCGGCCTGTCGGGCGGCCAGCAGCAGCGTCTGGTCATCGCCCGCGCCATCGCGGTCGAACCCGAAGTCATCCTGATGGACGAGCCCTGCTCGGCGCTGGACCCGATCGCCACGGCCAAGATCGAGGAACTGATCGACGAACTGCGCGAGCGCTACTGCATCGTCATCGTCACCCACTCGATGGCCCAGGCGGCCCGCGTGTCGCAGCGCACGGCCTTCTTCCACATGGGCAAGCTGGTCGAGACCGGCGACACCGAAGAGATCTTCACCAACCCGCGCGAGCGCCGCACGCTCGACTACATCACCGGCCGCTTCGGCTAAGGGCGCGAGCATGAACCAGCATACGGTCAAGGCTTATGGGGACGAGCTGAACCAGCTCACGGCCGAGGTCGTCCGCATGGGCGGTCTGGCCGAGGCCCAGGTCGCGGACGCCATCGAATCCGTCGCCCGCCGCGACGTGGCCCTGGCGAAGGCGGTGGTCGAGCGCGACAACCGCCTCGACGCCCTGCATCGCGACATCGAGAAGAAGTCCATCCGCCTGATCGCCCTGCGTCAGCCGGTGGCCTCGGACCTGCGCCGCACGCTCGGGGCCATGAAGCTGGCCTCGGATCTGGAGCGCACCGGCGACCTGGCCAAGAACATCGCCAAGCGGGCGCTGATCCTGGCCGAGGGCGAGCCCATGCAGCCCCTGACCCGCTCGATCGAGCGGATGGGGCGGCTGGTCTCGACCCGGCTGCGTGACGTCCTGGACGCTTATACGGCGTCGGAGATCGAGCGCGCCCTGTCGGTGTGGAGCACCGACGACGAGGTGGACGAGCACTACAACGCCCTGTTCCGCGAGCTGCTGACCTACATGATGGGCGACCCGCGCACGATCACGGCCTGCACCCACCTGCTGTTCATGGCCAAGAACCTGGAGCGGATCGGCGACCACGCGACCAATATCGCCGAGACGGTCCACTATGAGATCACGGGCGAGGAAATGCTGGGCGAACGGCCCAAGGCCGTCCCCGGTCCCGGCGAGGAACAGACGCCCACCCCGCATATCTCGACCCCATCCCCGTCTTCGGCCCCGTCCGACCTGACGGACGACTGACTTCCCCTACTGCTGACGACTTCGACCGACCGGAGAGCCTGACGTGCAACCCTATATTCTGGTGATGGAAGACGAGGACGCCCTGGCCACCCTGCTCCAGTACAATCTGGAGAAGGAAGGCTATGACGTCACCGTGGCGGCGGACGGGGAGGAGGGGCTGTTGCAGGTCGACGAGCGCCTGCCGGATCTGGTGCTGCTGGACTGGATGCTGCCCAAGCTGTCGGGCATCGAGGTCTGCCGTCGTCTGCGCGGCCGGGCCGAGACCCGCAACCTGCCGATCATCATGCTGACCGCGCGGGGCGAGGAAACCGACCGCGTGCGCGGCCTGGACACCGGCGCCGACGACTACATGACCAAGCCCTTCTCGATGACCGAGCTGACCGCGCGCATCCGCGCCGTTCTGCGTCGCATCCGTCCGGGCCTGGCCGACGACCGCATCAACCACGCCGACATCGTCATCGACCGCGTCGCTCACCGCGTCCGCCGCGCGGGCAAGGAGGTCCACCTGGGCCCGACCGAGTTCCGCCTGCTGGACCACCTGATGAAGCATCCGGGCCGGGTCTTCAGTCGCGAACAACTGCTGGACGCCGTCTGGGGCTCGGACGTCTATGTCGAGGCCCGCACCGTGGACGTCCACGTCGGCCGCCTGCGCAAGGCCCTGAACGTCGAGGGCACGGTCAACCCGATCCGCACCGTCCGCTCGGCCGGCTATTCTCTGGACCTGAACAGCTAGAACGTCGCCGGCTTCGGCCGGCGCGTTAAATTTCGGTCATCTGCATCCGTGGCGACGGCGCGCCGCCTCATGACGAGAAATCATGGGGAGAGGCGCTGTGCCTGACGCAATCATTGCCATGCTGGGCTGGGTCGGCGCTGTCGCTCTGGGCGGGCTGCTGGCGGCGGTCCTGATGAAGGGCCGCGTGCAATGGGGCTGGCTGATCGCCGCCCTCTTGCTGATGGCGGCCTATGACGCCGTGCTGACGCGCGGCTACGGTCATTTGCCCCTGTCCTTCGGTTCGTCGAACTGGAACTGGGAGGGCAAGGCCATGGCCGTCCTGCTGTCGCTGGCCGTGGCCAGTCTGCCGATGATCGGCTGGCGACGGGCGGGGCTGACGCTGAAGCAGGATCGCCGGGGTCTGACCGGCGCTCTCATCCTGTCCGGCCTGCTGGTCGCCCTGTTCCTCGGGCTGGCCCTCTATTTCCCCGGCCAGGGCTTCGACCTCGACAGTCTGGCCTTCCAACTGACCATGCCGGGGCTGGACGAAGAACTCTTCTATCGCGGCGTCTTGCTGCTCATGCTGAACGAGGCCTTCGGTCGGCCGGTTCGCATTCTGGGCGCGTGGATGGGCTGGGGGGCGGTGCTGTCGTCGCTGGCCTTCGGCCTGACCCACGCCCTGGGCTATGCCGACGGCGCCTTCACCTTCGAGCCGCTGCTGATGGCGACGACCGGCGTGTCCGCCCTTCTGCTGGTCTGGCTGCGCGAGAAGACCGGCAGCATCCTGCTGCCGATCCTCCTGCACAACTACGGCAATGCGATCTTCATGCTGCTCTAGGGCCTGGGCCCGTAGGCGGCTCTAGGCGGCCGACTGCTCGATCTCGCTCGGCTCGATCTTGTAAACGGTCGAGCAGTATTCGCACGTCGCGTGGATCATGCCGTCGTCCTCGACCATGGCGGCGCGGTCTTCCGGGGGGAAGGACTGCATCACCGCGACCAGCCGCTCCTTGGAGCAGCGGCAGACGGCGCTCAGGGCCTGGGCGCCTTCCAGGCGCACGCCGTCCTCGTGGAACAGACGGAACAGCAGGGTCTCGGCGCTGATCGTCGGGTCGATCAGTTCGTCGTCGCCCAGGGTGAAGAAGAGGGCGCGGGTGCGTTCCCAGACTTCCTCGGTCGAGCCGCGCGCGTCGTCGCCGGCGATGACCTGGATCATGGCCCCGCCCGCGCGCCAGGCCGTGCCGGCCTCGGTCGTCACCTGACCCACGGCCAGCCGCACCTTGGTCGGCACCTGCTCGGACTGGGTGAAGTAGTGCTCGGCGCACAGCGACAGGCTCTCGCCCTCGATCGGGGTGATGCCCTGGGTGCGCTCGAAGTCCTCGCCCCGGTCCAGGGTCATGATGAAGACGCCCTTGCCCAGCAGGGTCTGGGCGCCGGGGCGGGTGAAGCCCTCGGAGGCCTTGGCCACTTCTTCCGGGTCGAAGCGGCAGAAGCCGCGCAGGGTCCCGGCGGTGTCATAGTCGGCCACGACATAGCGCACCGGGCCGTCGCCCTGGGCCTGGACGATCAGACGACCCTCGAATTTCAGCGCCGAACCGACGATGGCGGCCAGGACGCAGGCCTCGCCCAGCAGGGCGGCGACCGGCTCGGGATAGTCATGGGCCGACAGGATCTTGTCCACGGCCTCGCCCAGTCGCACCAGGCGGCCGCGCACGGGCCAGCCGTCGATCTGGAAGGCGGCGGCGAGGTTGTCGGTCGGAGCCTCGATGGGCTGTGCGGCGGGCGCGTGATCGGTCACGGCGAAAATCCTGAATAGGCGAAACTGTCGGAAGCGGCGCAACATAGGGAGGCGATCCCCGCTTGGTAAGGGGCGGCGGGGAAGGGGACGCCCCTCTTGCAGCTTGGCCGTTTACGGCGGAACCTCTTTCGACCCGGTTCGCTCCTGTCCTGACGACAGTTTTCGACAATAAGAGGTTTGAGTGCCCATGGTTCGACAGTTCAACGCCGTGGACGAGGTCCGCAAACACCCTGGAATCACGGCGGGCGTGGTGGCCGTTCTGGCCGGGATCGGGATCGCCGCCCTCCTGCTGAACCAGCGGTCGGGTCCGACCCGCTATGAGCGGCTGCGCGAACGCGTCGATCCGCGTGGCTGGTTCGACGCCGAGGCCCTGCGCCATCGCTTCGACGACATCGCGCGCGGCGTCCGCCACGGCGCCGAGGACCTGGGCCACCGCGCCGCCGATCTGGGCGACTACGCCGGCGAGCGGGCGGGGCGCTTCGGCCACGACGCGAAGGCGCGGGCCGAGCACTGGCTGTCCGGCTCGCGCAAGAAGGCGCGCAAGCCGATGAAACGCTACGCCAGGCAGGCGCGTCGCTATGCCGAGGACGCCGGCGACTTCGCCCGCGACCACGCCAAGGAGGGCGGCGCCCTGCTGGCCGTGGCCACCATCGCCGCCGCCATCGGAGCCGCCGCGCTGGAAAGCCGGCGCAAGGGCGATTTCGGCAAACTGTGAGGCTTTTGGAAAATTCGTGCGGAAAGGGGGGCTTTGGTCCCCCTTTTTATTGCTGCAGGTGCGAAGGTGGGCTAGGTGCGGCGCATGACTTCGCCCGTCTTCATCTTCGACTTCGATTCCACCCTGGTGCGCATCGAGACGCTTGAAGCGCTCGCTGACATCGCCCTGTCCGACGCCCCCGATGCGGCCGCCCGCAAGGCCGAGATCGCGGCCCTGACCGATCAGGCCATGTCGGGTCAGGTGGACTTCGGCACGGCCCTGCGCCGCCGTTTGGACCTGCTGGCCCTGACCCGCGGTCACGTCGAGACCCTGACGGACCGCATTCTGGACGAGGCCGGCGCCTCGATCCGCCGCAACGTCGACTTCTTCGAGCGCCACGCCGAGCGGGTCTATATTCTGTCGGGCGGCTTCCGCGAGGTGATCGCGCCCCTGGCCGCGCGTCTGGGAATCGCCGCCGATCACGTCCTGGCCAACGACCTGATCTATGACGCCGAGGGCCGGGTGACGGGCGTGGACGACGCCAACCCCCTGTCGCGCGACAACGGCAAGCCTGAGGTGATCAAGGCCCTGAACCTGACCGGACCGGTGGTCATGGTCGGCGACGGCTGGACCGACGCCGAGGTCAAGCTGGCCGGCGCCGCCGACCGTTTCTACGCCTTTACCGAGGTCGTCAGCCGCCAGAAGGTGATCGAGGTCGCCGACGCAACCGCCGCTTCGCTGGACGAGGTCCTGTTCGCCGAGGGGGTGTCGGGTCGCTGGTCCTATCCGCGCAACCGCGTCCGCATGCTGCTGCTGGAGAACATCCACCCCGCCGCCGTCGAGCGGCTGGAAGAGGCGGGCTACACCGTCGAGACCATGAAGGGCGCGCTGGACGAGGACGACCTGATCGAGGCGATCAAGGGCGTCCATGTTCTGGGCATTCGCTCCAAGACCAATGTCAGCAAGCGGGTTCTGGAGCACGCCGACCGCCTGCTGGCCGTCGCCGCCTTCTGCATCGGCACCAATCAGATCGATCTGGAGGCCGCCGCCGAGCATGGCGTGGCCGTCTTCAACGCGCCCTATTCCAACACCCGCTCGGTGGTCGAACTGGCCATCGGCCTGACCATCGTCCTGATGCGCGACGTGGCCGACAAGTCGGCGGCCATGCACCAGGGCCAGTGGAACAAGTCGGCGACCGGCTCGCGCGAGCTGCGCGGCAAGACCCTGGGCATCGTCGGCTATGGCGCCATCGGCTCGCAGCTGTCGGTCCTGGCCGAGAACCTGGGGATGCGGGTCATCTTCCATGACCTGTCGGAACGTCTGGCCCTGGGCAACGCCCGGCGGATGCGCTCGCTGGACGCCCTGCTGGCCGAGGCCGACGTGGTCAGCCTGCATGTCGACGGGCGCAAGGACAACACCCTGATCATCGGCGCGGCCCAACTGGCGAAGATGAAGCCAGGCGCCCTGTTCCTGAACCTGTCGCGCGGTCACGTCGTCGACGTCGACGCCCTGGCCGAGGCGCTGAAGTCAGGCCGCATCGCCGGCGCGGCGGTGGACGTCTTCCCCGAGGAGCCGCGCACCAACGCCGACCCCTTCGCCAGTCCCTTGCAGGGGCTGAAGAACGTCATCCTGTCGCCCCACATCGGCGGCTCGACCGAGGAGGCGCAGGAATCCATCGCCGAGTTCGCGGCCGAGCGGCTGCTGGGCTACCTGAACCGGGGCGACACCACCTTCTGCGTCAACCTGCCGAACGTGCAGTTGGCCGAGGTGTCGCGCGCCCACCGCCTGCTGCACATCCACAGGAACCAGCCCGGCGTCCTGGCCGAACTGAACCGCGCCCTGTCGTCGGCGGGGCTCAACATCCTGGGCCAGCACCTGAAGACGGACGAGCGCACCGGCTATGTCATCACCGACGTCGATCGCGACTATGACCCCGAGGTGCTGAAGGTGCTGCGTGACCTTCCGGGCACAGTTCGCTTCCGTATGCTTCACTGATCGCTGTTCAGCTTCCCTTGGGGCATCTTGCGTTGGCGGCAAAGCAGCGCATCCTCCCCATAACGACCGCATACTGACGGTCGAGGGAGGAACACCGATGTCTCGTCTTCTTCGCGGAGCCGCCTTGGCGGCGCTGACTCTGGCTGCTGTCTCGACCGCGAGCGCGGCTGGGGCCCAGAGCTACAACCGATTGGTCGTCTTCGGCGACAGCCTGTCCGACAACGGCAATCTCTACGCCGCGACGGGGGGAACGACGCCGACTTCGCCGCCCTATTATCAGGGGCGATTCTCCAACGGGCCGGTCTTCACCGAGCTGCTGGGCTTCAATGTCGGGCGCTATGCCGCCGGCGCGCCGGTGACGGGCAGCATCAACTACGCCTTCGGCGGAGCCCGGACCGACAGCGCCGCCTCGCCCCCCGGCATGCGCAATCAACTGCTGGCCTATACCGGCGGCGGCGGGAAGTTCGGCGCGGGTGATCTGGTCAGCATCCTGGGCGGCGCCAACAACATCTTCCAGGGCATCCCGGCGGCCGCCGTGTCGGCCAATCCCCAGGCCAGCATTTCCGCCGTGTCCCAGGCGGCGGCCGTGGACATCAACTTCATCGTCAACAGCGTGGCCTCCGCCGGCGCGGGGACCATCCTGGTGACCAACCTGCCGCGCCTGGGCACGACGCCCCAGTTCAATCAGGGGCCGGGCCTTCCGGCCAAGCCTCTGGCCGACTACGCCGGGACGACCTTCAACAATGCGCTGCTGACCGGCCTGATGACGACGGCGGCGGGCCAGCCCAACACCAACATCATCATGATGGACCTCTACAAGATCAGCGACACCCTGTCGGCCAGTCCTGATCGGTTCGGTCTGACCAACGCCAAGGACGCCTGCTTCAACGGCGTGACCGTCTGCTCCAGCCCGGACAGCTATCTCTATTGGGACGGCGTCCACCCGACGGCGGCGGGGCATCGCCTGATCGCGCGCCTGGCTAACGACTACCTCTACTACGGCGATCTGGGCTCGCAGACGGCCGTGCTGGGCGAGACGGCCTGGCGTCACCGCGAGGACGCCCTGGACGGCTCGACCGCCAGCCTGTCGGGTCGTGACGCCTGGACGGCGGGGACCTCCATCTCGGTCGCGGCCCTGGCGGATCGCACCAAGACCGACGCGCGCGGCGCTATCGGCGAGGCGACCTCGGACGGCTACGGCGTGCGGATCGCCCTGGAGTCGGGCACCGAGACGATGAAGTTCGGCCTGGCCGGCAGCTATCGCAACGCCGATGTCGATGCGGGCAGCCTCAATGTCGATCTGGATAGCTTCGGCCTCGACATCTACGGCGGCTGGCGCTCGGGCGACCTGTTCGTCAACGCGGCGGCGGGCGTGGCCCAGGACGACTTCAACGACATCAGCCGCCTTACCTCCCTGGCCCCCATCGTCCACACCGGCTCGACCCGCGGCGTCAGCACGGGTGCGCGTCTGCAGGGCGGGATGTGGTTCGACATGGGCGGGATCGCCCTGTCGCCCCGCGCCGCCGTGGCCTGGATCAACAGCGACGTGGACGGCTTCACCGAACAGGGCGTCGCGGCCCAGTACGCCTATCAGGACCGCTCGGTTCAGGGCGCGACCGCCGAGATCGCCCTGCGCGCCGAGGGCGGGATCGACCGCTTCCACTTCTTCGCCGAGGGCGGCTATCGCGACAGCCTCAGCGACGACAGCGACGCCGTCCGCACCGGCATCGCCGGCAATCCAGCCCAGATCCTGGCGCGTCAGGTCGACCAGCCCTGGGGTGGCCAGTTCCTGGCCTCGGCGGGCATCGAGGGCACGATCATGGACCGCCTCAAGGTCTCCATCGGCTACAAGGGCCGTTTCGGCGATCAGGCCGACAGCCACATGGGCGGGGTGCAACTGACCCTGCCGCTGTAAGCCGTCAGACAGACGGGGGAGGGGCCGCGCGGCGCAGGTCGCGCGGCCCCTTTCGCGTTCCGGCGCGTTCCGGTTCCCGGCGTGCGACGCCTTGTCGCCCCGCGCGCGCCCCATTCGCGTCCCGGTGTGATGGCAAAAGACGAGCAACCCCGGCCGTCGGCGACTGCTTTTCCGCCACCTGCGCTGCCTGTTTCGCGTGACCATGACGGCCCTCCCGCTCGCAGTTTGAGCGCCCGGAGTGCAGTTTCAGTATGCGTTTTCTTCCCCCGGCCGTGAGGCCGTTTGCGATCCGTTTCGGCCAGACCAGCGTCGTCGCCGTCACCGCCGTTCTCGCCATGGCCGGCGCCCCCCTGGGCGCCGCCGGTCCCGCCCCGGACAAGGTCGAGGACCTGTCCGCCCCCGCCGCTCCGCCGGTTCAGGCCGTAGCCAAGCCCGCCGGTCCCGTCACCCGCAAGGTCCTGTTCGAGGCCCCGGTGAAGGGTTACCGCATCAACTCGGCCTTCGGCCTGCGCAAGCTGGCCATCGAGGCCAAGGCCCGCGCCCACAAGGGCGTCGACATAGCCGCGCCCAAGGGCACCAGCGTCTATACGACCGCCGAGGGCCGCGTGGTCCGCGCCGGCTTCCAGGCGGGCGGCTATGGCAACTTCATCGAGGTCAAGCACCCCAACGGCCTCAGCAGCGTCTATGGCCACCTCAGCCGCATCGACGTCCACACGGGTCAGGAGGTCGCCTCGGGCGAGCGCATCGGCCTGGTCGGCTCGACTGGCTATTCGACCGGCCCGCACCTGCATTTCGAGGTCCGTCGCAACGGCGGTCAGGTAAACCCGACCAAGGTCGTCGGTCAGGCCTTCGACGTGAAGGTCAGCGTCCCGACATAGGCGGCGTTCGGATCATGACCGATCCGTAATGTAAAATGCCCTTTCCATATGCCTCGCCGCACCGCTAGGATTCCTGTTCGACGGTTGCGAGGGGAAACGGCATGACGGCGGCGCTTACGCTTGATGGGATCAGCAAGAGATACGGCGGCTTTCAGGCTGTCTCGGATCTGAGCTTCGAGGTCGAGAAGGGCACGATCTGCGGCTTCCTCGGCCCCAATGGCGCGGGCAAGACCTCGACCCTGCGCATGATCCTTGGTCTTCAGCCCGCCACCTCCGGCCGGATCGACATCCTGGGCGCCGACGACGGCCGCAAGGTGCGCGACCGCATCGGCTTCCTTCCCGAGGAGCGCGGCCTCTACAAGAAGATGACCCCGGTGGACGCCATCGCCTTCTTCGGCGGTTTGAAGGGCCTGCCCGTGGCCGAGGGCCGCAAGCGCGCCCGTGACATGCTGGAGCAGATGGGCCTCGGCGACGCGCAAAAGAAGAAGATGAAGGACCTGTCCAAGGGCATGGCCCAGAAGGTCCAGCTGATCGCCTCGGTGGTGCATCGCCCCGAGTTCGTCATCCTGGACGAGCCCTTCTCCGGCCTCGACCCGATGAACCAGCAGGGGCTGGAGGCCATGATCCGGGCCCTGGCCGCCGACGGCGCCACCGTCCTGTTCTCGACCCACGTCATGCAGCACGCCGAGCGCCTGTGCGACAAGGTCGTGCTGCTGGCCCGCGGCAAGAAGGCGTTTGAGGGCACGGTGGATCAGGCCCGCGCCACCTCGCCGCGCTTCCTGGAGCTTGAGGGGGCGCTGGACCCCGCCGCCGTCTCGGCCCTGCCGGGCGTGTCGGGCGTCGAGGTGCTGCACGATCATGACGGCGCCCGCACCCTGCGCGCCGGCCTGGCCCAGGGCGCGGGCGGGCAGGAGGCGCTGAAGTCGGCCTTCCTGACCGGGCTGGACGTGCGCCGCTTCCAGATCAAGGAGCCGACCCTGCACGACGCCTTCATCGCCCTGACCGGCGATCACCCGGACGAGGACCAGAGCGTCTCTCGCGATGCGCTCAAGGCGGAGGCCGCCCGATGAACCGCACTCTTCTGATCGCCCGCCGCGAGTTCATGGCCTACGCCAAGACGGTCGGCTTCTGGCTGTCGCTGCTGGCCTTCCCCCTGTTCGGCGCCCTGGGCGGGGCTATTCCCATCATGATGAGCCATGCCGAGCCGACGCGCTCGGTGGCGCTGGTGGACGAGACGCCGTCCGGGTCCGGTCTGGCCGCCGCCGTGCGTCAGTCGCTGGAAAACGAACAGGCGCGCGGCGACATCAGCGCCCTGCGCATGGCCGCCATCCCCGAGGCGGGCGTGGCCGGCGGCGACCGGGTGCGACAGGTCGCCGAGACCGAAGGCTATGAGGCCGGCGTCGCCGCCCTGAAGCGTGAAGCGCCGCGCGCCGGCGCCAAGTTCGAGACGCCCAAGCGCAGCCTGACCCTGGTCGCGGCCCCCGCCGAGATCACGGCCGCCGCGCCGGGCGAGGCCCGCGACGCCCTGGCCCGCCGCTACCTGACCGACGATGCGCCGGAAGGCCAGAAGCTGAGCGGCATCGCCTTCCTGACCGAAGCGAACGGCCAGCCGGGCGCCCGCGTCTGGACCGCCCGCGCCACCGACGACGCGGTCGAGGACGCCGTCCGTGACGCCCTGAAGGACGCCAACCGCCGTCAGGTTTTCGCCGCCAGCGGCATCGACCCGGCCGTGGTGGCCCAGACGGACCGCTTCCGGCCCGACCTGTCGGTCTTCTCGCCCAAGGCCGCGTCGGGCGGCGAGGTCTCCTTCCGCGACAAGCTGCCGACCGTGGTCGGTCTGGCGGTCGGCTTCATCCTCTGGTCCCTGATCATCACCGGCGCCTCCATCCTGCTGAACAGCGTCATGGAGGAGAAGTCGAACAAGATCCTCGAGGTCCTGCTGTCATCGGCCTCGGCGACCGAGATCCTGACGGGCAAGGTGCTGGGCGTGGCCATGCTCACCCTGACCGTCCTGATCGCCTGGGGCGGCCTGGGCGGAATCGGCCTGATCGCCGCCGCGCCCGACGTGGCGCGCGACATCGGCTCGGTCCTGCTGAGCGACGGCCTGCTGATCTACTTCCTGCTGTTCATGGTCGGCGGCTATCTGATGTATGCGGTGCTGTTCGCCGCCATCGGCGCCTTCTGCGACACGCCGCGCGACGCCCAGACCCTGATGGGGCCGATCATGATGGTGCTGGTCGTGCCCCTGCTGGTCATGCAGATGGCTATCCGCACGCCGGACGCCACCGTGGTCAAGGTGATGAGCCTGATCCCGCCCTTCACCCCCTTCGTCATGGCGGCGCGCGCCCCCAGCGGCCCGCCGATGATCGAGATCGTCGGCGCCCTGATCGGCATGTTCGCCTTCGCCGCCCTGATGATCTGGGTCGCGGGCCGCGCCTTCCGCGCCGGCGCCCTGTCGGACGTCAAGCTGAACTGGAAGAGCTTCCTCGGCGCCGTCCGCGGCGGGCACTGAGGCCAGGCAGCCGAAGCCGCTTCTCTCCCTTCTCCCCTTGCGGGAGAAGGCGCTCAAGCAGCCAAAGGCGATAGCGCACTAATATCCTTCTCCCCTTGCGGGAGAAGGTGGCGGCCGCAGGCCGACGGATGAGGGGTCTCGCAACATCTGCTGACAACCGACCTTCATCCCACCGCCAGCAACCCCTCATCCGAGCCCTTCGGGCCCACCTTCTCCCGCAAGGGGAGAAGGGAAAACGCGCGAGCTTTCACAACCCGCCCCGCCAATCCCTGCAAATCAGCGGGATCGCGCGACGCTCAGGCCAAACAACTCGCCGCACCCTCAACCCATGCCACGCTCCCCCTCGTCCCGTCGCAAGGGAGGGCTCGCTCGGCCGGCGAACCGAAGCGGCGGCGGGAGCGGAGAGAACGGGGGTCTTGTCGAACTGTTCGTCCTCCATCGCGCGCGCCGGGCAAGGGAGCACCCAGCGGAAGGCGGCGACGGAGTGCGGGCGGTTCTCCATGCGACGTCTCACGACAGCGCATGACGTGGTCTCAAGCAGCGCGAACGCGCGTTAGACCACAAGAAAGACAGACGCCGCAGGGGCCTAGCGACGGGGCGTTCGACCCGTCCGCCAGAGAGGTCCCGGTCAGGGTCGCGGGGGTTACGCGGACCGTTCCAGGACTGCACGCCGGTGCAGCCTGCCCGTCATGGGCGCCGGGGGTAGCCGATAAGACCGGCGCCTGCCCCGAGCTCATGAACAACTCTTCGCGCGGGGCGTCAGCTTTCGTCGAAACGGTATTACTCAATCACTCCGGGCGAAGGCCCGGCGCCCCGCCCAGCCCTCCACCGCCCGCCGAACAGCGAGGCGGGCAGTCGTGTTTCCTTCTCCCCTTGCGGGAGAAGGTGCCCCGCAGGGGCGGATGAGGGGTTTCTGGACGGTGGATGAAGGCGACCATCGGTCAACCGGAACGTGACCCCTCATCCGTCTCGCTGCGCGAGCCACCTTCTCCCGCAAGGGGAGAAGGACAACACCCAGCGCTCTTTTGGCCAACGGCCTCGAGTTCGGCCAAAGAAAAGGCCCGCTCCGGTTTCCCGGGGCGGGCCTTGATCTTTCAGCCTGTGGCTGGGGCCGTATTAACGGCCGCCCGGCGTGCGGGGCTTCGGAGCCGGCAGCAGGCCTTCGCGCTGGGCGCGCTTGCGGGCCAGCTTGCGAGCGCGGCGAACGGCTTCAGCCTTCTGGCGAGCGCGCTTTTCCGAGGGCTTCTCGAAGTGCACGTGGCGCTTCATTTCACGGAAGCTGCCTTCACGTTGCATCTTCTTTTTCAGGGCTTTCAGCGCCTGATCGACATTGTTGTCGCGAACGAAAATCTGAACCAGGGTTATCTCTCCTTTGGCCGCCCGCCGCGTCCTTTCGAAGGGAGACGGGCAGACAAAATAAAAACTCTCCCGAAAGGCAGGGCTCTCGGATGAAGGCGCGCTGATACACGACGAGCGGGGGCCTGTCCAGATCGACACAGGCAATCGTGATGGGTCGAAAAGCCCCGAGGACAGGACTATTCTGGGGATATGACCGAGACCGCTGACGCCGCCGCTCCCAAAACCGACTGGGCCTCCCGCATGGAGCAGGCCGTGCTGGACGCCGCCATAGAGCGCGCGCCCGCCCTGGGCTGGAACAGCCGCCTGGTGCGCGCCGCCTGCGAGGCGAACGGCCTGTCGCTGGGGGACGAGGAGCTGCTGTTGCCGAACGGCGCGCGCGACCTGGCCGTCCTGCTGTCGCGCCGTCACGATTCGCGGGCGCTTCAGGCGCTGGAGGCCACGCCCGCCGCCACGATGAAGATTCGCGAGCGAATCGCCGCCGCCGTCTCGGCGCGGATGGAGGCGGGGGCGCAGGACATAGAGGCGGCCAAGCGCTGCGCCGGCTTCCTGACCCTGCCGACCAATGTGGACCTGGGCTTCAAGCTGGCCTGGGAGAGCGCCGACCACCTGTGGCGCTGGGCCGGGGACACGGCGACCGATCAGAACCACTATTCCAAGCGCGCCATTCTGGGCGGCATCCTGATCCCCGCCCTGACCATGCGCTGGTTCGAGGGACGTGAGGCCGCAGAAGCCTTCGTCGCCCGCCGCATCGAGAACGTCATGGCCTTCGAGAAGTGGAAGGCCGGCAAGGACTTCGACGCCCCGATCAAGGCCGTCACGGACGCCCTGGGGCGGCTGCGCTACGGGGCGAAGCAAGAGACACCCTCGACCTGACATCAGCCGTCATCCCGGCCGCAGCGAAGCGGAGAGCCGGGACCACTCAAAGTGCAGACGTCTGAGTCTGTCGCGGTCCCGGATAGCGGCTGCGCCGCTTCCGGGATGACGGATCAGATCGCGCCCAACACCCGGTTCACGTGCGCCATCTTGCGCCCGGCGCGGGCCTCGTGCTTGCCGTAGAGGTGCAGGCGGGCGTTCGGCTCGGCGGCCAGAGCGCGCCACTGATCGACCTCGTCGCCCAGCAGGTTGGTCATCTCGATGCGGGCGTGGGCTTCGGTCGGGCCCAGCGGCCAGCCGACGATGGCGCGGACGTGCTGCTCGAACTGGTCGCAGACGCAGCCGTCCTGGGTCCAGTGGCCGGTGTTGTGGACGCGCGGGGCGACCTCGTTCACCAGCAGGACGGGCTTTCCTTCAGAATCGGCGCCCATGTCGAACAACTCGATGCCCATGACGCCGACGTAGTCGAGGCCGTCGAGGACCGCCGAGGCGATCTCCACGGCGCGGGCCTGCGTCTTGGCATCGACGGCGGCGGGGGCCAGGGTGGTCTTCAGCACGCCGTTGGCGTGGATGTTCTCGCCCAGCGGATAGACGGCGACGACGCCGTCGTGGCCGCGCGCGGCGATGACCGACAGTTCGCGCTGGAAGACGGCGGCGGCCTCCAGCACGGCGGGGCGGCGACCGATGGCGTCAAAGGCGGCCTCGGCGTCGGCGGCGTCCCTGATCCAGACCTGACCCTTGCCGTCATAGCCCTCGCGCCGGGTCTTCAGCACGGCGGGCAGGCCTAAGCGTTCGATGGCGTCAGTGAGGTCGTCCAGCGTCGTGACGGCGGCGAAGTCGGCGGTCACGGCGCCGACGGCGTTCAGATAGGCCTTCTCGTCCACCCGGTCCTGGGCCACGGCCAGGGCGGTCGGTCCCGGCGCGACCAGGGCGCCGGCCTCGGCCAGGGTCTCGACCGACGAGGCCGGGACGTTCTCGAACTCGAAGGTGACGACGTCGCATAGACGGCCCAGGGCCTGCAGCGCGTCGGGGTCATTGTAGGGGGCGGTGATCTGGGCGCGCGAGACGCGGGCGGCCGGGCAGTCCGGCTGCGGGTCGAGAATCACCACGTCGAAGCCGAGGCGCGAGGCGGCCTGGCTCAGCATCCGGCCCAACT
>RCUP01000561.1_pt1 | contig 26899 bp, 14 predicted proteins | sample 2166341 | NCBI WGS metagenome assembly RCUP01 (sample SAMN09932325, study PRJNA488358) | compost metagenome | isolation source: compost soil in succinonitrile-enriched | place: Germany: Experimental Botanical Garden | reverse complement strand
AAATGCGCGCCGCCGGCTGGACCGGCGACTTCGCCGGCTTCCTCCACTTCCTGCGTACCGATCCGCAATTCTATGCGACCAGCCGCGAGCAATTGCTGGAGAAGGCGTCGGAAATCGCCAAGCGCGCCGACGACGGCCTGCCCGCCCTGTTCGGGACCCTGCCCCGCCTGCCCTATGGCGTCCGCCCCGTCCCGCGCGAGATCGAAGAGACCTACACCACCGGCCGCTACAACGCCGGCTCGATGCAGAACGGCGTGGCCGGCGGCTATATCGTCAACACGTCAAAACTGGATCAGCGCCCGCTCTATGAGTTGCCCGCCCTGACCGTTCACGAGGCCGTCCCCGGCCACCATCTGCAGATCGCCTTGCAGCAGGAAGCCGCCGATCAACCCTACTACCGGCGCGGCGCCGACGTGACCGCCTTCATCGAGGGTTGGGGCCTCTATTCCGAGTTCCTCGGCGAGGAAATGGGCATCTATCGCACCCCCTATGAGCGCTTCGGCCGTCTCAGCTACGAGATGTGGCGCGCTTGCCGCCTGGTGGCCGACACCGGCCTGCACTGGCTGGGCTGGACCACGGAACAGGCCCGCGCCTGCTTCCGCGACAACTCAGCCCTGGCCCCGCACAACATCGAAACCGAGCTTCAGCGCTACATCGGCTGGCCGGGTCAGGCCACGGCCTACAAGATCGGCGAAATCCGCCTGCGCCAGATCCGTCAGAAGGCTGAACGCGAACTGGGCGACCGCTTCGACGTCCGCACCTTCCACGACGCCCTGCTGGTCGACGGCCCCCTGCCGCTGGGCCTGCTCGACGCCCGCATGGACCGCTGGATCGCCGAGCAGAAGGCCAAGCCCCCGACCTGACCAGACAGCCTGATTAAAGCCCCAGTTCCGCCCGCGCCTTCTTCGTCAGCTTGCCGACGATGATCGCGTGGGCGGAGCGTATATGGTCCGCCAGTTCCTCGTCCGCCCAGTCGTCAATGTGTGGCAGGTTCACCCACTTGGCGCGCGCCATATAGGGCGCCGGTCGCGCATGACCGCTCTCGGTCAGCACCTCATAGGCAATGTCCGAGACCTTGAACGACACCCCGCCGCTGGCCCCGACCATGACGAACATCTTGCCGCCGACCTTGTAGGCGTCGTGGTCGTCGCCGAACGGATGCTCCAGCCTTGCCCCCGGCAATGCCAGACAAACCTTGCCGACCCCTGCCCGGTCCATCAGGCGTCGATGCCGATGCCGATCGGGCAGACCACCCCGGTCCCGCCGATGCCGCAGTATCCGGCCGGGTTCTTGGCCAGATAGCCCTGGTGATAGTCCTCGGCGAAATAATAGGGGCCGGCCGGTTCAATCTCGGTCGTGATCGTCCCGCGTCCCGCCGCCGTCAACGCCGCCTGATAGCCGTCGCGCGAGGCCTCGGCCTCCGCCTGCTGTGCGTCGTTCAACGTATAGATGGCCGAACGGTACTGCGTGCCCTGGTCATTGCCCTGACGCATCCCCTGGGTCGGGTCGTGGTTCTCCCAGAAGGCCTTCAGCAGATCGCCATAGGAAATGACTTTCGGATCGAACACCACCTGCACCACCTCGGTGTGGCCGGTCCGGCCCGAGCAGACCTCCTCATAGGTCGCATTGGGCGTAAAGCCGCCCGCATAGCCCGCCGAAGTCACCCAGACGCCCGGCAGTTGCCAGAACACCCGCTCCACGCCCCAGAAACAACCCATGGCGAAGATCGCCGTCTCGAACCCCTCCGGGTGCGGCCCCTTCAGCGCGTGGCCCAGCACAAAATGAGTCGCGTCCGTCGCCAGCGGCGTCTCGCGCCCCGGCAAGGCCGTCTCAAGGGTCGGCAGTTCGGCGGTCTTTTGGAACAGCATCTGAAAAATCTCGCAGAAATCAGCGGCAAAATCGACTTCCCCCCATATGGGGCCTCAGACAGCGCTTGCCGAGGGGGTCATGCTGTTCTATCAGCCTCGCTCCGCTGGATCGACCGTCCGGCGGCTACACGGCGACGTCGTGGAAACGGACAGGTGGCGGAGTGGTCGATCGCGCACGCTTGGAAAGCGTGTGTACGTGAAAGCGTACCGAGGGTTCGAATCCCTCTCTGTCCGCCACGCGCCTTGTTTTCGTTCAACAATTTTGAGCGACAGACGCCTCACCCGCCATAACACCCACCGGTTCGATTTTAGCCGAGCTTGCCCTTGCAGGGCTATTCACAGCATTTCAGGCGGTCCCATTTGAAACGCCGTTACGGCACCTTGGTTAATGCGCGAGCCCGAAGGGCCTGCCGTCCTGGCCAGATTGAACCTCCCGTGGCCATCGTGGGTGCCAGATGTTGGCTGACTATTCGCGACCTTCGGGGAACACGCCCCGAGCCGTTAGGGAACGTCGCCACGGTTCAACGCATGCTGCAGCCACTCAAGTATCTGTTTCATTGGACCGCTCATGGATTGGTAGGTTTGAATCCATGCCTCAGTGGTCGATCGAACCTTCTCGGCTGCACTTAGGACCTTCCAAAGACGGTTTAGGACGCCCGCTATTTGGAAATCATGAGCCTTCGCTTGATCAAGTTCGCCGATTGGATCTGGTGGCGGAGAAATTGTCTCTTCGTCATTCGTGCCTTCGAACTCGACAGCGACGATGATCGCCTCCGGAGCAGACGTCTCTCCGATGGCAATAGACACACTCGCGTCAAATACGTCCGGTGTTTGGTCGAGGACGATGGCCTTAAGGCTCTCCACCGCATCAAGCGGGAGTGGCTCATCCATCCGCCCGGTTTGAACTGCGCGGTAAAATTCCTCTAACTCCGGGTAGAATGGCCGGAGGGCGATGTGTTGTTGCAGCAAGATCTTGAGGGCTGCTGCGAACGGGGCTGGAAGAAACGATTGCTCCGCGCCAAAAAGCTCCCTGAGCATCCGGGCCGCAGCGTCCGAAAGCAGGATGTTATCGCTGTCTGTGCCTTTGGGCAGTCGCTCGACATAGCGCCGAATCTCGAGTCGATAGTCCTCCCGGACCTGCCACCGCTGTCTTTCAAGCTGACCGAGGAGGTCGTCAGCGAGCATGGCGCACGCTTCTAGGCGCTGTCGGTGGTCGCGCTTGGACGTCGCAAACGGAAATGCCGGGATGCTTGCCTGGTTGGGTCCAACTACGATGCGACCATTCGACCAAAGATAGTCGACGGCGCTCGGCACATTCTCAATCGCTGCAAATGGAAGCGTCCTGTTTCCGACCGACAGCGTCGGCATTTCTGCCGACTGCCCAGCAGAGGCCGCCCGGTCGACGACCGGAAGCTCCGGCTGCAAATCGAACAACGAGAGCTGGTTTGTCAGGCCGGAAAAATATGCGTCTAGTGTCTCTTGAGTGGGCCAGCGCCCATCTTCGAGGAGATACTTGGGATTGAATAGAGGTCGAACCAGCCGGCGACTATCATTATCGCCCTCGAAAAGCATCAACAGCATGGCGTTGCGGAGCTGGTGCCGTTCTTGGGGCGAGTCCCACAATCGTCGAACCTCGCGTCGGATCGCCAACTTGTCGAAGCGGCCAAATAATTGCTTCTTCGTACGCGGATTTCCGTCCGAAAACTCCTTCGACGTTAACGGTTGCCCCCCTTTGAAGAAGGTCCAAAGTTGATTGTTAGAGAGATGCCAAAGCGGCTGATAGCCATCGCCCCCTCGGTCATGAAAGAATGGCGTGATGTAATCAGAAAAACGATCAACGACAGCTTGTGCGTCAATATCGTCTGAATTGATCACCCCCTCGTCGGCAAGGTCTAAGGCTGCAATCACACAGACTGGCTTGAAAAATCTTGCCTTAGCAGACCGGCTTTTCCCGATACTGCGAACAACAGATGACCAATTTAAGCGCTCCATCCGGCCGCTCCAGCGTTCAAAGAGCGCTCGTATATTGAGCGCGAAGTCCTAGGCTAACGAAATTGCCTAAGCATGGTGGAAAAAACGCGAGCCAGGGGTTCGTGACGCCGCTAGCTCCCTATGCTCAATGACCCTCAATTTTGTCGACACCGGACGTCAGCTACTGCGGCCGCGACAAGAGGGACAGCTCGATCGATATCGTCGATGGACGAGAATCGTCCGAGGGACAACCGCACCCCCTCAGCCGCCTCCTCGCCCGTGAAACCTATTGCCCGAAGGACATGGGACGTCGTCATCAGGCCCGATGTACAGGCCGACCCGGTCGAGGCGCTGAGCCTGGGCTGCAATCGAGTTAGAAGATCCTTTGCATCCACCCCCCCAAAACGCAGATGGAGACATCCGGGGTGACGCGGCGCTTCCGGACAGGTCAGTATTAGCCCAGGGATAGCCTCGGTCAGCCGCGCCTGAAGTTTATCACGCAGTCGCGCCACCTTGATATGTTCGTCCGTCGTCATAAGAGACAGGGCGAGCCCGAAACCAGCACAGAGTTCAGTAGGGAGGGTACCCGGTCGAAGACCGCTCTCTTGGCCTCCGCCAAACATAAGGGGGCGCGGACGCCATGGCGCCGAGGCAGCAAGATAGAAGGCCCCGATGCCTTTGGGCCCATAGACTTTGTGACTGGAGAAACTGGCCGCGTCGACGTTCCAAGCAAGGACATCAACGCCCATTGCGGCCGGCGCTTGGGTGGCGTCGGTATGCACAAACGCTCCGACCCGCCCTCCGATTTCCGCAACCCTAGAGACCGGCTGAAACGTACCGATCTCGTTGTTAACCGCCATGACGGAAATCACCGCCACGTCATCCCCGACCGCGGCCTCCAACCATGAGAGATCAATGATCCCGCTTTTCGTGACAGGGATAATCTCGACCGAACATCCAAACAACTCGGCTCCGAACGCACTTTCCAATACAGCCTTATGCTCGATTGCGCTGACGAGAATCCGTGTCCGCTGCTTTGGAGCGCCAAGTGCGGCACCGAGAACGCCGAGATTGTCGGCCTCGGTTGCGCCCGAGGTAAAGACGACTTCGTCAGGATCTGCGCCGATCGAATCGGCGACTTGCCGACGCGCTTCCTCTATGATGGCGCGGGCGTGCCAGCCGGCAGCATGATCGTCAGCGTGCGGATTCGCGAACGATACGTCCGATACTGACGCCACCAGCGCGCGCACTCGTTCATCAGGCGGCGTCGAAGCTTGATAATCAAAATAGACGTTTTGGGTGTCTGCCATCGCCCCGATCCGTCCTGGCGAGCCTAACCAGGACGATTGACATAGACCGACACACGCGGTCGTATCAACTGGATAGGAGTTCCAGTTCGATGCCACGCAGCCTTTTTGATATCGATGGCGCCCGCCTACAGCTCGCCGGCCACGAAACCTTCCCACTTCGGTATGGATGGTTAAAGAAAGCCTATGACGCTGTTAAGCTTACATCCCAGATTAATGACGAACCGCATGTAAACGTCTTTGCAGACGAAGCCGCCATTGCAAGATTTGGAGTCGGTCGAAACATGGTGCTCTCCATGCGTCATTGGGCCATAGCTACAGGAATACTGAAGCTAGAGGATGTTGCATCTGCAAGAATGCCGAAGGTCGTTACTGCTGAACTCGGCGACTTCCTATTCGGAGCGGAGCATGACGGCCATTTGGAACACCCTGCGTCGCTATGGATGATTCACTGGAACCTAGCATCGACACCAGGGCGGGCTGGTGCGTGGCACTGGGCGTTCAACGAATTCAACGAGCCGACCTTTGATCGCGAGCTGATGGCTCAGCGCTTGTCGCGCCGATGCCAAGAACTGCACGAGTCAGGCCGAATGGATCGGGTGGCGAGCGAAGTCAGCTTGAAGCGCGATGTAGAGTGCCTGATCCGGACTTACCACGCGGCCGTCGCCACCGGACGACGCGCGCCGGAGGACAGCATCGAGTCGCCCTTGGCTGAACTCGGCCTCATTCAGCGCGCGGCGCTGGGTGACTACTTCCGGTTCCGCCGGGGCGCCAAGCCGTCGCTACCCGACGAGGTCTTCCTCTTCGCGCTTGTTGATTTCTGGCGTTCTCATTTTCCGGGTCGCAAGTCGTTCTCCGTCGATTTCCTTACGTTTGAGCGGGGCTCGCCGGGACTGGTGTTTCTTCTGGACGAGGAATCCGTAGCGGAGAGATTGTCCCGACTCGAGGAGCTGACGGACGCCGCCCTCACCTGGGATGAATCATCAGGGATGCGGCAGATCTACGCTCCGCGCTTGAATGACATCGACGCCTACCGCCTCCTTGAACGCCTCTACGCCCGCGACATGCGGTTGGCAGCCTGATGGCGATGCTGAGCCAACAAATCCACGTGGCACGCCGCTTCACGCGCGCCGTGCGTGTCGACGACAATTTCGCCGACGCTTCCGTTCTTGACGGCTACGTGTGCTCACAATCAACGGTCGAAGTTCTGCTGTCGATGGCGCGACACAAGGCTGACACAGGCCATGGCGCGTTCACTTGGACAGGCCCCTACGGTAGCGGAAAATCGAGCCTCGCCATCGCGCTGGCGACGCTAGCCGCGGGCAGCGAGCAGGCCGGAACGAGCCTGCTCGCTTCTGTTTCGTCTCCTGCTCGTGAGGAGTTAGTGCGAGGGTTTCGTCCCTCCCAAACCCCTTGGCGTATTGCGCCTATCGTGGGCAGCCGAACGGACGCAGCCCCAGCCATCGAGACCGCTCTAAACAACGCGATCGGCGCGACAACCGGTCTGAAACGAGGCGCAGACGAGGCGCTCGCCCAATGGGCCGTTCGCATTGCGGCCGATCCCAAGCGTGAGGGCCTAATCCTCTTCCTCGATGAAATGGGTAAGTTCCTGGAGCACGCCGCGCGTGGCGGCGGCGATGTCCACATATTTCAGGAACTGGCCGAAGCCGCAGCCCGCGCGGAAGGCCGACTGCTTATCGTTGGCATCCTGCATCAGGCCTTCGACGAATACGCTCAACGCCTTGCCCGCGAAGCTCGCGACGAGTGGCTCAAGATTCAGGGCCGGTATCTCGACATCGCCGTCAATCTGGCCGCGGAAGAACAGATTGACCTGCTGGGACGGGCTATCGAGGGCTTCAAGCCACCGGCTGACCATAGGACGCGCGCTGTCGCCGCCGCACTCAAAACATCACGCTTAGGATCGCTGGACGCCATTGATGAGCGGCTGGCCGCGTGCTGGCCGCTGCACCCCGTCGTCGCCGCCCTTATTGGCCCCATCACCCGGCGGCGATTTGGGCAGAACCAACGGAGCCTTTTCGGCTTCCTTACGTCAGCCGAACCGTTCGGTTTTCAAGCCCACCTGAATGAGGCCGAGGTCGACGATAACGTCGTCTATCCCGTCGCAAGGCTTTGGGACTACCTACACGCCAATCTAGAGTCCGCCATCCTCGCCTCGCCTGACGGCCATCGCTGGGCCACGGCGCTCGACGCGCTGCATCGAGCGGAGGCCCGCGACGCCGGGCCAGACCATATCGCCTTGCTGAAAGCCGTCGCCCTGATCGACCTCTTCAAGGATCGATCAGGGTTAACGGCAAGCATGCAGGTCCTGGCCACGACCATGCCAGCCGATCTAAATGTTGAAGCGATACTCAATGATCTGAAGAAGTGGTCCGTCATTGTGTTCCGGGCACACTCGGGCGCCTTTGCCATCTATGCCGGAAGCGACTTCGATATCGAAGCCGCCGTGGAGGAAGTTCGCCGCACGGGCGTTAATGTCGACTTCAAGCGCCTTGCTCGACAAGCCTCGCTGCAACCCATCCTCGCCAAGCGTCACTACGAACAGACCGGTGCTCTGAGATGGTTCGAGGTTGAACTCGTACCTTTGCACGATGCGGATGAACGTATTCGGACCTATGTCCCCGCACCAGGTGCCGCTGGGCTGTTCCTTCTCGCCGTCAGCGCCCAGGAGGAGAGCCAAAAGGAAGCCATTCGTACGCTCGACGCCGCCCTCGAAAATGCCGATGCACGTCTCGTGGTTTGCGGATGGACGCGCGATAGCCTTGCCGTGAGAGAGATGGCGGCTGATCTCGCCGCCCTCGAACAAGTTCGCGCCAACCGGCCAGAGCTCGAGGGCGATGCCATCGCGCGACGTGAGATCGACGCGCGCCTCGCTCGCCTCTCGATCGATCTGGAAGATCGACTTGGCGAAGCGATCAACAGTGTCGCATGGCGCCTGCCCAAATCCGCACGTGACAGTATCGACGTCAGGGTTTCTGGTCCGGCAGGCTTGAGCATCCTTGCTTCGCGTCTGGCGGACTGGCGCTACCCTTTGGCGCCACGGCTTCCAAATGAACTAGTCAATCGCACGAAGCCCTCTTCCAGCGCGCAAGGCGCCGTACGGGCCCTCTTGTACGGCATGACCGAGCGAAGCGAACTGCCTCGACTTGGCATCGACGGCTACCCCGCAGAAGCCGGCCTTCATATTAGCCTACTGGAGAGCACCGGGCTCCATCAGTGGGATGAGGAGAGCGAGCGGTGGCGATTTGTCGCCCCGACCTCGAATGACCCTGCCCGTCTTCTCCCCCTCTGGAACGCAACCGACGCCTTCCTACAGCCCCGTGCCGCCGGCGCCAGTGCTGCGGAAATCTATCACCTCTGGCGCTCGCCACCCTTCGGCGTCCGAGGCGGTCTGCTCCCCATCCTGATGGGCGCATATCTGCTAACACGCGCAGGCCGCAGCGCCGTCTATCTCGACGGAGTATTCCGGCCGTCACTCGACACCTTCCTCGTCGATCGCCTACTTCAGGAACCGGCCAGCGTCTCGCTTCGCACGGTCGAGTTGACCGAAGTCGATGTAGCCTACATCGCCGCAATGGCAGAAATGCTTTCGACTTCTGACGAGCGCGTGCCTCCCACGTCGCTGGAGGTAGCCCGAGCCTTGGTGAAGGAGATCCGCGATCTGCCCGCCTGGACGTTGCGCACCAGCCGACTAACCTCCAACGCCCTGCGGCTTCGGGATCGCGCTAAGGTGTCGAACGATCCAAATCGCCTGCTGCTTGAAGATGTACCGGCTGCGGTTGGGGTTGAGTTGGGATCTCTGTCAGGCATCGGTATCGCCAGGAAGGTGTCCGCACTCATGGCGGAGCTACGAGATGCTTACCCAACCATGCTTCGCGAACTTGAGAGTGCGCTGAAGCGCGAATTGCGAGTTCGCGGCGACGGCGACCTGCCCCTCGAGGCGCTCCAACGTCGCTCGATCAACGTCCAAGGACTGACGGGGAACTTCCGACTCGACGCCCTCGCGACCCGACTGTCCACTTACACGGGGCGCTTGGAGGAACTTGAAGGGCTCGCCAGCCTGGCGGCCAACCGCCCCCCTAGGGATTGGGTCGACCGCGATGTTGACGCTGCCCGCGTGGAGCTAGCTGCTCTGGCTCAGCAGTTCCTCAAGGCGGAAGGTTTTGGCCACCTGAAAGGGCGCGCGGACGGCTGGGTTGGCGTCGCTGTTTACATCAGCGATCCGAGCTACCCAGAACCCCAAGCGCACGAGATTGACCTCAGCGCATCCGATCGCCTGATCGCCGACGCCCTGTCGGCACGCATCCACGCGATGATGTTGGCCGAGGGCACGAGCCGCGACATTGCGATCGCTGCGATCGCGAATCTGGGCCTTGCCCTACATGTCCCAGCCGACGACGAAGGAGCCGCGCAAGTCGCATGACTGAACGCCACGTCCTAGGCATCTCGGGCGGTCGCGATAGCGCTGCCCTCGCCGTATACATGCGCCAACAGTATCCAGAACTCGAAATTGAGTACTTCTTTACCGATACCGGCAAAGAGCTGCCTGAGGTGTATGAGTTTCTCGGCCGCTTGGAAGGCTTCCTCGGCAAGCCTATCGAACGTCTGAATCCCGAGCGAGATTTCGATTTCTGGCTGAAGGAATACAAAGATTTCCTGCCCTCGCCGCAAACGCGATGGTGCACGAAACAGCTCAAGATCAAACCGTTCGAGACCTGGGTGAAAGCTTCAGTCCAGCGGGGCGACCAAGTTCACAGCTATGTCGCTATCCGATCGGACGAAGACTATCGGGAAGGCTATGTGTCGGGTCAGTCGAACCTGAAGGTTCACCTGCCCTTCCGAGAAGCGGGCATCGACAAAGCCGGCGTGACCGAACTCCTCGAGGCCGCCGGCGTCGGCTTACCTAGCTACTATCGGTGGCGGTCTCGCAGCGGTTGCACCTTCTGTTTCTACCAACAGAAGATTGAATGGGCGCGCCTTCTCGACGAGCATCCGGACGCTTTCGAAGACGCGAAACGATATGAAAAGACCGCAATAGATCACGGCTCGCCATTTACCTGGAGCCAAGGCGAAAGCTTGGAAGACCTCGCGCGTCCAGAACGCCTCGCCCAGATCCGTGTCGATCACGACAAACGTGTCGAACGGCTCAAGCGTAAGCGCCTAGTCAATGTCCTCCAGGACGAGGCGATCGAGATCGACGAAGTCTATGGATCAGCCGGCAAGATGTGTATCACCTGCCATAAGTAAGCGCAGGGACCGGCGTTTACCGAACCGGCCCCGTTCTTCAGCTGTTGTCAGCAATAATAGCGTCGACAGCGCGCTCGATATCCTCGTCGGAGAGATAGGGGGCCTGAGCATAGACGAGGCCGGCCTCTCCACTCAGCCTAGCGGCCAGGTGGCCTAGGCCGAGAAGTTGCTCAGCCCCCTTCGCGCCTAGTGCGATCTCGGAAGTTCCGACACTCGCCACCTTTAGGATGAGGCGGTTGCCTAGGTTGTCGCGGAGCTGCATCGGCATGACGGTAGCGTCCGGACGCTGGGCCGCAAAGATTAGATGGATACCGGCAGCGCGGGCCTTAACACCTAGTCGCGAGACGTTTGCGGACACCGCTTCCTTGTAGTCGTCCGAAAGCATCCATTCCGCGAACTCGTCGTGAATCAGAAATATCATCGGCAGACGTTCGCCCGATGAGACGCTGGTGTTGTACGTCTTAAGATCGCGCGCCTTCGCCGCCCGGAACAAGGTGTACCGGCGCTCCATCTCGGCAACCGTCTCCTCCATGACCTCCATCGCGCGGGCTTGATCCACGACCACACCGTCCTGCACGTGAGGCAGACGTTCCAGCGCCCCGTAGTCGACGCCCATCTTGGGATCGATAAGATGGATGCGAGCTAGGCGGCTAGTGTTCGTCGCGGCGATGTCCAGAACCATGGCCTGAATCAAGACCGACTTGCCACTGCCGGTCGCGCCCGCGACGAGGGTGTGGGGCTCGTGCTGGGTGCCGCCGGCAAACGGTCCGCCCAGGTTCAAGTAGAGGATTTCGCCATCCAACTCACGCAGTCCTAAGACAAACGACGTGTTCAGACCGGCGGCGTTACGATTGATGTCTCGTCTCGCCCAGACGTCCCACAGCGAGACAGTTTGGCGCTGAGGGCGAGCGACCCCGACGACGATTTCCCCCGGCGACCCAGACACGGATATCAGCCGGAGAGCATGCGTCGTTAGAAGCGCGGATTGCTTGCTCTCAATGTCCTCAACCCGAAGTCGGTCGGTGCCTTGAAAACGGATCAAAGCGGCGTTCGGCGTCAGGCGTGTTCCGAGAATTTTAGCCTGCAGCTGATAGCCCAAAAGAGCTGTGCGTAGCTTTTGGGCAGTCGCTTCCAGCCAAGATTGATCCTCAATCGACGGCGCCCCGCCCGGCGCCGCCCGGCTCTCGACAAGAGCCTGAAACGCGCTGATCTGAGAGGCCGGGTCGAGCGCGGCGGGTGCGGCGGGTGCTGCCTGGACATCGGCATCCGCAGTCGGCGGAGCCCCCGTCGCAAAATCTGAGAGGGCCACGTCGCTCACAAAGGCCATCGGTGTCGAGGTTTGCTCGACTTCCGTTTGGGACACTCCATTCGAATGCACAGGAGTCGACGGACCAGCTTGAAGAGCGTCTTCGGCGACCACGATTGACGTCAACAAGGGTGCCTCGGCCGTCCCGCCCGTCGGCGATGTCGGCATAGAGCTTGTCGGTGGCGTCGGCGGCGAAGCCGATGGATCATGAGGAACTTGTGGTGACGACGTATTATTCTGGGCTCCAGTCCAGCGCACGCGCGGTGCCGGATCGCGATAACCTTCATGGCTCCAGAGCGTCAGTTCTCCCAAGCTTCCCCGGATTGGTGCCAAGGGATCCCCTGCCTCATAGGCAAGAAGAAGCCGTCGGACGCTGTCGCGATGATACACCTCCTGAAGACCGAGGTGGACGTCGCTGACCAGATCCTGCTCGCCGACGGTCGGCGTCGCAGAACTCGAAGTTGATAGGAATACGTGGGAGTAGCCACGCAGATCGATAGACGCCTCGCCTTTGCGCAATGCGTCGCGAACACGCTCCAGCTTGGCCGTGCTGCCAACCGCCGTCGTGCCATCGAGAAGCAGATCCGCGATTCTAGAAAGCCACAGATCGCGGTCAAGGCGACCAGGATCTCCGAAGAGCGCTTCGTCCATGCGCTTAACCGTATGTTGTAACTGCTGGCGACTCTTGCGAATAGCCTCCGCCGCGCCCTCTTCCGAGGTGTACTTGGCCTCGCTGACGAGAGCGCGAAGTCGTAGAGCGCCGTCCGCGTCCTCCTCCACGCTCAGCGCCAGGAGGTCCGCCAAGCCTTCTTCCTTCTGACCGAGCCACTGAGCGTAGTCATCCAGTAGAAACCAGGCGACGGTAGAACCAGTTGCGATCTCTTCAGCGATCAGGGCCCGGCTCAGAACCAGCCCGATGAGCTCGCCAGCCGACACGCCCCTCTTGGCCGCTCGTAGGACGATGTCGCCGCTAATCGCGTTCGCATCGACAATCAGCTTCTGCGCAAGCGTATCCAGGCGTGCCGGATCCAACCCAAGGCTCAACTCACTGAGCCTGCGCCGAACCAGAACATGCAGTACGCGAAGCTCCGACGTAGACGACACGACCATATTGCGGCCGTGGGTTCTTTGACGTCGATACCGAATGACGTTGACGCCGAGCGCGGCGAGCTGACGCTTATCCAGCAGGTCATCATAGGTCGCCACCCATTCCGCGAGACTGTGCGCCTCGTCAAACGCCGCCTTCAAGGCTTGTGTCTGAAACGAGATTTGCCTGGCCGGCAGCAAATGTTGCCCGGGCTCGGGGGCCTGTTTGCGAACGATCGCGGAGACAGCGTCAACGTAGGCCCAACCCGCCTTGGGCTGGCGTGGACAGGTCAAAAACGCCGTCGCCTTCAATTCGTCTTCAGCCGTAACGCGTCGATAGGACCATCGCGGAGGCACATGCTCCAAGAGGCTTGGGTCAGCGCTTTCGATTGAAACCGGGATCCAGGTTTCCTGAGCTTGACGCGACACCAAATCGTGCAGGAAAGCGATATCGACGGAACGTTTACCGTCAGCAGCCGGTGATGTCGCGCCTTCCAGCGAAACGCCAATACGCAACTTAGACATGAAGGTGCGAGAGGTTTCCGACACCACGACGGCGTCTGCGTCAGCGTTGGATTGCTCCAAGAGGTCGGAGTAGACGCGCTCCAACCGCTTCCGATCGCGGTGCCGGACCAGCACGTTGCAGTGGATTTCGCCCTCATCCTGCATCGACGACAAGGCGTTCACCGCCGCCAACGGAAGCCCCGCAGCGTCGCAGTTGTAGAGCATGATCGAGAGGTTCGATCGCTCGTGAGGTTGAAGATCTAGGTAGCGATCGACAAGCTGCCGGATCTGTCGGGCCGCATCGGCGGGATCGACATCGGTCGCCGCTTCGGTTGGGCCGCGGACAGGACGCTCCATCAGACTGTAGTCGTTGACGGTGCTCGTTTCGACGAGAAGTACAGCCTCGGCTCCGGAGTAGCCGACCGCCACTTCCGGATAGAAAGGGTGCGACAACTCATCTCGGATATCAGCGAAGAAGAGCCGACTATCGCCAAAATTGACCTGCTCGGCTAAAAGGAGATGGCGTACCAGACCGGCGAAAGCTCGCAGCTTGACTGCGGTTCCGGCGAGCCGCATCGGGTGCCATGGCGTGACGAGCGCCGATGGGCTCCCGCCAGTGACCGCAACGCAGCCGACCGCAAGAACCGGCTCCAGAAGAGCCTGTCGATTGAGATCGCCCATCGCTTGGCGCGTCAGCCGATCGAGCAATTCGCTGTAAGCATCGGCCTGATCGAGGATAGTTTCGTCAGCTGCCCCGCGGCCATTCCACGCTTCGAGAGCGTCCCGATATCCAGTCGTCCAGGCCGTCCAGGCCTCTCCGATCTCGATGCCTGCGGGAGCCGCAAGCCGACCCTCTTCGACCGCAGCCTTGAGCGCTCTCGGAAAGGATTTGAATAGATCCTCGCCGAGCGTAGCCCGGGGAACGAGAGATCCAGAATCCTGAGCAAAGGCGGGCTGCATGGTGCTCACATCGGTCAGCGAAACATGCTGAAGCGCGCCCTTTCGGCTTACGGACTGGCGCGCAACGGTTGCTCGAACGAAGGGCCTCTGGCGTAAGCGCTCCAGATCGTCAGGAAGCTCGAGCCCGATAGCAGACGGCGTCGCCGTCCAAATCAGTTGGACCGTCGCGGGTGCAGAAATGCCTCCACTTAGGGTCAGGTCGAATTTCAGCTGCAGATTGGCCCGCGCGGTGGAGTCGTTGCGCCGATATTTCTTGTCGCTCCGCGCCTTTTCCAGCACCTCACGATACTCAAGAAGATAGGGCGCATCCCAACTGATCTGATCGCCCAGGAGAGCGGGCAGGCCTCGATAGCGCGCGGCGAAGGCAAGACCCACGTCGGCATTGAGATCCAGTAGAGACTTTCGTGTTCGGCGCGCGCATCGGATCGTCAAACGACGCGGCCCAATAAGGTCCGGTGCCTGAGCGAAGAGGCGCTCGATCGTGGAGATCAACCCATCAACGAAGTCGGTGCACTCTAGCGGCCGCCCGAAGATAAACCGTTCCCACTTGGCACGAAGCGTGCGGTCGATGTCTTCCCGATGAGTTTCGAAGAACTCCCGGTCGTCGTCCCGCACATCGCGTAGCGAACGAGATCCAAGCTGATCGAGATAGCCGCGCTCCGTATCGTTAAGCGCGTCCGGTTTCTCATAGTCGAAGAAGCGAATCGTCTCCTGAGCTAAACTCGACTTCTTTGTCTTCAGGCCTGAGAAAAGCAGGGAGACGTTTTCGCTTTCCCACTCGAAGATCGAAAGATCCCGCGCAGCCTCGTTCCACCCGGTCGGGGCGGCGATAAAGGCGAGCATCGCGGCTTGAACTTCGACGCTCAGGTCGGACTGCACTGCATCGAACTGAGCTCTCAGTTCCTCTGACTCAATGAGTTGACGGTTGGACCGCTGCTTGGCCATCAAGGGCTTGCGGTCGCTGATCAGCTTGTCGAATAGGCGGCGCCACCGCGCCGCTTGGTCCTGATCCTTGGGTTTCAACCCCAAGAAGGCGCCAGTGTCCCGCGGCAGCTGAACAGCAGGCAAGGCCCAACCCAATGCTTGGGGGATCGTATGCCCATGCTCCACGAGGCCGGCGCGCGTTGTCGCGACGAAGCGCGCGACATGGCTCAGAGGCCAATCTTCCGACTGCATTAAACCTTTGAGGGCTGCGTTCCAGGCGGCGATCTGATCTTCGGGTAGTCCCAGACCGCGAGACGCCGGCTCGACCCAGAAATCCGGCGACTCTGTCAGCTGTTTCGCCCCGATCAACGTGAGGTGGAGCAGGGATTCACCTTGGTCGTCATCGCCGTTTGCCAAGAGCAACGCCGGACGGTCATGATTGACGTTGCGCATCCGAGTTGTGCGCTCGTCTGTGATGACCTCCTCCGGCAAGTAGAAGCCCTCGACGAGCGAGCGAGGCACCAGGACGCGGATTTGGCTTCCGATGGGATCCGCCAGCACCGCCCCGACAACAGCGGCCACCTGTTCGCCCGTCAACCTATCGAGGAGGAACCGAGCAATGCCATCTTCTAATACATGGCCCGCCAGGCGATGCTTCAATAGTGCGACGCCCGCCGCGCCGATCAGTTCGAGCGCATTCATGCCTGGTCTCGCGTGAAGGGGTTTTCGACATAGGCACAGGAATCCGACAGGCGACGGACGAGCCCAAGACTGGCGAGACGCTCCTCGAGTCGCCTTGCGTTGTTCGAGAAATCTTCTTGATCGGCGTTGCCCGCGTCGATGATATCGCGCGCTTGATGATCTCCGATGATGAAACCGTATCGGTCATAGAGCAGCTTTAAGAACAGCTTGAACTCCATGCGATCGTCGACACAGCAGACGACTAGGCTCTTGAGCAGCCGGTCGGTGGGGGCATATCGGACCCTGCGGCTTGAACGCCGCGACGCCAGACCGATAGCCCGGGCCCACGCGCCATGGATCTTTCCGACGTGTTGATTGTGGCGGACATGCGCCTTAGCGATGAGCTGCTCGATTAGACTGTCCGGCGATTGTTGCCGAACCTCACTGTCGTCAGGATCTGGCCAGTCGAACTGGCGTAGCATAACTTCCGCGCAGGCGAGCCCAGGCTCGTCAGATGTCGCAGCAGCCTCCCATTCGGCCGTGTCTGCGATCGCACGAATGTAGCGGTCGATCGCTTGTTTCGGCAAGCTGGCGTTATTCTGGAACGAGTCTGCAGACAGGTCGCGCACCACGGACTTCCGTGGAGATACGATCTCGCAGATGAACGTCGGCCTCCCTCCCCCTATGACCTCGCGGGCCCGCTCCAGCTGGTAAAGCAGCAGGTTCAATCCTGTCAGCGTGACAAGATGCGGCAAGGCGTCGGAGATCGGCATAGGGCGGCTGAGGACAGCCAGCCAGTCGCTCGCGAGCCGATCGAAAGCCGTGTGTTGAGAGCAGGGAAGATAGGCGCCGGCGCGATCCCCCTTGGTGTGCTGGGCCTCCGACTGCAGAGCCGCCAGGACACGATCATAGGGCGAATCGGCGTTGAGAAACTGAGCGATCAGATCCTCTCGCAGACGGTCGCGATGAGTGCTTCGCGCGAGCATCAGGTACAAAAGTTCACCTGTCCGAGCGAAGAAGCGACGGTCGTTCGTAACCCCACCGCTTGTGCTCACCGATACGTCTTCGAAGAGGGCCGATGGACCGAACGGGAACAGAAACTTGCTGCTCCATCGCTTGTTCGTGTCGCCCTCAACGGACGATTTTTGCAGGAAGCGTATGACCGACGCGAAATCATCGAAACTATCAAAGCGTTTGCGAAGGTAGCTGAAGTCTGCAGTCTCTAGCCCGCCGGCGCTCGCTGACATGTCCTTCAGCCAAGCTTCCCACGCGGCATTGTCGCCAAGGCTCTGTTCGGTTAGCCGCGCTAGGTGGGGGTTGTTAAAGACAAGATTGCGCAGCCGCATCTGGGTCTGCGGCCGGTAGGATAGGGTATTGAGACCTTCCTCATGCAGGGCGCGGCCTGCTGCATGCTCCGCTTGAAGGACGCACAGAAATTCCAGCACCGTGAGCCACGGGGTTTGTTCGTCGTGAAGGCGGTGACCCCAGATCGCTTCATCCACCCAGATCGCCGGGCCGTTGCGATCCTCGTGGCCGACCGGCCTGGGCAGAATTTCCATGCTCACAGTCTCACGCTGACACGTCGGGAGTTAGCGCGCCCATCATCTGTCACATCCAAGAAGCGAAGTTCGAACGCGTCGCCGTGGGCAGGTCCATCCAAGGCCTGCCTACGCTTTGCCGCGCTGAGAAGCCGCGCCTTGAGCGCCAAGAAGTCTTCGAAGCACTCCAACGAAAAGCTCGTCGGCAGGGCCCCGTCGGCGACGCGGCAGAGAAACTCGAAGCGGGTCGGCGTGAGCGTGAGGGTGACGGGTGGCGGATCGTCATCGCGAGCGAAGCTCACCTTAAGATCGATCTGCGCGTCGATCCCCGCCACTATCGCGACCTCCTCGCCGCTCTTACGCGGCACGGACAGGAACTCCTCGACGAGGCTGCTGATCTTCGTCTCCGAATGGGTTCCGGACGTCGCCAAAACCAACTGATCCGCAGTCTGGATCAACATGCCCGAAAACACCCGATTCAACCCGCGCACAATCCGGGTCAACGTCTCTCGCGCGGGCGGTCGGGTCTGAGCTTCGGCCGCCGCGAGGTACTCACCTGCATGCTTGAAGATTGTCAGATCCCAAACGCTGCCCGTTATCGGGTCTGAATCTGGCAATGTGAAGAAAAGCCGCTGACGTTGACCTCGGAGAAGATTGAGGAACGTCGCCTGCGCACTGCTCTCTGCGCCCTCGAGATAGTCCAGCTGGGCGCGGGCAAATGCAGCGGTCGCCCCGTAGTGGACGTCCGCACGCATTAAGGAATCATACCGCGCCTGGAGATGGGGGTCGTCAGCTCCGTATACAAGCAGACTGTCTACGGCATTGCTCGTCTCCTGCCCAACACCGAACAGGGCAAGTTTGGCGAAGGGGTCCGTCCGTTCCGCCACGCTGGGTTTGAGGTTCTCGCCAAAGACGTTCCGATAGAGGCTAGCCCCGTCGCTCCGCCCCTGGTGCGCCAGCTGTACGGCTTCGGGACAGGTCATCAAACCATGGCGCGCTTCAGGATGGCCCAAGATCATGTTGGTGACGAGCACCAACAGTTGGCGGATCGGGAAATGGTGTCCGTTCAACTCACTGATGCGGACCAAATTCTGCAGTCTCAACTTCAGCCGCTCGCCGCTCTCATCCTCCAAGAGACGTTCGCGGTTGATGAGGATGGGGCATTGGCCCGCGGCACCGCAGTCCTGGCACCCATCCCAGCCGTCGTGTGTCACGATCTCGCGGATCACATGCATCAAGTGGTCCGCTGCAGGCCATCGGCTCAGATCGAAAAGCTGGATATGAATGCCTTGGGGTGGCGCTCGCCCCGTGACCATCAAGGCCTCGACAGCATTTGTGAGGCCCTCAACTTGCTTGCTATCGGCCACGGCTTTCAGTCGCTCAAGCAACTGACCATGGTTGGCCGCGATGAGGTAGAGCGTCATGCGCTGCGGATCGACGATGTCGGCGCCGAGTTGACGGATCAACGCGTCGCTCTCAAGTTCGCCGAGCTCGCTGAGATCCTTAACGATGACGAGCGTTCTGTCACCGATAGACAGCCTCTGGACTTTATCGCCCTCATCCCAGTCCTGATCGTTGCCTCCAAGCGCCAACCACACGGCTCGGCAATGGTAGGTTTTCCCATCACCTGCGGTGCCGGTGAGGATCACGCTGTCCGGCGTCGCAGCCCTGAAGTTCTCTAGCAGCGTGTCGATACATTGCGCCGGCAGCGTCAGAGGCTTCAGCTTCGTCCGCCGTAGGGCCCGCCGAATGCTTTCGTCGTACATATTGTCGTTGCTGGGAATAGGCCCGTAGCTTCGCAGAAAGCGAACCCAAGCCGACGTATTGATCGTCATCCAACCCCTCCCAAACGTCGACGGCCTTCATTTTCGAGCCCCATCGACGCCCCCTCAAGCATCAGCTGCATACCTAGACGACGTCGCCCGTCGGCGCACCAAGTGAGTGAGATCATTTCGCGCGCTGTAGTGATATCGTCGCCGCTAAGCAGCGCCAGTCTCCGTATTTCCACACACGTGGTTTCTCCGTACCCGGCGCGAGCTGGACACGAAGCTCTGCCCGACGGGCGAAGGTCTCAGCCACCGCCTCCACGGCCGCACGCTTTTTATCGAATGCGCTCTCTGTTGCCCCGGCGATCCAAACCCCCAAGACGGCTGTCGTCAACGTTCCTCCACGGTGGACGCCATAGCGATCAAGAGCCGCTGCCATGCGCTCTAAGTCGGCACTTAGACCCTGAGGCGCTGAAGACCGCTTGAGCTCCACGAGCGCGAATGGCCGTCCGTGAGCGTCCAAGAGTCCAAGGTCGCAGCGGCCACCCCCTCTCAGACCGCGCGGCTTCGGGCCGGGCTTTCGGCCTCGGCCCACCATAGCATCGTCAAAGGTCGACATCGGCATTTCAACGAGGGTCAACCCCGTGCGGTTCAGTCGGCAGAGCGCCTGCCAGACGTAACCAACCATGAGCGACTCTACGCCGAAATCGGACAGCCAATGCTCGCCTTGGGTAGCCCGTTCTAGTGCCCTGTTCGCTTTCCTGATCGCCGCGCGGACCGCTTCGGTGATTTGCCTGCAACTAGCGGCCAATCCGTGCCCGCCTATTCACTCGGGACCAGAACATCAGACGCGATTGCTGGCGCGCCAGTTTCGGCTCCCGGAATCAGCTCCGTTCCAGTGGGGCTCGCTTCCAACCAAGGCCAAAGCCGCTGCCAGGCAAGGTCTGCCAGATGACGAGATCTCTCTGCGACCCATGCAGCATCCCATTCTTTGTCGAAGTCTTTGATCGACGCGCACATGGGAAGGTAGTGCGCATCCTCGAGCAGCTTTTCGACCTTCTTGCCGGGATTGTAGCCTCCCGCCTGAGCCTCGGTGAGCGCGGCCTGGGCCTCGGCAAGCGTACTCGCTCCAAAAAGCTTAAACAGCACCTTCTTCTGCGCCCACGGCTTATTACTCAGAGCTGTGTTGGCCACCGACGGCATTAGTATGAGATTTCCTAGTCGGTTTACCGTCCGAGGGTCCTCGTAGATGTCCGCGGGCCACCCGGGCGCGTTCGTCGACTGCGGAGCGACATGTTCGATGCTGTTGAGATTTTCGTCTTGCCAATGATCAGGCGTCATCATCGGCCTGAAGCCGTTCATGGCAGACTCGAGGAAACCCGGCTTGGCTGGGTCCGGCTTTGTATCGTGAGCGGCGACAAGCAGGATGAAGCGGATGAGAGCCTGCTGCCCTGCCCGGTAGGCTACTTCCGAGCTAGCTGAGCGAACCCACCTGCCCCGGTCGATATCCTTCTTACCTAGCTTCCAGCGGAAGTAGGTTTTCAAATTCTCCACCGTGGGTTCGACGGCGCTACCGCTCGTAGGGCGCCGTGAAAAGGGCGGCGCTCCGCCCCCACCTTTAGCCATTAGTTCTCGGTAGGCGCTGTCGATGCCGGCTGTACCAGCAAAGTTGGCGCGCCAGATCATCGAGAATGCCGTCACAGCCTTGATGGCAGCGAAATAAGCGTCGGCTGCCTCCTTACGCTTGTCGGTCCCGCTGGAGACGTAGGCCGAATAGAATCGAGCCAACGGTGCCAGAGCGATGTCGTGGTTTAGAGCGCGCAGGCCTTCGATACAGAAGGCGGCGGTGACGTCTCGCAGCTCAGACCCTGGAAGCAGGTCGATCTTGCCGCCGTCAGGTTTCCAGACTGCATCGACGAACGTCGCCAGGTCGGCGAGGGACCGCGCCATACGGCGTTTGTCGGCTAGGTCCGCCGACTTGCCGTAGCGCTCGCGCAGATACTTGCGCTGCTGGCTCAGGTGTTTTTCGAGTTTTCTTCCATCCTCCATGAGGGCGAACGGAATAAGCAAGGTCGACGTAGCCGCTTGGCGAGCTTCGGCGCGATCGTAGCGATCTAAATATCGTTCGACACGTTTAACCGATGCCTGTGAGTCAGAGTTCTGGTACCCCGCGCCTTCCGCTTCGAAAATTTTCGGCTTGAACGTTTCGAACGCAGTCAGCGGCTGCCCAGTCGTGTTCATGGCTTCAAACATATCGAAGGCATAATCCTCCGCCGTCGCCTCCACGATCGTCGCGGCCATTCGGAAGTTGATGAACTGTGCGAGCGCGGTAAGTCGAATAAGCTGTTGCAGCTGCCCACCCAACTTTGCGTCGTCTTCCAAGATCGCTTCGAAGTCGTCGGGCGCCTTTTCGTCGTTCCAGACCTGCGCGATATAGTGTGGCGAGGTTCGGAGTTCGGGCAGAGAAGGCAGCTCGTGAGCCGGGTGTTTCCCCAGCGCGAGATCTTTAAGATCTCCCTTCAGTGCGGCGATAATGCTGATGAGCGCCTCGTGCCCCTCTAGGATTCGGCTATGCTCGTCCAGCGCGCTGTAGCTGAACTGTTCAGTGGCTGTCGGACCGTGGCTGAAGCAAATATAGGCCCATAAAAACCGTGCGATGGGTGAGCTGTACCGGACTGCGGTTGGCGAACGCCCCCAGGCGTCATCAAGGGCCCGGATGATCCTCGGGTACCACCGATGGACATCGCCTGAGAGACGAGCTTCGTACTGATAGGTACGCGAGAGATTGTCTCTCAGAGTGTTGGCGCTTTCGAGCATGTCATCGAGGCGTGCGTCGGCACGATCCTCCAAGCTCCTGATGAGCCCTCCAATCATTTCGTGAAGAAGGACATTGAGGACCAGCAGCGTACACAGGCGCTGTTGCCCGTCGATGATCCCCAGCACGAGCCGTGGCTCGTGAGGCTCCGGCCTCTCCTTAACGGCGATGATCGACCCGAGGAAACGGACCGACTCAGGGTCGTCGGCGACATCCGCCAGCCCAGACGTGACGTCTTCGAGCAACCGATCGATGTTGCTCCGGTCCCAAGCGTAGGGCCGTTGGTAAGCCGGTATTCGACATCCCCGACCATCTCCGATCAGGAACTCATAGATCGCAAGTGACTCCGCCTGAAAGACGCGTTCGATATCCAGCAAAATACCCCCCCGGGTTGAGTCGCATCATTTTTTCGGCGACGGCGATCGCACCATCATCCGAGAGCAATCAAGCTGCGAAATAGTTAATAACAAAGCGAAGCTTGGCGCGCGATGAACGACCGCATTAGGTCGGAGACGGGAAACGCAGGCCATGTCTGAGCTGGCATTAGTTAACGATCAGAGACCGCGATACCGCCGACGACCGAGTGAATTCAGACGTGCTTGCATAAGAGGGCTTCACCAGCGGTTGTGACGCGGTAAGGTCCAGCTAGATGCGCCTGAGCGCACCCGGGGGGGGTATCGTGAATCCAGCAGAATCTATCGAGTCGACGAGGGGTGAAGTCGATAACGTCGACGGCGACGATCTCCGTATTTTGGCCCAGCAGGTTCTCGACTACTGCCGCGAGGCTTGCGAAATCGCGAACTCCGCTCTGTCGAGCCACAAGGGCCTAAGCGCTTCGTCCCTGGCCGCCACCAATAGCTTCAACGACGCGGCGAACGACAAGTTGGCGGCGATTTCAGCGGAATCGAAACGCGGTCTGGAATCCGTCCTTGAACGGCCGACGGTCGCCCGGTTGGAGGTGACCGACGACGACGGCGCGACCCAGACGATCTTCATCACCCCTGGAGGCGCTCCTGCACCGTCGATTGCTGGCGCACGCGTTGCGAGCTATCGCTCGCCCATGGGCCGCCTCGCTGCGGCGTCCGTCGGATCTGAAGTTGACCTAGGACACAAGGCCTACACCCTACAAGCAAAGACGAGGCTGCTGCCTAGGCTCGAGCATGGGGAATGGAACGCCTACGAGAGCCGCGTCGAGGCGCTAGGCCGCCCGCCTCGGACGATCATATCGCTTCGAGGGCTCGTCGCCCTGCCGCAAGCCGACGCCCTAGACCTCCTCGAGCAGGCGCTCCGAGGTGACCCTATGGTCTTTGAAGGCTTCCGTCGCGCCGTCGTCGAACGGATGAGCCTGCGCGAACAGCCTGTCCTCGACGCCTTCCAAGATGACATCTACCGCCTGCCGCTCGACACACAGCTGGTCGTTCTTGGTCCGCCAGGCAGCGGCAAGACGACCACGTTGATCAAGCGGCTCGGCATGAAGCTTGACGATGATGGCCTGAGCGACGCGGAGAAGCGCCTGGTTGATCAGTCCCGTAGCGGTCGGGCCGAGCACCGCACTAGCTGGTTGATGTTCTCGCCTAACGAACTGCTGCGCCAGTACGTTAAGGAAGCCTTTGCTCGCGAACAGGTCCCTGCGTCCGATCGCCAGATGGTCGTTTGGGAACGCTACCGCGACCGCACTGCGCGCAACGTCCTCGGGATTCTCCAAAGTGGCGCGTCTCGGGGGGCCCGGGTTCGGCCGACGCTCGAGAACCTCGCCGCCGACACCATTGTGCGCCAGGTCGCTTGGTTCGAGGATTTCCTCGAGTGGCAGGAAGACCGGTTTTGGTCGGAGCTCAACGAAGTCGCCGCCGCCCTGCTCGAACTTCCCGGCTCCGATGATCGCGGTCTAACCAAGCCCCTCACCGATCTTATCGCGCGGGCGTCCGCCAGCCGTTCGGCTACAGCACTTGCCGACGTGAGGCGTTTCCAGAAAGAGGCGCGCAATGAGGCCTCCACCATTTTAGCCAAGATCGACCAGCGGCTTCGAGAAGCGTTCGCCGAACAGTTTCGCGCCGATCCCGATCTGGTCAACAGTCTGAGCGCCTTCGTCGGCGGACTCGGTGACGACGCGGAGGACAGCGACGACATCGACTATGGCGAGGACGACGAGGACGAGGGCACAGTTCTCCCTAGGGGGAACCGGGAAGCCGCCTTCGACGCCTACATTAAGGCCATGCGGGCTCAAGCCAGAGCTTTGGCAGGCGGACGCCGCCTTTCAAAGACGTCTCGCAATGGCCGGATTATCGAATGGATCGGCGATCGAACCCCTCCGCGCGACGCCCTCTCCGAACTGGGCGTGCAAGCCCGGCGAGCCCGAGCGCTACGCCGTTTGGCGAATCCATTGGGATCGTATGTGCGTGGGATTCCGCTACGCTATCGTCGCTTCCGGCGAGACAGAGCCGCGGCGGGCGTCTGGTATATCGACACGGCGTACAAGCCCACCGATTTGAACCCACTTGAGCTGGATCTCGTTCTGCTTGCGGTCCTGCGCCGCTCAAGGGTTTTGTTGGCGAATGCGCAGGTCGCCGCCGACCTAGAGGCCAACAGCCTTCTCGGTAGGGTGGCGGGCCTCTTCAAGACCCAGGTACTTGTCGACGAGGCCACGGACTTCTCCCCTATTCAGCTGGCGTGCATGGCAGCGCTGGCCGACCCAATCGCCGACGCATTCGTGGCCTGCGGCGACTTTAATCAGCGGATCACCGAGTGGGGCGTTCGAACATCCGACGACTTGAAGTGGGTTCATCCCGACCTAACAATACACCCCATCAAGGTCAGCTATCGCCACAGCCGCCAGCTCAACTCGCTGGCTCATCGCATCGCCCAACTCACCGACGAGGATCATCAAGAGGCCGCCCTCCCCGAGCACGTCGACAACGAGGGCGTGGATCCCATTTTAGGCGTCGGCCTGTCAGGCGAGAACCTCCACCAGTGGCTGGCTGACCGGATTCTCGAGATCGAGAAGATGACGGGTCAACTGCCTTCGCTCGCAATCCTGGTGAATGCTGAAAGCGAAGTGAAACCGCTCGCCGCGGCGCTCGACGAACGTCTCGCCGATCACAACATCAAATGTATGGCCTGCGTGGATGGTCAGTTCACGGGCGACGACGCCGACGTACGCGTCTTCGACGTACAGCACATCAAAGGCCTCGAATTCGAGGGGGCCTTCTTCATTGCGGTTGATCGGCTGGCTGAGCACCGACCAAAGCTGTTCGACAAATTCCTCTACGTCGGGGTGACACGCGCGGCGATGTATCTGGGAATGACGACCGAGTCGGACCGAGTTCCTGCTGCTATCACGGCGATTGAGGATGCGTTTGTCGAAACCTGGAGCAGCGTGACGAGTTAGATGCCGCCCCCACAACACTATCGGTGCAGCTCAGCGGCGATGAACAAGAAGCCTCGGGACACGAGAGACGCCCAGCGGACTGCCGCCCCGCTGTTCGCCGCAAGGTGGACTGGCGCTTCAGGCTACGTGCTTGGCCACAAATCGCCGTTGAACCGTATATTTCTTCCAACGTAGCCGTTCGCTGATGCAGCCGGGGCGTTTTCGGTTAGGCTCAGCAAATGCGGTCTGATTTGCATCATCTTCCGGAGCGGCAGCAACGCGAGCTTGAGCGCGTGCGCGACACTCTGCTGGCCGGGTTCGAGGCGGCCAAGAACGGCGGCGGGGGCGGTACGCAGGAGTGGCGGCGCGGCGGGATGGTGCTGAAGATCATTCTCTTCGGTTCCTATGCGCGGGGCGACTGGGTCGATGAGCCGGAGAACGGCTACCTGTCGGATTTTGATCTGCTGATCGTGGTCAACAATGCGAAGATGACCAACATCGCCGACTACTGGTGGAACTCCGAGGATCAGATCCTGCGCGATCCCGCCATCGGTCGGACCGTCAACATCATCGTCCACGACCTCCAGGAGGTGAACGACGCGCTGAAGCGCGGCGAGTACTTCTGGACCGACATCGTGCGCGACGGTGTGTCGCTCTACAGCGTGCCGGGGCATCCTCTGGCGACGCCACAGCCTATGACCGCCGAGGACGCGCTGGAGATGGCAGAGTGTTGGATGGACTCGAAGCGCGGAGAGATCGATCTCTGGCTCGAGAACGCGGAGACCATGCTGGCGAAGCCGGCTGAGCTTCTGCGCAGGCGCAATGCCGCATTCCAAATTCACCAAGCCGTCGAAGCCGCCTACGCCTGCTTCCTGCTGGTCCACACATTCTATTTCCCGCGCTCTCACAACATCAAGTTCCTCCGCTCTCTCGCCGAAGACGTGGGCACCAGACTGGTCGCAGCCTGGCCGCGCGAGCAGCGCGCCGACCGGCGCCGCTTCGAGCTTCTAAAGCGCGCCTATGTCGAAGCCCGCTACAGCGACCAGTACGACGCTTCGGCTGAGGACCTGGAATGGCTGATGGCCCGAGCCGGCGCGCTGCGCGACCTCGTCGCCGACCTCTGCAAGTCCAGGATCGCAGAGTTGAAATCGCAGGCCGAGAACGCCTGACCGTGGGCGCTGACGGTCGGTCACCATCACGTTCGTGAGAGACCGCGTGAATGGATCGGACGTGATGAAACCGGCTGAAATGCCCTGAACAAGTCTGAAACGATCCGACCCGTGATCGCTGCTCAGGGCCCACATTGACCCCCCACGGATAATCGTCGCCGGATGAGTTCCTGCAAAGAGGAGCACCGGCAATGACTGGCCTATACCTGGGAGAGACCGAAGACGTTCTTCTGACCCGTAAGGAGGCGTCCACCGAACTGCTGCGCATGGGCATTCGCCGCTCGCCGGGGACGTTGGCCAAGATCTTCAGCACGAGATCTGACGGACCGCCCTGCATGCATCTCGGCCGCACGCCCTACTATCCTCGCCAGCGAC
>RCUP01000560.1_pt1 | contig 26914 bp, 26 predicted proteins | sample 2166341 | NCBI WGS metagenome assembly RCUP01 (sample SAMN09932325, study PRJNA488358) | compost metagenome | isolation source: compost soil in succinonitrile-enriched | place: Germany: Experimental Botanical Garden | reverse complement strand
CTATGCATCAAATGACACTGAAGAAATTGATGATTTTATTGGACAATATTTAAAATAAATTTCTGTAACGCAAGATAAGTAAAAGAGCAAAATTCATTATCCTTAATTAGCTCCCCTGTCTATTTGCAACCCGTTAAGACAAATCAACCAGCTTAGACAAAGAAATCTCCAAAGCATTGGGCCTTCGCGCTGCAGATTATTATTTAAATATCAGTGACACTATTTTTTCATTGATGGGTTTTCCTGAAGACAAAGATTCTGACCGGGTTTTTGAGCTGTATTTGGACTTGACGAAAAAAGCACGGTTCCTGAATCTTTCGGAGTCACAAAATCAGTTGGAGCAACTTGCACCGTAAATTTATTTGGAGTTGACGGTGCATCGGTCGAATTTGAATAGTGACCGTTGAGAAAAATTGGTTATTTTAGACTGTATGAACAAGCACCAACCCGGGCTTGAAAAACAACTAGCATATGGCCTATAACGAAGAAACATTGGAGCGAATACGCCAAATGTTGTTATCCAAAGAAGTGGCTTTCGAGGAGAAGAAGATGTTCATGGGAGTTTGCATCATGGTGGACGATAAAATGTGCTGTGGCACACACATTTCCAAGAATAGCCGGGAAGATCTTCTTTTTTGCAGAATCAGTAATGAAGACTATTTGAAAGCGGTGGAAAGGGACGATGTTTTGCCCATGAAAATGGCCGAGCGGGTCATGAAAAATTACATCTACGTCATGGAACACGGATTCAGCAGTTCAAAGGACCTGGATTATTGGATCCAATTGTGCTTGAATTACAATCCCAAAGCAAAATCGAGCAAGAGGAAGTGAAAAGAAAACATATCTAAAATGAAAAAGCCCTGACAGAATCGTCAGGGCTTCACTATTTCATTTATGTATTATCAATTCACCAACAACTTATGTGAAGGCGCAAACTTCGTTAAGTTGATTCCTGCTACCGCTTTTTTGTATTCTTCGATGGATGGCGTTCTACCCAAAATTGTTGACAAAACAACAACCGGTGTAGACGAAAGCAAAGATTCACCTTTTTTACCGTCTGTATCTTCCACTACTCTTCCCTGGAAAAGACGTGTAGAAGTTGCCATAACAGTATCTCCTTTTGCTGCTTTTTCCTGGTTCCCCATACACAGGTTACATCCCGGACGTTCCAAGTACAATATGTTTTCATATTCAGTACGTGCCGCACCTTTCGGAGCATTATCGTCAAATTCGAAACCAGAGTATTTCTGTAAAACTTCCCAGTCACCTTCCGCTTTCAATTCATCAACGATGTTATAAGTAGGCGGAGCTACCACCAACGGCGCTTTGAATTCAACCTTCCCGTTTTGCGCTTCTACATTCTTCAACATTTGAGCAAGGATTTTCATATCACCCTTGTGAACCATACACGAACCGATAAATCCAAGATCTACTTTTTTCTCTCCTCCATAGAAAGAGAGCGGACGGATTGTATCGTGCGTGTATCGTTTAGAAACATCTTTGTTGTTTACGTCCGGGTCAGCAATCATTGGTTCTGCAATCAGATCCAAATCAACAACTACTTCCGCGTAATATTTCGCATTTGCATCCGGAGTCAAAGCCGGTTTCTCACCTGATTTAATTTCAGCGATTCGCTTATCCGCTTTATTGATTAATCCCTGAAGCACTTGTTTCTCGTTGTCCATGCCTTTATCAATCATGATCTGGATTCTGCTCTTCGCAATCTCCAATGATTCGATTAAGGTATCATCCTCAGAAATACAGATCGAAGCTTTTGCCTTCATTTCTGCAGTCCAGTCGGTAAAGGTAAATGCCTGGTCAGCAGTAAGCGTTCCCAAATGAACCTCAATAATTCGGCCCTGGAATACGTTTTCGCCACCAAACTTATGTAGCATCTGAGCTTGCGTAGCGTGAACCACATCGCGGAAATCCATGTAATCTTCCATCGTTCCTTTGAACGTCACCTTCACTGATTCCGGAATTGGCATGGAAGCTTCTCCGGTAGCAAGTGCCAAAGCAACTGTACCTGAATCGGCACCAAAAGCAACCCCTTTCGACATTCTTGTATGCGAGTCACCACCAATAATGATTGCCCACTCATCAATTGTAATGTCATTCAGAACTTTGTGGATCACATCTGTCATGGACAAATAAACGCCTTTCGGGTCACGCGCAGTGATCAAACCGAAATCGTTCATGAACTTCATCAATTTTGGAATGTTTGCCTGCGCTTTTTTATCCCAAACCGAAGCAGTGTGACAACCCGATTGGTATGCACCGTCAACGATTGGCGAAATAACTGTTGCAGCCATCGATTCCAATTCTTGAGCAGTCATCAATCCGGTTGTATCTTGCGAACCCACGATGTTTACTTCTACACGAACATCTGAACCGGCATGTAACACTTTTCCTTGAGCGATCCCAACAGCATTTCTATTGAATATTTTCTCTACCGCAGTCAAACCTTGTCCTTCAACAGAAATTTCTTTTGATGGAGCAAATACCAGTGGCGTATCGATCCCCAAAGTCTTTGCAGCGAATGTTTGAATCTTTTTACCGAAAACAATCGCATATGACCCGCCAGCTTTAATGAATTCCATTTTCTGAGGAGTAAATGCCTTAGAAATGTCCATCAACTCCTGATCGCCATTATACAATTTCTTTGTTTTTGTATTAATCGTCAATACCGTTCCGGTAGCAACAGAATAAGTCTCTTCCAAAATCGGATCACCACTTTCATTGCGAAGCGGATTACCATCTGCATCCAGCTTTTTCACCCAGTTCTTCAGGTCCAAACCGATTCCACCAGTTACATCAACCGTTGTAAGGAAAATGGGAGAAATTCCGTTTGTACCTCCAACGATCGGAGCAAAGTTCACGAATGGAACATACGGACTCGCTTGTTTTCCAGTCCAAAGTGCCACGTTATTTACACCCGACATTCTGGATGAACCAACACCCATGGTACCTTTTTCAGCAATCAACATCACACTTTTATCCGGATGTTGCGCTTGCAATGCTTTGATTTCGTCCTGTGCCTGAGGAGTAATCATGCATTTACCATGAAGTTCCCGATCTGAACGTGAGTGAGCTTGATTTCCCGGAGAAAGTAAATCTGTTGAAATATCTCCTTCGCCGGCGATGAAAGTAACCACCTTAATTTCTTCAGCCACATCCGGAAGCTTTGTAAAAAACTCAGCCTTCGCATAACTTTCTAAAAGATCTTTAACAATTGCATTACCGTTTTTGAAAGCCTCTTTTAAACGATCCGTATCTGCATCATAAAGGTAAACTTGTGTTTTCAAAACGGCAGCAGCTTCTTTCGCAATAGAAACATCATCACCAAGAGCCAAATCAAGAAGCACTTCAATGGAAGGTCCACCTTTCATATGTGACAACAACTCAAAAGCAAATGCAGGTGTAATTTCGTTCACTATCGATTCTCCAAGAATAATCTCTTTTAGAAATTTCGCTTTTTCACCGGCAGCACTGGTGGTTCCAGGCAAAGTGTTGTAAATAAAAAACTGAAGGGAATCTGCCCGGTTTGCGTTATCTAAATCTTTAATTTGAGCAACGATTTCGGTGATTAATTCTGCACCATCTATCGGTTTTGGGTGAAGCCCCTGAGTTTTTCTTTCTTCAATCTCTTGGATGTATTCTTGATAGGTATTCATAAAAGGAAGTCTTGCTTTTCAATATTTAAAGGATGTGAATAAACCATTTTTCTACTTTCTGCTGCTACCTCTGATTTACGTTCCGCAACTCCGCGCTTAGGAAAAGCTGCGTAGACTTTAGGAATCATGACTAAATCGAAAACCATAGTATCACGAAAGTTGTTTTTTAACAATTTATTCGGTGCGCGAATTTAGCCAAAAGCAATTGAATTTAAAACACAAAAGATGCTAAGAAAGTATCGTTATAGTCTATTCAGATTTGTTCTAAATTGCACCAATGATCATTAAAGGTTTTACTATCGTAATCCTATATGTTTTTTACTTATTTTTATGATCCTTATAGCGTATTTAATGAAGTTAACCCGATTACTATCTAGGCTCAAATGAGAATTGTTCACCTGTCCGACATTCACTTATCTAAAGGTAATTTATATGAGTTCAGAAATAATTTCAAAGATGCAATTATTCTGGATTTACTTAATTTTCATAAAGATGTACCTGTTGACATTATAGTAATAACTGGAGATCTAATTGATAAAGGAGGCCATTCTTTAAAAGAAATCCCTGAATTTTCAGACATTAAAAATCCCTATGAAATTTTTAAGAATGAATTCATCTTACCAATTGCTCAAGGTCTACAGATTGATTCAAAAAAATTCATATTTGTCCCTGGAAATCATGACATCGATGAAAAAAGTATTTCTTGGTTTGATGAAAATCAACTTTCAAGAGATATTAATAATCAAAATATAAACACCTTTTTATCCGAAAATATAAACTCATTCAGACATTCATCAAGAATGAAGGACTTTAAAGAATTTGAGAGGGATTTTCATAATGGCAATTTGAACTATTCATTTTCGGAAAATGAATCAATCTTCACATATGATTATAATGGTAAAAAGATTGGATTTATATTAGTTAATGATTCTTGGAGATGTAAATCAAGGAAATTTGATGGAGAAAATGACAAACACTATTTTGGTTTTAATCAGTTATATAACGGATTAAATCAATTAAAAAGACAAAACACCTACTTGAACATATGCCTCTTCCATCATTCCTTAGAGGATTTCATGGAAGAAGAAGAAATTACCCGTATTTTAATTAATAAAGAAATCGATCTTTTCCTATATGGACATTATCATAAAAGTAAAATCGAAACATATAAAAACACCTTAAGCAACTGCGATGGGTTCAGAGGAAGAGCAACATTAAACCGACCAGATGAGGATGTTGCAGATTATCAACCAGGCTATCAAATTTTCGATTTTGATTTAACTGCAAATTCAATTGCAAATATTCGTTACAGAAAATACAATTACCAAGCAATTCGATTTGTAGAAGATACAGATACTAGTCTCGGCCAAACATTTTCCCCTATTCCATTAACAAGAATAAAACAACAACCTAATTTATTAGAATTAGATTTTCTTAAATTTAACAAATTGAGCGATGAGTAATCTTGATTATTACGAACCAAGATTTTACGATTCGGAAAGCGAGTCTGCGAATCCGATATTTTTCATTGAATTTGAGAAGAGTAAAACTTTGGAAGAATACACAAATTCCCACGACAGGATAGTTCTTCTGGGGAATCCGGGTATAGGAAAATCCAAGGAATTAAGTAACCTCTTTCAAATTTTATGGGATTCCAAATCTGCTACTGGTCGCATTCCAATTGGATTAAATTTAAAAAACTTCAGGAAAAACAACGTCTTTGAAGATATAATACTTATTGACGACTGGAAGAATCTCAATAAAATTATATTTCTTCTTGATGGCCTTGATGAAATAGCAGAAATACAAGATTTCATATCTGCTTTTTCAACATTCATTGCAAAATATGAATTGCTAGATATTAAATATGTTATCAGTTGTAGGACAAATATTTATTTTAAAAACTTAGTCTCACTGCCCAATTTCGAGAAATTATTTCTGAAAAACCTTACTCACAATCAATCAGTTTCGATTTTAACAAACAAATATGGACTAAACCTTGCGGCTGATGAATTGAAAGAAATCGAAAGCTTCTTGGAAACTCCATTTTTTATAGATTTAATAGCTGATTACTATATATCGCAAAAGTGTCTACCTTCAAATAATTCTGACATCTGGGAAGTAATCATAGATAATTCTATAGAAAAACACAAAACAAAAAAAATACGAGAGTACATAATCGAAAAACCCAAACTATTAAATAATGTAAGTAAAGTTGCATTAGTAAACGAGTTAATGCAATCAAACCAAACTTCAGAAGAGGATCTCTATTCTATAGTAGCAAACGATTATAGTGAATTTATAGAATATCCATTCATTGCCGAATCAAATACAATTCCAAAAGAGTTTAAATTCATCCACAGACAATATCAAGAATATTTCGTTGCAAAGTTTCTTTCAAAAAAAAACTTTGAAGAAATCCTTTCGATCATTAAATTAAATGATATTGAAAAAATTCATACTTCATTTTCAAATACTACAACGTTTCTTTTAAATCTTATTCCCAAAGATGAAAATTTCGACAAATTGATAGACTGGTTAGTATCAAACAATCCAGAAATCCTATTCAGAGCAGATAGTGATCGAATTTCAGATTTCAGACTTAAGGTTTTTCAGGATTATTTCATTAAAACCTGTGCAGAAACAACAATATGGATAGGGCAGAGTGCAAATATTAGTATTTCTGATATTGCAGATTTTGCAGACCATATTGAAAACTATAAATTCCTTTTAAACTACATCACAGATTCCAAAGTTCATTTCAGAGTTCGCATTTCAGCGATGGAATTAATCAGAGAATTTAAACATTTAAATTTAGATGAATTGCTAAAGAGCTTTTTCATTATTCTAGAGTCTGAAAAAGAAGATCTAAATATAAAATCTGAGGTTATTCGATCAATTAAAGCAATCGGATACCATAAAACAGATCAAACTATCATTCCAAGAATAATTGAACTATTTGAATCTGAAACTGACAACTCAATTAACAACAGAATACTAGGCATAATAGATGATTCAACTCAAATAGACGAAAGCATCAATTACATTTTGAAAGAGTTTGATTATGCCTATAAAATAAAAACAAGAGCTATTGAAGAAAATGTTCTATTAGGCAACGATTGGAAATTAAAAGAAATCCTTCTAAAACTTAATAAGCCCGAAAATTTTGTTTCGTTAGCAACAAACCTTTTACTGAACAATCAAAGAGACTTTTCAGAAGGTTATCCTGAAAGATTAACTCAGAGACTAAAAGAATTAATGACTCTGTCACCAAAAATTGCCATGGAGCTTATCGATCGGGTTATTACTTCAAGTCAAGATAGCCTATTTGACCGAAGAGACTTCCTTTCAAAACTGGTAATTCAATTGGAACTTCAGGAAGAAGTATTCCAACATCTTTTTAAAAAAGAAACTTTTCAAGATTTGAAATGGTTTTTATCTAAGATTTCTACTGAAGAAACTATCCAATATTTTATTCAAAATTGGGAAGCAACTTTAGAAGGAGAAACAACACATTTGGAAGGATTCAGAAATATTCTGAATCATGATCATGGCTTTAAATTATCTGGTCTTTTACAAAATTCTTTATTACAGCAGAAAGTAGAATTCAACGGACTTATCCCCTCACCAGAAATCGCAGAACAGAAACGAAAAAAAGAACAAGTACTGGCTCAAAAGGAATTCGATGAAATTTTTGATCAGGCAAAAACAATCAAATCCATAGCAATTTTTTTCAAAAAAATAAACGCAGAACGCTTGACGCAGGAAGAAGTTTACAAACTTGAACGAGATTTTTTTGACAATCCAGAAAACTATTTCAAAAGACTACCAAAAATCATTCAACTGCTCCATTTTTTTGCAAGAAAAGATGATGTTCAAACAATAGAAATTGTTAAGTCAAGAGTTTATGATCTTAATAATTACATCTTTTTTATAGACTCAGAAGTTTCTAGTATTATATCAGATCGAAACTATTTAGAAACACAGATATTTGAACCGCAAAAAATTATTTTTCAAGATTGGTTAAAAGAATTATCAGAAAATATTGATTTCCAAAATTTAATAGAATACACTAGTTCTAATTCTTTTCGTTTCTCGAGTCCTGAATCAAGACACAAGTATGACGTACAACAAATTATAATTAAATACTATAACAAGGAGGATTTTAAAGTTTCTCTATCCAACGATTTCTTATTAAACTCGATTGAATATTTCGATATAGAAAATTATGCGCAAAATGATCATAAGTTCGATCTTTTTTTAGATTCTATTGACGATATCCATTCAGTTAAAAATAGAATTACCGAAAATTTAAGCACCCAGCTTTTCCCTTCAGTATATGGTCGTCATGCAAAATACGCCCTAAAAAAAGGCTTCACTGAAACCTTTCCTTTAATTGAAACAAACCTGTTAAAGGATGATTCAATCTATTCTGAAAATGAACTATTACTGTTATTCATTCGAATCAATGGAAAGGGTATTCTTAAAAAGATGCTTGAAAACGTCAGAACAAGAAGCTGCTGGACAGCGATAGACTTATTATTGAAATTGGAACCAAATTCTGAAGAAAAGAATTTATGCATTACAAAAGCGAAAGAATATTTAGATATTAATGAAAAAGATTACAAGATCAATGCATTAAGAGTCTTAGTATCTATGAATGATCCATTTGCAATCAAATTTCTTTGTGCAGACCTAACAGAAAACTTTCTTTTTATTGGTTCAGTTAACCAGAATGATTATAAAAACTACAATAAAATTCTAGATAAAGACCTGCTTTTTATTAAGAACCTCTTCAATTTCATTTATAAAAAGGACGTTCAAACTGATAAGTTCAGATTTCATTATCTAAGCGAGTTTTTCTATTCTTATCTATATAACCTTTCAAAAGATGATTCTTATTATCCTAAGTTGGTAATTATCCTAATTGAAATTAAAGATTCACTATCCAAGAAAGATGATCATGAATTATTTTACATAAACTCCATCATCAATAATTGCTCTAAAAGCTATATCGCTTCCAAATCAATTCCAATGAATTTTAAAGAAGCTTTGGCAAAAGTGAATGAATTGATGAGTTAATAGCACTAATTTCAGCTATTTATTGAGCCAACCTTTATCAATTTAAGATTTTATTCCTACCTTTGCACCCCGCTAAGTGTGTCTTAGTGGTATTTTAGTATAAACAACAAATAAGTTTAATTATGAATTCTTACGAAACTGTTTTCATTCTTACTCCCGTTTTGTCTGAAGATCAGGCAAAGGAAGCAGTGCAAAAGTACGAAAGCGAATTGGCTGCCATGGGTGGTAAATTAACGCATTCTGAGAGCTGGGGCCTAAAAAAATTGGCTTACCCAATCCAAAAGAAATCAACTGGTTTCTATTTCTTATTTCAATTTGATGGTGAAGGATCTGTGATCGCTGACCTGGAATTGATTATGAAACGTGACGAGCGCATCATGCGTTTCTTAACTGTGAAAATGGACAAAGATCATTTCGCATACGCTGAGAAACGTCGCAAGAAAATGAGCGGAGCTCCGGTTGAAGCTTAATTATTTACCTTAAAAATTTAAGAACATGTCACAAAACGATATTCGCTATCTTACTCCGATTAACATCGAGATTAAAAAAGATAAATATTGCCGTTTCAAAAAAAGCGGAATTAAATTCATCGATTTCAAAGACGCTACTTTCTTGTTGCGTTTGGTAAATGAGCAAGGTAAAATCTTACCTCGTCGTATTACCGGAACTTCTGCAAAATACCAGAAGAGAGTTAACAAAGCTATTAAACGTGCTCGTCATTTGGCTATCTTGCCTTATGTTGGGGATATGTTGAAATAGTCTTCACGTTTTAATTTTAAAGACAAGAAATCATGGAAGTAATTCTTAAGAAAAATATCGATAAATTAGGTTACAAAGACGAAGTTGTAACTGTGAAGCCAGGATACGGACGTAACTTCTTGATTCCTCAAGGTTACGCTTCTTTGGCTACTCCTTCTGCGAAAAAAGCGCACGAAGATATGATGAAGCAACGTTCTCACAAAGAGTCGAAAATTGTTGCTGAAGCAGAAGCTATCGCGGCTAAATTGGCTGAGGTTACTGTAAAAATCAGCACGAAAGTTGGTGAAAACGGTAAAATCTTCGGATCTGTTAACACAGTTCAATTATCTGAAGCATTGAAAGCTGCAGGATTTGATATCGACCGTAAATCTTTGAAAATCAAAGACGAGCCGATCAAAGAAGTTGGTACATTCGAAGCTGAAGCGAACTTACACAAAGGTGTTAAGCCAGTATTCAAATTTGAAGTTGTAGGAGAATAATTTTTCCTTATCTCATATTGAAATCCCGTTAGTCTCTGATTAACGGGATTTTTTTGTTTTCATGCGAAAAGAATTCACGTTTTGCTTGTTTCCAGCAAATAGCGCATTTACATCATCAAATCAATCTGCGAAATCCGCGCAATCCGCGGGCTAAAAAATACTGCACCAACCAAACCATTCTTTTTGCATCTTTACATTACAAATTATTCAATCATGGCAATAGCAATTGGCGACAAGTGTCCGACTTTTTCTCTTAAAGATCAAAACAATGCGGATTTCGATATTCAATCCGTACTCGGACAAAAGGTATTGGTGATCTATTTCTATCCGAAAGACGATACTCCGGGATGCACGGCTGAAGCTTGCTCATTCCGTGATAGCTATGAAGACTTCAAGGATTTGGGTTGCGAAGTGATCGGAATTTCCAGCGATTCACCGAAAAAGCATGCTGAATTTGCTGCAAAACACCGTCTGAGCTTCACCTTGCTTGCCGACACGGAGAAAAGTGTTCGAAAGGCTTTTGGAGTTCCTGGAAATCTCTTCGGATTGATTCCGGGACGTGTAACGTATATTGTTGACAAGAGCGGAACCGTTCGCCATGTCTATAATTCACTTACGAATGCCGCGACACATATTGATGAATCGTTGAAAGCTGTTAAATCGATCTGTGATGAAAACAATTAAGCATTTAGCCGGAATCCTGTTGATTGGATTACCGCTCGTTTCTCATTCTCAGGAGGAACCAAAGAAAGAAACACCTGCTCAGCAGAAAGCAGTCTTCGATCCGGAGCTTGCCAAAGAGCTGGGAGCGGATCAATACGGTATGAAACGCTATGTAATGGCCTTTCTGAAACGCGGTCCGAATCAAAGTCAAACAAAAGAAGAGGCTGAACGTTTGCAACGGGCTCACATGGACAATATCGGAAAGCTGGCCGAACAGGGAAAATTAGTTGTTGCCGGCCCATTTCTCGACAATACTGAGATTCGCGGGATTTACATTTTCAATGTAGAAACCATCGAAGAAGCTGAAGCATTGACCAAAACAGATCCAGCCATTCAGGCCGGAAGACTGGTGATGGAATTACATCCGTGGTACGGTTCTGCTGCATTGATGAAAACGGTGCAGATTCATAAAACGATTACGGAAAAAGAGATTTAGGATTTCTAGGTTATTTTCCTGTATTTGGGTACTTAAAAAGACAAATAGACATGTATCTATTTACCCAGTGACAGAAAGGTTTTCAGGCTAAAACAATCCTTGCCCTCAACTCCGCTCAGTCAACCATTATCTCATTCACTTTTTGAAAACGATGGTCGAAAAGACCTTCCAATTGTTTCCGAACAAACAACCAATGCGCAAACTTCCCTAAAATTCCGAAAGGAAGGGAATAACTCACCAGATCAGTCATTTCGACTCCTCCATCCACCACTTTGAAATGATGTTCGTGGTGCCAGATTTTATATGGTCCCTGACGTTGTTCATCCACAAAATAAGCCTGATGCTCTACAACGGTGATTTCAGTCACCCAGGACAGCGGAATGCCCAACACCGGAGAAATTTTATACGCGATCATCAATCCTTCATAAATTTCAGACGGAGTTTCCGTCAGAACGCGAAAGTTCATGTATTTCGGAGTGATGGTGCGAAGATTTTCAGGTGCACAGAAAAACTTCCAGCAGGTTTCCAGATCTGTCTTCACCAATTGTGTGCGTTTCAGCTGATACATCCGAGTCTTTTAAAACAAATTCACACGTTCCAGTAATTCAGCGCGATGCGCTTCGCTCACCGGAATTTCCTTTCCATCCAACAGAATGAATTTCGGATTGATCTGCTGAATGTGATTTAAATTTACCACAAATGAACGATGTACCCGGAAGAATTCATTCTTAGACAGCTTGTTCTCCACATGTTTCAAACTGTAGCTCACAATGTATTTGGAATCTCTGGTGAAGAGAATCGAATAGTTATCACAGGCTTCAACATACAAAATATCCGAATAAGCCAATTTGATCAGTTTCTGTTTATCCTTGATGAAAAAATAAGTATTGATCAGGATTGAATTTGAGAACTCGACCTGTTTATTCTGTTGTCTGATCTGAAAAGCATGCCACGCCAATTCTACCTGAGCTTGCAATTCCTCCTTCTTGAAAGGTTTCATGATTAACCCCGCAGGATTGGTCAGTTTTACCCGTTCAAGTGTTTTGGAATCCGTGCTGGAAGTGACGAACAAAAAGGGTTTATTAATTTGTTGGTTGACGAAATGTGCCAAGTCTACTCCATCAGGGCCGGTTCCCAGATTAATATCCAAAAGCAATAAATCCGGTTCACATTTTTTCAGTAAGCTTCTGGCTGATTCAAACGTATCTGCTTTTCCCAGGCATTCATAACCATTGTCCAGTAGGCATTGTTCCAAATAATCGGCAATCAATAATTCGTCTTCGACAATAAAAAGTTTGGGTTTAGTCATGATACACTTTGTAGTTTGAAATAAATAATTCGGTCTTCAATCCCTGGTCAGAACTGGTCTCCACCAACTCCGCTTTCAGTTTTTTAGACATCGTTTGAATAAGCTTTGTACCAAAATGCGTTCCACTTTGCTCACCTGACTTTCCGGCGCCATTATCCGCAACCAATAAAATCAGTTGTTTTCCTTCTTCTTTCAGGCGCAATTCGATTTCAGCGCCATCTTTACCCGCGAAGGCGTACTTACAGGAATTAGTCACTAACTCCGCAACAATCAACCCGATAGGAAGCGCTGTTTCGATATCCAGATTCAAATCATCCAGGTCATAACGAACCCGGATTTGCTTACTGACTTCTTTTCTAAAATGATGAACCAGATCATCCACCAATTCCCGGATATATTCGTTCATGCGAACAGCGCGGATATTATCTGTCTGATACAATTTCTGGTGAATGAGTGAAATGGCATTGATTCTGTTCAAACTATCTTCAATGAGTTTGGCTGATTCCGGATCTTTTAAATCCCGCGCCTGTAAATCGAGAATAGCGTGAACCATCTGCAGATTATTCTTTACCCGGTGATGGATTTCTCCCATCATGAATTCCTTCTGTTCCAGGTTCATTTGTGTCATTTCATATTTTTGCTCCAAAAGCAAATGAATCCGCTTTCTGTTTCGCACTAATAGAAACAAAAAGACTGAAACAAGCAGAATGACGCATAAAACCACGATTAGAACGATCAATTGCCTGACATGTGTCTCAGACTGAATCTGTTGCTTGAATTTGATTTCTTTCACCTCAAATCGGGCTTGCATTTCGGCCAAAGCGACACTTTTATCCTGTGTAAAAATCGCATCGCTTAGAATCGTATACTCATTCAAACTTTGATATGCCTTTTTGTAATCGCCTTCTTCAAAATAAATTCGCGATAAGATCTCATGTGCAAAAACTTCCCGTTCCTTCGCTCCGATTTTCTGGGATAAATACAAAGCTTTGAGCGAATACCCTTTTGCAATGTTAAATTGCCTTAGATCAAAATAGCAATTGGCAAGTCCGAGATAAGCAGATTCCAAGTTATAATCATTGTTATACTCCTTAAAGTTAGCTGATGCGCGTTCAAAATAAGCAATCGCTTTTTTAAAATCCTTTTGATCATAATAAATTTTACCCAGTGAATTATATGCCCCCCCAAGTCCATCCAACTGGTCATTCTTTTTGTAGAGCTCGATGGCTTGCTTAAAATTTGCTTCTGCTTCCTTGGTTTTATTCTGATAAGTAAATGTAATTCCCTGATTGACCAAAGCATTTGCCAAATCCTCCTCGAGATGAAGTTCCTTACAAAGGTTTATTGCTTTCTGATGATAATAATCTGCATTTTCATATTGATATTGGGAAAAGTAACAAATACCCAATTGAGAATAGCAATAACTCAAGTTTTCCAAATCGTTCTCCGATTGGAACAAGTGGATTGCCCGCTGAAAATAACCGATTGCGACCTTCGCGTTTCCCTGAATATCATTTGCAACAGCCAGGTTCATCAATGCGAATGCTTCTCCCGAACGGTAATTGATCTTTCGGGATAAATGAAGGGCCTTCGAGCTTAACTCAATGGATTTTTCGACATCGGTCGTATAGAGAATCTCACTTTTCAGATTAAGCGCGTCAATAGTTGCGGTGTCTTTTTGACCGAAGGCTGCAGGTATGATTAATAACCCAAAAACGAGAAAAAGGAAATTACGAATCATCTTTACCCTAAAAATACTACCATTTACTAAGATTTCCGTGCTCCTCAACCCTTTTTTTTGACTGGCACTCTTGCAATCCTGACTTTTGCCCTCACAAACTGTGTTATGAAGAAAAAATTACGCTCTCCGTATGACGTGATCTTATTTGCTCTACAACAATTTCATCACCTCATCAAAATCGATCAATCGTATGTTTACCGAAATCATTCAATTCAAACATTGGACCTTTGAAATTCCGATAAAGCTCAATCGAAAAATCTATTCCAATACCTTATGTGGCTATTCTGAGTTCCATGTGAAAGAATTCCGTTCCTTTTTCCGCTTCAGCGATGAGATTTTCACTCCGGAACTGAAAGATCTTCTCAGCAAGTTCGGAATTGATTACAAAAAGGACACGCTGGTCAAAAAGCTGGATGAAGACAAGGAAGTCTTTCTCATTACTTTTCAATTTCTGGGCAGCCTTCACTTCGATTCGAAAATTGATACGGACGAAAATTCCCTGGCAACGGAGTTGGACTATATCCCGATTTCAGACAAAACCAGCATTGCATTTTATCAGGTGGAAGAAACCCTTATCGGAAAACACATTATTTATGCAGAAATCCTGTTTCGAAATTCGTAATTAAATTTCCACCAATTCAATCGGCAATCCATCCGGATCGGCAAAGAAAGTAAAGCGTTTCCCTGTGAATTCATCGATGCGAATGGGCTCACAAACCACTTGTTTCGCTAACAATTCGTTGATTGACTCTTCGATGTTGTTAACTGAAAAAGCCAAATGCCGAAGTCCGCTTGCTTCAGGTCGTGAGATTCTTTCAGGCGGATCAGGAAAGGAAAACAATTCGATGCAATACACTCCGTTCAGGATGAGGTCCAATTTATAGGAATCCCGTTCAGATCGGTAATTCTCAGCAAGGATTTCGAATCCTAAGACTTTTGTATAAAACGTCTTTGAGCGCTCGTAATCAGAGCAAATAATTGCAATATGATGAACAGATTTAAGCAATTTCAAAGCAATTAATACACCACCCCTCTCGGTCTCCCCTCAAGGGGAGAAGTCGACAAAATGATTTTTGAACTAATTCGAAATTCTTCATTAGATGTATTTATCTTCTGCCAGGTAATTTTTTACGTAATCGGCAATTCCTTCTTCCAAAGTGTGGAACGGAACATCGTAGCCCTGAGCAATCAGTTTCTGCATGTTTGCCTCCGTAAAATACTGGTATTTATCACGGATATCTTCCGGCGTGTCGATGAATGAAATCTGAGCTTCTTTTCCCAAAGCTTCAAACGTGTTCGTTGCCAAATCGAGGAAAGTGCGCGCCTCACCGGAACCCAAATTGTAAATCCCGGACTTTGCCGTTCCTTTCATCAAAAATTCGATTACGGAAACGACGTCTTTCACATAAACAAAATCGCGCATTTGTCCTCCGTCAGTATAATTCGGATTGTGTGAACGGAACAGTTTCATCGCTCCATGTTCTTTCACCTGATTGAAGGTATGGAAAATCACAGAAGCCATTCTCGACTTGTGGTATTCGTTCGGACCGTAAACATTGAAGAATTTCAATCCGTACCAATGCGGCGGAGTTTCAGTTTGTTCCAAAGCCCACATGTCGAACCATTGTTTCGACCATCCGTAAGGATTCAAAGGTTGCAAAAGCGGCATGTTCGATTCGTTGTCGTCGTAACCAAACTCTCCTAACCCATAAGTTGCCGCTGAACTGGCATAAACCAATGGAATATTAAACTGAACACAGTGTTTCCAAACCATTTTGGAATATTCCACATTCAATTCATCAAAAATCGCTTTGTCAAATTCAGTGGTATCCGTACGTGCTCCGATGTGCAATACACAGGTCACTTCCGCTCCGAATTCCTTCATCCACTGATCGAAATCATTTCGTTGAATCATTGCAACAAACAACTTTCCGTCCAGATTGGACGCTTTTTCTGTTTTGGAGAAATCATCTACCAAAACCAGGTTGTTGATTCCTTTGTTATTCAATGTTCCTGCGATACAACTTCCGATGAAACCCGCTGCTCCTGTAATGACGATCATACTAAATGAATTTGACACAAAAGTACACCAAAGTAATTGAAAAAGGTAAAAGTGAGAATTGAAAAGGCGAAAGGAATGATCAATTCTGCCATTATCACGTACGGGATTTGCCTCTTGATAATTCAATCGTTCATAATCGATCACTGATTTGCAATTAGGAATCCGCAATTCTCACTTTTACTTTTTAACTTCTCGCTTCAAAACATTACTTTTGTATCCAATATTTTAACGCTTGGAAACAGTATACATTACCCGAAGAGAGCATTTCAATGCTGCACACAAATTGTGGAGAGAGGAATGGTCGGATGAAAAAAACGAAGCCGTTTTCGGTAAATGCAGTAATAAAAACTGGCACGGACACAATTTCGAATTGTTTGTAACCGTAAAAGGAGAGCCGAATCCGGAAACAGGGTTTGTGATCAATCTGAAAGATTTGAGTACCATTATCAAAGACCTGGTAATCGAAGCATTGGATCACAAGAATTTAAATCTGGACGTTCCGTTTTTAAAAGGAAAACTGGCTTCAACTGAAAATCTGGCAATTGAGATCTGGAAAATCATTGATGCTCCAATCCGGGAATCCGGCGGACAGTTGTGCAAGATTAAACTGGTTGAGACAGAAAATAATTACGTTGAATATTTCGGAGGAAAAGAACCTTTTTAAATAATGGAGAATTTAAAATGTAAAATTGAGAAGCAAACTACGCTAATGCTTGTTTATATCGAAAGCGTTGCTTTCTCTTCTTTTCAATTTTCAATTCTCAATTTTCAATTCAAATCATGAGCGAATTTCAATACGACGACGACATTACACAAAACATTTCAAACGTTTACAAATCCGTCCTTTCCGAAATCGGTGAAAATCCGGATCGTGAAGGATTATTGAAAACCCCGGAACGCGTTGCAAAAGCTTTGCAATTCCTGACCCAAGGATATGAGATCAAACCGGAAGAAATCCTGAAAAGCGCCTTGTTTCACGAAGAGTATTCGGAAATGGTGATTGTGAAGGATATTGAAATTTATTCGATGTGCGAACATCACATGCTTCCGTTCTTTGGGAAAGCTCATATTGCTTATATTCCAAACGGAACGATCGTTGGTTTGAGTAAAATTCCCCGCGTAGTAGATGCTTTTAGCCGCAGATTGCAGGTTCAGGAGCGATTAACGATCGAGATCCGTGATTGTATTCAGGATACTTTGAAACCAAAAGGAGTTGCCGTAGTGATGGAATGCCAACACATGTGTATGCAGATGCGTGGAGTTCAGAAACAAAATTCGGTGACTACTTCAAGTGCTTTCACCGGATTATTCCTAAGCAACGATTCCACCAGAAAAGAGTTTATTAACTTAGTACAGGCAAAATTGCATTAGATACACGGATCAACCAACTTACACACCAATCATCATGACTAGAAATACTACTTTTTTAATCCTTTTCACTATTTCGCTTTTTTGCGGCCAATCGGTTTTTGGAGCAAAGGGATTAAAATTTTCTCTTGAAAAAACCGTTGTTCAGGTAAGTTCGATCGATTCGTATCAGACTTCCAATTACTTTGAAGGTTCAAACGAAACAGATGCTCAGCAACGGTTTTACTTTTCGATCATTGAAACGGAAAAACTGCTGTCTAAACAAGCTTCCGTTATCATAGAAGGAAAACCGAAAAAGATCAACCTGGAATCAAATTATACGGTCTCAACCATTAATTGGGGTTCTGTTTTTAATGGAATCAGAACATATAGTATTACGATTCCTCCTCATTGCATTTTCAAGGTTGAATACCACACTTCGGCACAGGAAAGTATTTTCTTATCTGACATCGAAAAAAGTGGCGTTCATAAAGCTGATGATTTTTTCTATGAGCTGACACTTCCTGCAAATCTGGAAGCTTCATTCAGACATCGTGCGGAAAAGAAATCCGGACGTTTTGTGATTACCAATCAGGATTTTCTTGCCAACGAGGACCGTTTGTACTTTTTGATTCACCCGAAAGGAGCCGAACCCAATACCTATTTCAACAATTGGTTCATCAAGAAAACGGAAGGTCATGAAGCTTTAAACACAAGCGCTCTTCCACAGGAACTAACTGATCTCGCTAAGAAAGGGAAATCGACAGAACTTGCAAAAGCATGCTTCGCATATGTTCAGGACAACATTCAATACCTCGATATCGAAAACGGATTAAACGCATTGGTTCCGCGTCAGGCCAACCAAACGATTGTCAACAAATACGGCGATTGTAAAGACATGGCCATGCTTTTGCACCAACTCCTGAAAGCCTTTGGTTTTGAATCTTATTTGAGCATCTCAAAAACATCCGCTAAAAAAGACACTTATGATTTCCCGTCTATCGCCATGGCCAATCACATGATTGTTTCCTTGGCTTGGGGAAACAAAATGTACTTTTTGGATTGTACGGAGCAAGAATGTTTATTCGGAGATCCAAGCATGCAGATTATAGGAACAGAAGCTTTCCTGATCGGTAAAAAAGAGCAGCAATACCAGCAAGTTCCTGCAATCCTTCAGTTTCAACCCAAATTGGTGTTCGAATACCGCTTTTACTTAAACGAGAAAACGCGTCAGCCTGCTTATCAATTGAAAATGACCTTTCAGGAAAAATTCAGTCTGGTATTCCGGCATATGAATCAATATGGAAATGCAGCGGAGAAAACTGCAAAAATCCTCGATTACCTGATTCCTTATGCACATACGGTCGACAGTACTCAAAGCACAGAGCACGAAACTTCTTTCCTGATCAGTTCCGATTTGCCGTCTTCGTATTTCAATCTGATTAACAATCAATATTACATTGACCTGAAATGTCTTCCCGAGATTACCCGGATGATGGAAATCACGTACAACAATGACAGTGCACTTTTCAATGCCGATTTCCAGCTGACTTTCAAACAATTGAAATTCAAACAAACATTCGATCCATCAAAAGGAATCGATTTACAGACAAACAATGCAGAGAACACGTATATTCTGCATCTGACTCCGGAAAATTCCGGAAAAAAGGGTCTTTTGACCAACTATTGGAAAACCTATCTTTTAAAACCCGCAATCATTTTGGAATGAAACTAATTGCTTTATCTACTCTGTTTCTCTCACTATTCGCTCATGTATCTCTTGCCGGTGATAAATATATCTGGCCGGAGTTTTCAAATCCTTCCATTCCGGATTCTTTAAAATCTGAAGATGCGATCTATTTTGAAAACCGCACGACTATTGATTTCATGCCCGATTATGGAACTTCCGTGATCTATTTCAAGCGAATCAAATTGCTTTCAAAAAAAGGTGTAGAGAAATTCATCAATCAGGATTTGTTTCAATTCAACAGCGGATCCATTACGCTCAAAAAAGCACGGATCATCAAAGCAGATAATTCCGTTAAAGAGCTTGGAGACGACAATATCAAGGAAACGTTCATGGATAATAAGAATAAATACGAGTCCAATTATTTCAAACGGATTCAGTTTATTTTCCCCAATCTGGAAATAGGTGATGTGATCGATGTGGTGTATCAAATTGATTACAAAAGCGCCAGTCTTTCCAACTGCGTTTACCTGGAAGATGATTTGTATTCTTTGAATTCCCGCTTGTCGTTAAGAAACTTCAGCAACCTGGAACTCACCGTTTATCCATCCAAAAATCTGAGTAATTATGTGGTCCAGAATAAAAGCAGTTCACCTACTTTTTATTGGAATATTCAGGGAGTAGGGAAAAATTCCACAAACGAATTTTCTGCGTATCCTGCGCATGCCTCAAAAGTATCCTACACCTTGTGGCGGGCGGGCGAAACGTTTTCCTACAACCTCATTTATTCAGGTGATTATGACCGGTATCACATGAATACAGGGTTCAAAAAAATCAGTCCGGTATTTGAACAGGAAGGAATCCTAAACGATCAGCTTGGTCCTTTGGAGAATTTAAATGCGATCATTCATTTCCTGGAAACCAATTTCACCTGGAATAAAGATGAAAACATGCCCGAAAGCATCAAAATCGCTACATGTTACGACCGCCGAATCATCGATACCAAGATCTATTTCCGCATGATCCAGCAATACCTGGATGAAAACGACCTGAAGTACCACGTTGGTTTTACGCGCGATTTAAATGAAGGTGTTTTCGAACATGGCTTTGTAGCATTGTATCAATTGGATTACCGCTATCTGATTATTGAAAACAGGGATGGAAGTGAACACTTTCTATTCGAGCCGACTAGCATGAGCAGATTCTACTATCTGGATGAAATTCCGGCTGTTTGTGAAGGAAATCAGTCCATTCTGTTTACAGGAGATCGCGACAAAGTAGCAACCAGCGCCGCTTTACTGCCACAAAGTGATTTCAACAATAACAAACATACTGCAACGATCATTCTCAAGACAGAGCACCTTTCCGACACTTCCATCATTCTGAACAGACGCGATGCTTTCAGCGGCCAATATTCCATCCTCTTCCGGAATCCTGCCACATCACATTACTTCAAGACTCTCAAAATCAACGATACCATTCTGGAACCTTCGGAGGTGAAATACATTTATCCGTATCCTGTCAGTTTCAAACAAGAAGATACTTTAAGCACCTACTTTTCCAATTTCGATGAGAATTTGTATGCCTTCAATGCAGAAAAATTGATTCCGAATTTCATTTTCTTCGCCGGTGAAACCAACGAACCAACTGCGGATTACAGCATCATTCCTTTTAGCAAACAACAAAAATATGCGATTTACATTGAGTCTCCCAACCCGATAAAAGTTGCAGATAATGTAACAACTGTGGTCAAATCAAATTCGGTCGGGACAGTCAAAACGGAAATCATCCAAACTGATCCGAACAAGATCAAGATCACCTATGAGATCAAATTGGAAAAACGCATTCTTTCCAACCCAGCCGAAAGTAGTCAATACCTCGATTTGGTGAAGGAATGGGCGAACATTGTAATTAAAAAATGGGTGATCCGGGAAGGATAATCCTGATTTTGCGTAAATTTAGAGTTCTAAAATCAGATAATATGAGTGAAATAATCGACAATTACAGCTTTGACACCGCTGAAAAACAAGCCGCTGCAAGACAATTCTTTGCAAAAGTATACGGATTTATGTTCTTTGCGTTGATCGTATCCGGAGCAATTGCATACCAATACGGGACCGTAGAATTCATCAGTAAGTATTTCATAACAGCAACTGCAAACGGAGGAGCAAAACTTTCGCCGTTATTCTATATCGTAGTATTCTCACCAATTGGTGTTGCATTGCTATTCCAAACCATGATCAATCGTTTGTCTTTCCCGCTTTTATTCGGGTTGTTTTCGCTTTACAGCATTTTGATCGGATTTTCTTTATCCACCATTTTCATCGTTTATTCGATGTCTTCCATCGCAATTACTTTTGGAGTAACAGCAGGAACATTCGGAGTAATGGCGATCATGGGTTACATTACGAAAGTGGATTTGACAAAATTCGGAAGTATTCTGATGATGGCTTTCTGGGGAATCTTTATCGCAGGAATTGTAAACTTTTTCTTGAAAAGTGACGGTTTAAGCTATTTGATTTCTATTATCGGTGTGGTTGTTTTCACAGGATTAACAGCTTACCACATGCAACAATTGAAAAAATTTGCACACGATTCTGAAATTTCAGCTGACGAAAAAAACAAACTGGCTCTTTTGGGCGGATTTACCTTGTATGTTTTATTTGTGAATTTGTTCCTTTCTCTGCTTCGTTTATTCGGAAACAGAAACTAGTTTCAGCATAACATTCTTTAAGTTAAAACCTGCTAAAATTCAAGTATAGCAGGTTTTTTTGTGCGTAACTTTGAGAGAATAAATTTTACAAAAATGATATCTTTTGGACCGGCTATGCTCATAGGTTTAGTCTTCATGGGAATTGGACTATTGGTGAGCTGGCGTTTAAAAAGCAAATTTCAGGAATTCAGTAAAATTCCCTCCAAAAGCGGTTTAAGCGGCCGCGAAGTAGCTGAACGAATGTTGCGTGATTACGGCATTTACGATGTGCGTGTAACGTGTATTCCCGGACAATTAACCGATCACTACAATCCTGCCGACAAAACGGTCAATCTTTCCGAAGAAGTGTATCATGGAACCAACGCGGCATCTGCTGCAGTTGCTGCCCATGAATGCGGTCACGCGGTTCAGCATGCAAAAGCATACGCTCCGTTGCAATGGCGTTCCAAATTGGTTCCGCTGCAACATGTTTCGGGAATGTTTCTCAATGTTCTGATGATGCTGACGTTTATCGGTGGCGCTGTTTTGTTCGAATCCTTCCCGATCAAATGGGTGCTTTGGGCAATTGTGATCGCTTACGGTTTTATCGCGTTGTTCAGTATCGTCACTTTACCGGTGGAATTGGATGCTTCGAAAAGAGCTTTGAATTGGATCAAGCATTCGGGAACAGCAACTGCAGATGAATACGAACGTTCGAAAACAGCTTTGAATTTGGCCGCAACAACCTACGTTGTAGCTGCTCTCGGGGCAATTGTAACGATGATTTACTATATTTTGCGATTAATTGGTGTAAACGACGACTAATTTCTTTTTGTTTTTCAAACAAAATCTTAAATTTGAGGAAAATTTGAAGTTATGTCAGAACACCATTCAGAGCACCACGATAAAAATGATACTTTCTTTGAAAGTTCAACTGTAGGAATTGGATTTGTGTATACTGTAATCCTATTAGCAATTATAGGTGCAATTTACGCATTCGGATAGTATAAGGAGGAAAGTTAATCCTCCTTTTTTATTTCACTGATATCGCTTATGCCTTTTAATTCCATTTTTGCATGGGTTATCAAAAAACGCTTGCACCAAATTGAGCTTTTTCGGAAATACCCTGAAGATGTTCAGCGAGAATTGTTCGAAAAGCTGATCGAACAAGGCAGTCAAAGCAAATACGGTAAAGAATACCACTTTCATCAAATCGCTTCTTATTCGGATTTCAAACAGTTGGTTCCTTTGAACAACTATGACTCGTTGAAACCATGGATCGATAAACTCATGGCCGGCGAACAGCACGTCCTGTGGTCTCAGGAAACCAAATGGTTTGCCAAAAGTTCAGGTACTACTTCCGATCGAAGCAAGTTTATTCCCGTTACCAAAGAATCTCTGGAGGATTGCCATTACAAAGGTGGAAAAGACCTCTTGGCTCTCTATTACGAGAACTTTCCCAATAGAAAACTATACAAAGGCAAACACTTGATTGTTGGCGGAAGCGCACAGGTTTTACCCGTTTCCGAAGACAGCTATCAAGGAGATTTGTCCGCGATTATTCTTAAAAATCTTCCCTGGTGGGCTGAAATCCGGCGCACTCCTTCCAAAGAAATTGCTCTGATGAGCGAATGGGAAGAGAAGATCGAGAAAATGGCCCGAAGCACCATCGAAGAAGATGTTTACATCATTGCCGGAGTTCCGAGCTGGACCCTGGTACTTGCCCGAAAAGTACTGGACATTACCGGGAAAAAGAATCTACGCGAAATCTGGCCGAATCTGGAATTGTTTATGCACGGTGGCGTGAGTTTCGAACCTTATAAGGAAGCCTTCAGAGAATTGATTCCTTTTGACGACATGCATTATGTGGAAACGTACAATGCTTCCGAAGGATTTTTCGGTATTCAGGATGTGGACGGCTCAAACGAACTGCTTTTGATGCTAGACTACGGAATTTTCTACGAATTCATTCCGATGCACTCATTCAACGATACTGAATCTACCACCATTTACAAACTGGATGAGGTTGAACTGGACGAAGAATATGCTTTAGTCATTTCTACCAATGCCGGACTCTGGAGATACATCATCGGAGATACGATTCGCTTTACTTCAAAAAGTCCGTATCGTTTTAAATTGACCGGAAGAACCAAACATTTCATCAATGCTTTCGGGGAAGAATTAATCGTCAACAACAGCGATTTTGCAATAGCAGAAGCTTGTTCAAAAACCAATGCAATTATCCGGGAATATACCGTTGCACCGATTTACATGGACGGAAATGCTCAGGGGAAGCACGAATGGCTGATTGAGTTTGAGCGGAAACCCAATGATATTAATCGTTTCATGTACTTGCTTGACGAATCATTGCGCAGTATCAATTCCGACTACGATGCCAAGAGAATCAACAACATGGCTTTGGGAAAACCACTGCTCCACATTCTAAAATCAGGCAGTTTTGAGAGTTGGTTGCAAAAAAAAGGTAAATTAGGTGGACAACACAAAGTTCCTCGCCTGATGAACTCCCGCGAAATTGCGGAACAAATCTTGCAAGAGACCGATTTTGAAACCATTCAATATGCTTAGATTCATTTTTAGTTTCTTCTGTTTACTTTTCTTCTCTTTCGGTTATTCTCAACAACAAAACTGGAAAGAACTGTGGTCACTGGAAATCGATCCGATGGCAATCTGGGATATTGACCCGATTCAGCAAAGCATTATTTACCAAAATCAAAGCATTCAGAAACGGGATGCCAAAGGTCAGATGATGTTGCAGGAAAGTTTCAAGTCTCTGGGAACTATTCATAAAATTGATGCTCAAAATCCGCTCAAAATCGCCCTGTTTTCGGAAGATCAGCAACGCATTTGCTTTTTGGACAATGCACTTGCCTTACAAGGATCATGTATCAATCTGAGTGACCTGAACGTGAGCCTGGCAGCAAGTATGAGTGCGTCGATTCAAACGGACCGGATCTGGATTTACGACGAACCGAATTCTAAAATAGAGCTCATCACGCTTCGAAACAACCAGGGACAGCAAATACAAAATGTGAAAGGTTTACTAGACATGAAATCAATCGTCAACATTCAGGAGATCGATAATCGCTTGTATTTGTTTGATGAAATCAATCAGATAGCCTGGTTTGATCAGTTCGGGAATTTTATTGATGTTGCAACGCTTCCTCCGAACAGACCCGTTTATCCCATTCAGGATTATTTTTTAGTGGCTGAAGGAAAGAACATCCAAACCCTTGACATCAACGCGGAAGTTGTTTCGGTGTTTTTCACCGGTGATTCACTGATCGATTCGGACATTGTCAAAATGGAAGTTGCCGGTGATCGTTTGTATCTTCAGACTCAAAAAAAGTTGTGGTGCTTCAGGATGGTTAAATAAGCAATTCCCAATTAGTTTTTCAATTTGTAATTAGGAATCTCAGTAACCAATCGTTTGTTTCATCCATCCGTCAAGTCAATTCGGGCAATTACACAGGGGCAATTATTTTTTGAACAATCAGCGGATTATGTAGGCATATTTTGTAATTTAGTCAGCCCCAAAAAACTCAATTAATTATGCATATCGCAGTAGCAGGAAATATAGGTTCAGGAAAAACAACTCTCACTAAAATGTTGGCAAAACATTACGGATGGGAGACTCATTTTGAGGATGTTGAACACAATGCCTACCTCAATGATTTCTACGAAGACATGCAGCGCTGGTCTTTCAATTTGCAGATTTACTATTTGAATTCCCGGTTCACTCAGATTCAGGAAATCAAAAACAGTAACAATCATGTGATTCAGGACCGGACAATTTATGAAGATGCGTTCATTTTTGCTCCGAACTTACATTCCATGGGCTTAATGACCACACGTGACTTTGAAAATTACTTTTCATTGTTCAACTTGATGGATTCATTCGTTTCGGCTCCCGATTTATTAATTTACCTCAGAGCATCCGTACCGACTTTGGTCAATCAGATCCAGCAACGAGGAAGAGATTACGAAGAAAGCATCCGTTTGGATTATTTGAAGCGTTTGAATGAACGCTACGAAGCATGGATCTCCACTTATGACAACGGAAAACTATTGATCATTGATGTAGATAACAACCGTTTCCCTGAAAATCAGGAAGATTTGGGGAAAATCATTCAATCGATTGATGCCGAAATAAACGGATTATTCTAAATACAATTCGTCTGTTCCGTCCAAATCAGAGAAATCTTTTAATAGCATAGCCAAATCTGTCAGGATAGCATCTTTTTGCTCATCACGGCCTTCGGTTTGCCCGAAATATTCCGTAAGAAGCAACTGTGATTCTAAAATAGCGGATTCCGGAGCGATGGTTTCAAAGTTCTCCACCACGGTGATGGTTTCCAACACATCCAAAAAGTCTCCTTCAATTCCGAAGAGAACAAAATCAGCCAGGTAATCTGAAAAATCCAACTTGGAATTCCAGAATGTGCTGAGCAATTTTCGTTGAAGCGGGCGATTATCCGGATTGTTAAACGCTTCCATCAAAGGTTCGATCGACGAAGTATCTTTCAAACTCTGTAGCAAATCAATTACCAATGCTTCGTTATCTGCCGACAAACCAGATCTCCAAACGGTAATAATCGGTTCAATAACCGTTGCATGTCCATGAATTGCAAAAGCCTTAATTGCTCCGGCAATTTTTAATTCATCTTTGCTCTGTAAATCACCAATAAGTTGATTGATCTTTAATTTATCCTGCTTATTCAAATTGCTTTTCGACACCTGATTATTTTTTTACAAAAGTACAAAATACCACTATCTTTGGCTCATTATGAATTGGAAGATTTACATCCTTTTTTCAGGATTTTTTTTGGCCTTAAACTCCTGTGTTCTGGACGAAGCAAAACCCAGCGTACACGAAAAGATCATTGTGTATACAGACAGCTATTG
>RCUP01000559.1_pt1 | contig 26920 bp, 19 predicted proteins | sample 2166341 | NCBI WGS metagenome assembly RCUP01 (sample SAMN09932325, study PRJNA488358) | compost metagenome | isolation source: compost soil in succinonitrile-enriched | place: Germany: Experimental Botanical Garden | reverse complement strand
TCAGGATGAAGGCGAAGGGCGCGCACCACAGCCAGACGGTCACGCCTTGCAGCAGGTGGACCTGGAAACCGCTCCACCACAGCCAGTTGGGGCCATGGCTCTTGCGCCAATGGGCGTAGGGTTGGCGTTCGGCGTGGATATTGTGACCCCAGGTCTGGACCGCCAGCCGGATCGACCAGACGCCGAGGCTGAGCAGGAACAGGCCGCTGAACAGGTCCAGCGGCAGGCCGGACAGGGCGAAACCCGTCCCCGCCGCCGCCGCCGGGGCCAGCGGATAGGCCACGTCCATCAGTCCGTGATTGCGCTTCATCGTCCCCGCCAGCCAGCCCAGGGCGACCACGGTCAGCACGCCGCCGCCGCTGGCGAGCCAGATGAACAATGTTTCACGCAACAGGGAGGGCGGCGCGGCGAAGGCGGCCGCGAAGGCCGCCACAGGCGCGGCCATCATGACGTAATGCCATGCTTTTCCGCGTGTTTTCGAGGGCATGACGAAGAGCCAGACCGCCACGAGAGCGACCCAGACCAAGGCGGCCAGCATCCATCCATCCAGTCTCACGCGGCGGCTCCATTTATGACTTGCGTAAAAAGACTTGCAAACAAGGTTCGTTAGCGCAAGCTTCTGTTTGACCGCTGGAGCATCCGATCAACGGAGCCGGGGCGCGGTCGAGGGAGCGAAACATGAGGAAGACCGCATTCAGCGCGTCGGTCGCGACGCTGCTGCTGGCCACGGGGATGGCCGCACCCGCCATGGCCCAGACTACGCCGACCGAGGGCGCCGTCACGCTCGGCGACGTCGTCGTCACGGCCCAGCGTCGCGAGCAGAGCCTTCAGGACGTGCCGATCGCCGTCACCGCCTTCAACGCCGAGACGCTGGAGCGCACGGCGGCGACGGGCATTCAGGACGTGGCGGGCAAGGCGCCGGGCGTGACCCTGACCCAGTTCAACATCGGCGAGCCGCAGATCTTCATCCGCGGCGTCGGCACCACCAGCGATTCCGCCGCCAGCGACCCCTCCATCGGCGTGTCGATCGACGAGGTCTCCATCGGCCGCGCGGGCGCCAGCTCCATGGCCTTCCTCGATGTCGAGCGGGTCGAGATCCTGCGCGGGCCGCAGGGCACCCTCTATGGCCGCAACGCCTCGGGCGGGGCGCTGAACGTCTATACCAAGAAACCGCGTTTCGAGAACTCGGCCCAGCTTACCGGCCGCCTCGGCAGCTTTGACGAGCGCGGCGTGGAGGCCGTGCTGAACCGCCAGCTGGGCGAGGACACCGCCGGTCGTCTGGCCCTGCGCTGGAACCAGAACGACGGCTACGCCGAGAACGTGCCCACCGGCCGGGGCCTGGAGGGCGGCGAACAGTTCGGCCTGCGCGCCCAGGTGCTGCACAACGCCGGCGACTGGAGCTTCCTGGGCGGCGTCGACTACTCCAAGGACGACATGCAGGGCCACGCCCGCGTTCCGGTCCTGGCCTCCTCGACGCCGCCGGCGTTTGCGACGCTGGTGAACAACTTGCGCGCCGGTCTGAGCGTGCGGCAGAGCTTCTCTTCGGCGGACAATTATCAGAAGCGGGAAAACTGGGGCCTGACCGGGCGCGCCCAGTGGTCGGGCGCCGAGCATTTCGACGTCATCTCCCTGACCTCCTATCGCGACAACGACTACAGCTGGCGCGACAACCTGGGGGGACTGCCATTCCCGGGCTTCCCCCTGTCGGTCGATGACCGCGCCAGCGAGGCGGCCAAGCAGTTCAGCCAGGAATTCCGCCTGACCTCCAAGTCCGGTTCTTCGATCGACTGGGTCGCCGGCGTCTACATGTTCCGCGAAGAGGTGGAGCGGTCGGAGCGGTTCGTGGTGCAGACGGCGCTGCCGATCGCACCGCCTTCGTTTGGCGGCGACACGACCTTCGATCAGGACGCCACCAACTCCAGCTACGCCGTGTTCGGCCAGGCCACGATCCCCTTCGCCGATATCTGGGAGCTGACCGTCGGCGCGCGCTGGACGCATGACGAGCGCGAAGTGCATCAGGTCGCCCTGGACAACGAGAACGGCGCCAACGCCCCTCCCGGCATTCCGCTGGGGCCGACGGGCTCGCCCTATAACGTCAAGGCCGACGCCACCTTCGAGGAGCCGACCTGGAAGCTGGCCCTGGCGGTCGAGCCGATCGACAACATGCGGTTCTACGTCAGCTATGATCGCGGCTATAAGGCCGGCGCCTTCCCCAGCGCCGCCCAGACCGGCGCCCAGGCGACCAAGCCGCTGCGCTCCGAACTGCTCGACAACTACGAGATCGGCGCCAAGACGACGCTGGCGGGCGGGCGGCTGCGCCTCAACGCGGCGGCCTTCATGCTCGATTACACCGACCTGCAGGTCTATGAACTGCTGGGCCTGACCCTGGTCACGTCCAACGCCGAGGCCGAGGTGCGCGGCTTCGAGGTCGAGACGGCGCTGGCGGTGAACCACAACATCACCATCGGCGGCTCCTATACTCAGCTGGACGCCGAATACACGTCCGACGCCGTGTCTGGCGCTCTGACGTTGCCCTACGACGGGAACGTCCTGCCGCGCTCGCCGGAAAGCCAGTTCACGCTGTACGCCGACGGGCAATGGGACGTTTTCGGCGGCACGCTGTCGGCGCGGGCGGACTATCAGTGGACGAACGACTTCTACTTCGACCCGTCGAACGCGCCCGAGGTGCTGGTGCCGTCCTACGGCCTGATCAGCGCCTTCGCCTCCTGGGAAGCGCCGAGCGGACTGAAATTCTCGGTTTACGGCAAGAACCTCGGCGACGAGGAATATCAGCAGCACATCATCAAGAACGCGAGCATCGGCTTCAGCGTCTTCGGCGCCCCGCGCTCCTTCGGCGTGGCGGTCAGCAAGACCTTCTGACGGTCCTTCCTGTCGTCAAAACTATCGCCCGTCGGCCTCGCGCCGGCGGGCGATTTTCTTATGGGCTCGCTGTCCCGGTCGTGGCCTCGAGCTCCCAGCGGATGCGACGCGGGTCTAGCGGCTCGCCGCTGTCCAGATCGCAGACCACGGGCGTGATCGCCTCGCCGCTGGCGCGGTCCACCAGGGTCAACGGGGCCTCGCCGGGTTCGACCAGCCATCTCTGGCTCCAGCCGTGCATGGCCAGGACGATGGGGTAGAGGGCCAGGCCGGCCTCGGTCAGCCGGTATTCGAAACGCACGGGCGCGGTCTGATAGGGACGCTTTTCCAGCACGCCTTGCAGCACCAGACGGTTCAGTCGGTCGGCGAGGATATTGGTCGCCACGCCCAGGGCGGCATGGATTTCGTCGAAGCGGCGCAGGCGGAAATAGGCCGCCGACAGCACCGCCCAGCTCCAGTAGTCGCCCATGATCTCGGTCGAGCGGTCGATGATCGGACGATCCGTCTCGATCGGCGCCGAGCGTCGTCGGCGCGAGGTCGGGGGCGGGATGATGATGAGGCCCGGGCCAGGCTTCCAATCGACCTTGTCGGGTTTCACTTCGACGCCGTGCGCGCGCGTAAGAACGGCGGGCTTCAGCCGACGACCCGTCTCGCGGTCGAAAAAGGCGATGGCGTAGCGTTCCTGCAGAGGCGACTGGGCCCAGACCTTCTCCCACTGGCCCTGCACCACGGCGACGCCGAACATGTCGAGGCCCATCTCGGTCAGGCGGTATTCCGTCCGCGTGCCGGTCGCGACCTGCTCCTGGCTCAGCAGGCCGGCGGCGACCAGCTTCTGCAGCCGGTCGGTCAGCACGCTGCGGGGCGTTCCCAGCCGTTCGCGCCATACGCCGAAGCGCCGCACGCCGTAGAAGGCTTCGCGCAGGATCAACTGCGTCCAGGCGTCGCCCGTGATGGCGAAGGCGCGCGCGACGGGATTGCCCATGATCAGGGATCGGATGTCGGGTTCGGTCAAATCTCTACCTGGCCCCCATAAGGGCTTCTGGTCGTGTCGCAGATGCGGCCTGTTCCGCTTGTGTTGACAGACCTATCCATCCCCCACATTGCAGTCAAACAGCGGGAGCAAGAGCATGCGACGCCATGGAGATCGACATCCAGCCTGTGAGCTGGCCTGTGTATCGACGCCCTGACCCAGGGGCGCGCTGACACCCTGGTCTTGGGCGTGGATGTCGGCGACATCGGAACGGCGGCGTCCTGACGGCTCGCGGCCAATGATCCGAGCGTGGGGCGTTGAACAGGCCGGTGGCGCCCTGCCTGTCTCCCTTGATCTAGGCTTCGACGGGATGCGGAAGCCTGTCGGCGGTGATTCTGTCAAAGGTTCCCACGCGTTCGGCCAGGCGGCGGCTCGCGTCATTGAGGCCATGGATCACCACCTCGGCGCCCCGCCGACGATAACGCAAGACGGTTCGTTCGAGAGCGGCGACGCCCGTCTGATCCCATAGATGGGCTTCGGACAGGTCGATCTCTACGCGGCTGGGGTGGCCGTGATGTTCGAACCCCGCCGCAAAAAGCTCGGCTGAAGCGAAGAACAACTGGCCGGAGACCTTGTAACGCAGGAGCCCGGGTTGGAGTGTCTGAACCTCGGTCACGACCAGTGTCTTGCCGACCTTGCGCATGAAGAAGATCGCCGACAGGACCACGCCTAGCAACACGCCCTTTGAAAGGTCGTGTGTGGCCACAACGGTTGCTGTGGTGGCGACCATGACGATGGTGGATTGCAGGGGGGTGGATCGCAAACGCCGGATCGAGCCCCAGTCAAAGCTGCCCACCGAGACCATGATCATGACGGCGACGAGGGCCGCCATGGGAATCCGCACCACCCAGTCCCGAAGCACCAGGATCAGGACCAGCAGGAACAGGCCGGCCCAGAGGGTGGAGAGCCTGCCGCGAGCACCCGATGTGACGTTGATCATGGACTGACCGATCATGGCGCAGCCCGCCATGCCGCCGAATAAGGCGGAGGCGATATTAGCGATGCCCTGGCCCCTGGTTTCCCGATCCTTGTCGGAGGGCGTGTCCGTGATGTCGTCGATCAGGCTGGCGGTCAGCAGGGATTCCAGAAGACCGACGAAGGCCAAGGTCGCCGCGACCGGCGCGATGATGACGAAGGTCTGCCACGTCAGCGGCACGGCGGGGAGGTGGAACATCGGCAGGGTCGAAGGCATCTGGCCCATATCGCCCACGGTGCGGACATCCAGACCCGTCCAGATGACGAAGACGCTCAGCAGGACGATGGCGACCAGTGCCGAGGGTAGGGCGCGGGTGAGGCGCGGCAGTCCGTATATGATGATCAGGCCCGTGGCGACGAGGGCGAAGGTCTGCCAGTTGGCGCCGATCAACTGGGGCATCTGGGCCATGAAGATCAGGATGGCGAGCGAGTTGACGAAGCCTGTCATGACGCTGCGGCTGACAAACTTGATATAGCGGCCGAGTTTCAGCAGGCCGATGATGATCTGGAACACGCCGCAAAGGATCGAGGCGGCGAACAGGTATTCCAGACCATGATCACGCACCAGCGTGACCATGAGCAGGGCCATCGCGCCTGTTGCAGCTGATATCATCGCCGGTCGCCCGCCGACGAGAGATATCGTCACGGCGATGATGACGCTTGCGTAGAGGCCGACCGCCGGATCGACCCCGGCGATGAGAGAGAAGGCGATGGCTTCGGGAATGAGAGCCAGCGCGACGACAGTGCCGGCCAGCAGGTCGCGGCGCGGACTAGCGAGCCATTGCTGACGCGCGGAAGCGATGAGGGTCATTTGAGGTTCGTCGTCAGGTCGGCCGTCAAACCGGCGCCTGGCCGATGTCGTGGCGGCCTCGAAGTTTCCCGACGGATCGGCGGACGGGATAGCCACCCTTCGCCTGCAAGCAGGTTCGGGTCCGAGGTGAAGACGTCTGATGCGGGCCGCCGCAGCAAAATGCAAGTTCGTCAGATGAGGGAGCGACGAACGGAGGCCAGTCTGGCTCGCGCGGATTGTCGCGCGGGGGTTCATTTCGAGGGTCCGGACCCCTAGGCTTGGGCATGTTCTATTTTGACGCCATGCGCAGTCGCCTGGCGGAGTTCCCGATTGCGGAGATGCTGGTCGGGCTCTGTCTTCTTCTCCTCCTCGCCTTCATTGCCGACTTCATCGTTCGCCGCATCCTGACACGTCTGGCCCTTCATCTGGCGGGGCGAGCTGTTCACGATCTGGACGTGCTGCTTCGCCCCGTGGTGCGCGGCTTCACCCGCGTGGTCCCCGCCATCGTCATCCATCGCGGCGTGAGCGCCGTGCCGCACCTTTCGCCGGGTATGGTCACGCTGGTCGAGAACGTCGCCGGCGCCTTCATGATCGTGACGGTGGCGGTCGCCATTGGCGCGGCTCTGGACATGACCAACGCCCTCTACGCCCGCTCGCCACGCGCCCATCGCCGCAGCATCAAGGGCTATCTGCAGGTGGTTAAGATCGTCATCTACGCCATCGCCACCATCCTGGTGATCGCGGCCCTGATCGATCGTTCGCCTCTGCTGCTCTTGTCGGGGCTGGGCGCTCTGGCGGCGGTTCTGATGTTGGTGTTCAAGGACACCATCCTGTCTCTGGTCGCCTCGGTGCAGTTGAACTCGAACGACATGCTGCGGGTCGGCGACTGGATCGAGATGCCCCAGGTCAACGCCGACGGCGACGTCATCGACATCGCCCTGCACACGGTCAAGGTTCAGAATTGGGACAAGACCGTCACCACAATCCCCACCTGGCGGTTGATCAATGAGTCGTACAAGAACTGGCGCGGGATGCAGGAGAGCGGCGGGCGGCGTATCAAGCGCGCCCTGTTGATAGACCAGACCAGCGTGCGGTTCCTGGAGGCCGAGGAGCGGGAGCGGATGCGCCGTTTCCTGCTGATCGATGACTATCTGGCCGAAAAAGGGGCCGAGATGGCGGATTGGAACGCCAAGCTGGTTCAGGCCGGGCGCGATCCCGTCAACCTCCGGCGGTCCACCAACATCGGCGCCTTCCGCGCCTATGTGCAGCATTATCTCCAGCATCACCCGCGTATTCGCCAGGACATGACCCTGTTGGTGCGGCAACTGCAGCCGACCGAGGCGGGTCTGCCGCTGGAGATTTACGCCTTTACCGCGACCGTGGCCTGGAGCGAGTACGAGGACATTCAGGCCGATGTGTTCGACCATCTGTTGGCCATTCTGCCGGAGTTCGGCCTGAGGTTGTTTCAGCAGCCCTCAGGGGCGGATTTCAGGGCGATGCGAAAGGGCCTCGTCGCAAACGATGCGGACGAGATCAGAGCGGGAAGAAGATCGGGATAGCGACCATGGCGGCCAACCACGTGATCCGGTTGAGCGGCGCGCCCGCCCGCACGAAATCCATGTAGCTGTAGCCGCCCGTGCTGTTCTCAGTGACTGGCGGGGTTGGAACCGGTGTGCAAGTCGTCGGCATCGGGACTGTCAGTCCTGTGTTTATTATTTCGCCCGGGCAGGCGGATTAGCCGTCATGTCTCCGGCGGCATGACTTCAGCGGAGCGCGACGAAGGCGGATGGGCCTTCGATCTGGAGAGACCTACGTAGTGTCCCGCATGACGGTGATTTTTAACGACAGGGCAAGCCAAAGCCTCGATCACTATCCCAGGGGTGGAGGTGATTATGTTGGTTCCGGAAAAACCGCTGGACGAAGACGAACGTCTGGCCATGGTCAGGTATCTCGGCGCCGACGTCATGGCGCGCGACGAGGTGCTGGACCGGCTTCTGGATGTCGCGCGCCGCCAATCGGGCGCGCCGACGGCCTATGTCTCCATGCTTGAGGAGAACCATCAGCGCTTCATCGCTCGCAGCGGCCTCGACCTTGAGGAGACCGACCGGTCGCTGGCCTTGTGCGGTCACGCCATCCTCCAGCCGGATCAGGTTCTCTGGATCCCGGATGCGCGGCTGGATGAACGTTTCGCCGATAACCCGTTCGTTCGGGGCTCTCAGAAGATCATCTTCTACGCGGGCGCGCCGGTGGTGGTGAACAGCCGCGCCGTGGGCAGCCTCTGTATCGTTGGGCCGGAGCCCCGGGCCCGCGACGAGGTTCTGGCGGGCCTCCTGCAGGATTTGAGCGTGATCGCGGCAGAGCGTCTGATCGGTTTGCACAAGCGCATGTCGTTAGAGCGGGCGCTTGAGGCCACGTCGGACGCCTTTCTCGTGGCCGACGAGAACGACCGCTACATATCCTGGTCCGCCGGAGCGGAGCGCCTGTTCGGCTATACCGCTGCAGAAGCGTTTGGGCGGAGCGGTGAACTGCTGGGGCTGGACTGCAAGGCCGTCTACGCCGCCGCGCAGTCCGAGGCGCCGGCCAGGGGCGAAAAATCCAGGGGCGTGCGCGCCGAAGCGGTCGCGACGCGCAAGGACGGATCGAAGATCGATGTCGAGGTCTGTCTGGCGGAGTGGCATGAGGACGGCCTCAAACGCACGAGCGCCACCATTCGCGACATCAGCGAACGCAAGGCGCAGAAGGCGGAGCTTGTCCGCTCGAAAGCCCAGGCCGAGGCGGCCAATCTCGCCAAGAGCGTCTTCCTGACCAATATGAGCCATGAGCTGCGAACCCCGTTGAACGGGGTGATCGGGGTGGTCGAGCTTCTGGCCTCGACGCCGATGTCGGATCATCAACGGGAGTTGACGGGGATCATCCAGTCTTCGGCGAACCAACTCCAAAGTCTGATCGGCGACATCCTGGACCTGGCGAGGATCGAGTCGGGCGAAGTCGAGATCGCTCGCGAAACCTTCGACCTGGCGCTGGAAGTCGAGCGCGCCGGTCAACTGTGCGCGCTGAGGGCGTCTGAAAAAGGTCTTGGACTGTTCCTCCATCAGGCCGCGTCGCCCGTCTGGGTAGTCGGCGACCCGCTGAGGCTGAGACAGGTCGTCATCAATCTTCTGAACAACGCCATCAAGTTCACCGACACGGGCGCCGTGACGATGCGGGTCGTCTGTTCCGGGCCGGATCTGTTTCGCTTCGAGGTCCAGGACACGGGCATCGGCTTTTCTCAAGCCCAGAGAGAGGCGCTCTTCGAGCGGTTCCAGCAGGCTGACGGGACCATCACGCGCAAGTTCGGCGGAACGGGGCTGGGCCTGGCGATCAGTCGGGAACTGGTCGAAGCCATGGGCGGTCGTATCGACTGCCGTTCGACGCAGGGCGAGGGGGCGACGTTCTGGTTCGAACTGCCGCTGCCGTGCGGCGAGTGCGAGGCGACCGGGACTAGCCCGGCCATGTCTGCGCCTGCGCCCACGCCCGCGGCGCTGGGACGCGTTCTGGTCGCTGACGACAATGGGACGAACAGGCGTGTGGCCGAGTTGATCCTGGCCGCTGCGGGGGTTGAAACCGTATCGGTCGAGGACGGCGTTCAGGCCTTGGAAGCCTTTGGCTGCGCCCGGTTTGACGCCGTTCTGATGGACATGATGATGCCGCGCATGGACGGCCTGAAGGCCACGCGCGCGATCCGCGAACGCGAGGCCGCTGAGGGGATGGCGCGAACGCCGATCATCATGCTGACCGCCAACAGCCTGCAGGAGCATGTCGCCGAGGCTCTTTCGGCGGGGGCGGACCTCCATTTGCCGAAACCTGTCAACGCCGCGGCGCTTTATCAGGCCCTGGCCGCTGTATCGCAGAGGCAGGCCGGTTTGGACGCGAGGTCGAACCCCTGAGCCCAGCACGACAGCAGCATGGCTTTACACTCGGCCGTTTCTGGAAAAGGCTGATCGGCCAGACAGGGCGGCCATCGGTATGGGCAGCCTCTGGTCAGGCGGCGACGCCGAAAAGGCGGCCGACGCCGGCGGTGATGGCCATGGCGAGGGCGCCCCAGAAAACCACGCGCGCTACGGATCGGCCGATGGGCGCGCCTCCGGCACGCGCGCCCAGGGCGCCCAGCAGGGCCAGACCGATCAAGGCCGACCCGGCGACCCAAAGCGCCAGGCTGGCCATGGGCGCGAAGGCGGCGACGGCCAGGGGAAGGGCGGCGCCCGCTGAGAAGGTCACGGCCGAGGTGATGGCCGCCTGGATGGGCCGGGCGGTGGTGATTTCGGAGATGCCGAGTTCGTCGCGGGCGTGGGCGCCGAGGGCGTCGTGGGCCATCATCTGGCGGGCGACCTGGGTGGCCAGATCGGGCGTAACCCCGCGCGCGGCGTAGATCCCGGCCAGTTCTCGCACCTCAGCCTCGTGATCTCCGGCCAGTTCGGAGGTCTCGCGCGCCAGATCGGCCTTTTCCGTGTCGGACTGAGAACTGACCGAAACATATTCGCCGGCGGCCATGGACATGGCGCCGGCGGCGAGGCCCGCGATCCCCGCGACCAGGACGGCTCCGTGGCCGGAGGCCGCGGCGGCCACGCCGACGATCAGGCTGGCGGTCGAGACCAACCCGTCATTGGCCCCCAGCACCGCAGCCCTGAGCCAGCCGATGCGCTCTACCCGATGGGATTCGCGATGGGCCATCGTCATAGTCTCCTGATCGAGACCTCAGCAGACTCTGAAAGGGCGAGAGAGGCAAGGTCTCGTTAACCTGGGCCTTGTCCTCGTAGCGATCACTTCATCGCCCACCCCGTTGGAAATGAAGGTCTGGACCTAGGTGGGCTGCGAATTTGTCGGTGGAGATTGGAGGCCGGTGAAACGGATCTGCTGACCATAGGAAAGCTCCAGCGTATTCCCGTCCGGATCGCTGATGTAGGTCCAGTAGCCCACCGGATGCGGACTCTGGACCGGCGGAGATCGCAGAACGCCTCTCTCCCTGGCGAGATCGGCGAGACGGTCCACTTGCGCGCGATTTGCGCACGCCATTCCAAGGTGCCCGAAAGGACCGAGCGGCGTGTCGGCGAGCTGTTTCGACTCGATCAGCACGACCGTGAACGCTGTGTGAGGGTCAGCCAACCAGGCGACGCGGTTTATGAGGCCTGCGGCCGGGCGTTCATGGACCAGTCGCAGGCCGGCGAAGGCTTCGTAGAATTCGCGGCTACGGTCCATCTCGCGGACAACCAGGGCCAGGTGGGTCAGGCCGCGGTCAAGGCATGAGGTGTCAGACATAGGGCGCTCCATTGATTGCGCGCCATCTTCATGCATACGATTTTCGCATGGAAATGAGCATTCAGTATGGTCGTCATGCGAACAAATAATAGTTTGGCCGGGATTGACCTCAACCTTCTGGTGGTCCTCGACGCCGTGCTCGCGGAGCGACATGTGACGCGCGCGGCGCTGAGGCTGAACAAGACCCAGCCCGCAGTCAGCCAGGCTATGGCGCGTCTGCGGGCGCTGCTCGACGACCCCCTCCTGGTCCGGAGAGCCGGCGGGCTTGAGCCCACCGTTCGTGCTCAGGCGCTGGCCGCACCGCTTGGCGAAGCCCTGGCCCTGCTCGCAGGACTGTTGCGCGACGAGGTCTTCAGTCCTGAGACCCTCCGCCGCGAATTCCGCGTCTCGATGTCCGACTATTCCGCCGAGGTGCTCTTGCCCGGGCTGGCGAGGCGACTCGCACAATCGGCTCCGGACGCGGCATTGCGTCTTGTTTCTCTGGGTCGGGAGGCCGCGACGGGGGCGCTCCGCTCTGGCGAGATCGATCTGGCGATCGGCGTCTATCCGGATCTGGGCGGGGATGACGCATTCCGCAGATCTCACCTCTTCAACGACGATTTCGCCTGTCTCGTCGATGAGGGGGAGGGGCTTCCGGCGACTCTGGAAGACTATCTGTCGCGTCCTCACGTGGCGGTGGCAGCCTCGCCGGAGGACAGGGGCGAGGTGGACGCCGCCCTGAAGGCCCTGGGTCAATCTCGCCGCGTGACCGTCACCCTGCCGCACTGGTCGGTCGCTCCCCGGATTCTGCGAGGCACGAACCTGATCCTCACAGCAGCGCGCCGGAGCCTTGAGGCGCGGCTGGAAGAGGGAATGGCCATCGTTCCGCCCCCGATCGAGCTTGCCGGCATCTCACTGGTGCAGGTCTGGCACGCTCGTAGAGACCATGATCATGCGCTCCGGTGGCTTCGCGATGAGCTCGAGGCGGAGGCGGAAGGGGCTTCCTCCCGAGAGCCGGCGAAGGGCCTGTGGCGGTAACGGGTGCACGGAAATTCCCCGGGAATTCAGCAGGCTCACGAAAACGCGGCTTGCTGTGAGGTAGTGTTCAAACGCGATCGTTATTCTCTTTTTGATGTCAGTCTGCTGAGGCAGGTTTGGCGCTATCGAGTGGGGATGATTCAGGCCTTTCGGACCTTCTTTCTGAGGTTCCGACCTGTCGCTGACATGAAAAGACCCTCCGAAGGCGTTCGGAGGGTCTTTCTTTTAAGGCGCTGCTATTACTGTCGTCAGTAGTTCCAGGTCAGATCCACGCCCCACATCCGGGGTTCTGTGAGGTTTACGAATGGTGTGCCCAGGGTCGTGGCGGTGATGTTGTTGACCCCGGTCACATACTGGTTGTCGAACAGGTTGTTGACGTAGACGCCGAGCTGATAGCGCGCGTTCGCAGTCCGCCAGTAGAGGCGCGCGTCCGTCCGGTTCTGAGCCTCGGACGGGTCGAACCAGGGGGTCTTCAGGCACGAGCCCTGGCCCGTCGAAGTGGTGTTGCACCGACCCTCGCCGCGATAGGCGTGGATCACCTGCATATCGAGCGAGCCCATATCGCCCAGGTTGTGGCGATAGGAGGCGCCGGCCGTCGCCGACCACAGGGGCTCGCCGGTAGGCTGTCCGGCCAGATCGCCGTCGTCGGTGATTTTCCGATTGTAGGTGGCGTCGATGTACTGGGCGTTGGCGAACAGCTTCAGTCCTTCCAGCGGCTCCACGTCCAGTTGCATGTCGAGACCCCAGGCGGTGTCGTCGCTGGTCTCGATCAGATACTGCGGCACGCTGGACCCCGCCGGCACGACCAGGCGGATCGATTGCTTGCCGTCATAGTCGTACTGGAAGGCCGAGATGTTGAGGCGGGCCTTGGCGCCGAGGTCGCTCTTCAGGCCGATTTCAAAGTTCTGGACGTCTTCGTTGTCGAAGCGCGAGGCGACCTCGACGCTGTTGAAGCCGCCGGCCTTGTAGCCCTTGGCGTAGGAGAAGAAGACCATGGCGCTGTCGGTCAGATGGTAGTCTGCGACGAAGCGCGGGCTGAGGTCCTCCCACGAATCCGACAGCTTGCAGGTCACGCCTTCCTGGACGGTGACGCCGTTTTCGCACGGCACGCCGGCTAGGCCGGACAGGTCGAAGACATAGTCGGCGTATAGATAGCCGAGGCCCGGCCCCATGTTGTCGCTGAGCACGAAGTTGATTGTCGGGTCATTGAGCACCGCGTCCAGTTCGGGCGCGATGCGGCGGTCGTTCAGCCACTGGAACGACTTCTTGTCTTGGGTGTAGCGCAGGCCGAACGTCAGGTTCAGGCGATCCGTGGCGGCCCAGATGACGTCGGCGAAGAGGGCGGTCGCGTCGAAGTCGCCCTCGTTGATCATGTCCTCCTGCCAGCTATGGCCCAAGGTGCTGGCGGGAATGCCGGCCATGCCCAGGATCATGTCGGCCAGCGAGAACAGCGGCGCGCCGGCCGCATTGGTCAGGATGGTGTTGATGGTGTCGGTGGTGGCGTAGGTGTCGCTGCGCTGCTTGGCGTTTTCGGAATAATAGCTGGCGCCGGCGATCCAGTTGAAGGCGCCGCTTTCACCGGCGAGGCGGAATTCCTGATACCAGGATCGGTTTTTTTCCCGGTTGTTGGTGTCGAAATACAGGTCCGGGCGGTTAGTGCCGTCCTCGTCCTCGCGGTTCTCGGTGGTGAACTGCCGGACCGAGGTCAGGGAGGTGAAATCAATGTCGCCAAAGGCGTGGGTGATGGTCAGCACGCCCTCGTCGAGGCGGCGCGTTTCGTGGTTGTCGATGACGTCGTTGAAGACGCGTCGCTCGAACGGATTGGTGTAGTCTGCGGGGTCGGACGGGAAGGCGGGCAGGCCGGGCGCCGCCGGGATGGGCGCGACGCCGATCGCGGGGCGCGCATCCTGATCGATCTCGTCATGGGTCCAGCTCAGGATCGCCTGGGTCTGGGGCGTGACGTCCCAGCGCAGGGCGGCGCGGGCCGCCCAGTTGTCTTCGCGATCATAGTCCTCGCCCGTCGCGCTATCGATCAGCCAGCCGTCGCGGCGGTTCACCAGCGCATTGACCCGCAAGGCCATGGCGTCGTTGATCGGCACGTTGATCAGACCCTCAAGACGCCGCTTGTCATATTCGCCGAGCCGCAGACCCAGCCGGGCCTCGAACTCGTCGCTGGGCTTGTTGGTGGTGATGGAGACGGCGCCTGCGGCGCTGTTGCGACCGAACAGGGTGCCCTGCGGCCCCTTCAGCACCTCGACCCGCGCCACGTCGCTGAACGCCAGCAGGGCCGCGCCCGAACGGGCGGCATAGACCCCGTCGATATAGACCCCGACCGCCGGGTCGGTCCCGACGCCGAAATCCGAGGTCGCGACGCCGCGAATGCTGTAGCGCGCCTGGGTCGGGCTGGTGTTCGAGACCGACAGGCCGGGCACGAAGGCGGCCATGTCGCCCATGTCGTCGGCGGCCAGCGCTTCCAAGGTCGCGGCGGTGAGCACGCTGACCGTGATCGGCACCTCCTGGAGACTTTGTTCGCGGCGTTGCGCGGTGACGATGACGTCGTCCAGCGACGTCGCCTCCTGCGGCGTCCTCTCCTGCGCTTGGGCCAGTTCCGGCGTTGTCAGCGCGGCCAAGGCCACGCCAGCGGCCAGCGTCGCCTTCAGGCAGAATTCCATCTTGATCATAGTCGCCCTCCCAAATCCCCGTTCCCTCAACTTTACGAAACAGAATATTATTCCGTTTGACAAGGGGCTGTGCGCCTATGCGCCCTTGCAGGGGCGTCAGGTCGTGTTAGACGGCCTATGGAACCCGATGAGAGGACAACCCAGTGGCCCCGCGCACGCCGCAAGAGACCACCACCACGCTGGCCCGGACTTTGGAGCGGCGCACGGCGCCGATGCAGCAACGCGCGCGCGACCGGATCGACAGCGTTCTGGCGGCGACCGAACGCCTTCTGGCCACCACCTCCGTCGACACCATCACCACCAGCAGCATCGCCGCCGAAGCCGATGTGCCGGTCAGCTCGATCTATCGCTATTTCCCGAACGTCTTCGCCATCTACAAGGAGCTGTTCGAGACCCTGGTGTCGCAGATCCACGGCCGCATCGCCGAGATTCTGGAGAACCCGCAATACACATCGTGGCGCGAGCGCCATCTGGAGGTGATGCTGGTCCTGCGAAAGACCTTGAACGAGGACCCGGCCTATCGGCCGTTGTTCCACCTGATGCTGACGACGCGTGAGCTGCGGATCGTCAAGGAACACGCCAATGCGCAGATCGCGGCCTATCTGGCGGCGCGCTGGGAGAAGGGGCTGGACGGCTTCCACGGCACTGCGCCGCTGGCGGTCGCCCGCATGGCCACCGAGATCTTCACCTCGTTCGAAACCCTGACCAGCGGCGAGGCCCAGTCGGAATGGACCGACAGCCTGTTCGCCGAGGCCACGCTGGCGCTGGAGCGCTATCTTTCGCTCTATCTGGAAGACCCCGCCTGAGACGCAACCTCAGGTCACGCGCCGCAGCAGCGCCAGCTTGGACCTGGTGAAGGGCGGATAGCGGACGCTGGCGTCCAGGGCGAAACCCCGCCTCAGCACGGCGCGGCGGTGGCTGAAGGTCTCGAAACTGTAGCGCCCATGATAGGCGCCCATGCCGCTGGCCCCGACGCCGCCGAAGGGCAGGTTGGGGTTGGCCATGAAGACCACGACATCGTTGATCGTCACGGAGCCTGATCGCGTCGAGGCGATGATCCGGTCGGCGGTCGCCTTGTCGCGTGTGAAGGCATAGAGAGCCAGGGCTGGCGACCGGGCGTTGATGGCGGCCAGCGGCGCATCCAGGGTCTCATAGGGCAGGACCGGCAGGATGGGCCCGAAGATTTCCTCGGCCAGCACCGGCGCATCCGCCGAGACCTCGGTCAGGATGGTGGGCGCGACATAGCAGGCGTCGATATCGGCCACGCCGCCCGTGACGGCGCGACCATCGGCCAACAGGGCTTGCAGCCGCGCGGCATGGCGCGGGTTGATGATGCGGCCGTAGTCGGGGCTCTGCTTGGGATCGGGACCGAACATGGTCGTCACCTCGCGCTTCAGCGCCTCCAGCAGCCGGGCCTCGACCGAGGCGGCGACATAGACGTGATCGGGCGCCACGCAGATCTGGCCGGCGTTGAGGAAGCGGCCCCAGACAATGCGCCGGGCGGCGACCGCCAGGTCGGCGGTCTCATCGACGATGCAGGGGTTCTGGCCGCCCAGCTCCAGCACGACCGGGGTCAGATGTCTGGCCGCCGCCGCCATCACGACCCGGCCCACGCGTTCGCCGCCGGTGTAGAAGATCAGGTCGAACTTCTGGGCCAGCAGGGCGGTCGAGACGTCCGCATCGCCCTCGACCACGGTGAAGGCGCGCGGGTCCAGGTAGCGCGCCACCAGCTGTTTCAGCAGGGCCGACGACTGGGCCGCCATTTCCGAGGGCTTGATGACGGCGCAGTTGCCCGCGGCGATGGCCCCGACCAGCGGGGCCAGCACCAGCTGGAAGGGATAGTTCCACGCCCCGATGATCAGGGTCACGCCATAGGGCGCAGTCTCGATGACGCTCTTGCCGGGCTGGATCGCGATCGGCGACGCGGTCCGTTGCGGCCGGGTCCAGCGACGCAGGTGCTTCTGCGCGTGGGCCGCTTCCTTGCGGACGAAATCGATCTCGGCCGTGCAGGCCTCGCCGAAGGGCTTGCCCAGGTCGGCCTTCAGAGCCTCGGCGATCTCGGCCTCGTTCTCGACCATCATCCGTTCGAGCGCGGCGAGCTGGCTCTTTCGCCAGGCCAGATCGCGCGTCAGGCCGCTGTCAAAGGCGTCATGCAGGGTCTGGACCACCGCAGCGACGTCGGGGGCAGGGGGCTGCACAGTGTCTACCGGCATGATCCCTCCATTGAATCGATCCAGAAGCCGACGAGGGCCACGCCCTCGGCGTGGGTGGTCGAGCGCCCGATCTCGGGCATCATCACTGCGGGGTTCGTCGAGGCCATGCGGTAGGACAGGATCGACGCCTTGGCGTCTCCGGGTACGATGTCGAAACGAAGGTTGCCGGTTCCGGGGCCGGCGGCGACCGGCAGCTTGCAGACGCCGGACGGCCCCGACACCGGCGTGGCCGCGTTCAGGTACAGACCCGAGGTGTCGGCTGGACCCTTGGGGTTGTGGCAATGGCCGCAGTTGACGTCGAGATAGGCCCGCGCCCGCGCCTCAAGCGATGCGCTCTGGTCGGTCCACGACACATCCGCCGGGGCCTCTTTGGGATCGGCGAGGCCGCGCAGATAGCCCGTCTTGGTCAGCCGCGTCAGCTGGTTCTCGGACCCGTCCGCATAGGCGAATTCGCGGTTGAGCAGCCGGGCCTTGGGGCCGATCGGCTGGATGACGCGCGTGGCCACATTGGTCGCGTGACAGGCCGAACACTGGGTCACGTTGGGCACGATGTAGGAGAAGGCCTGATCCTTGCCGTCCTCGCGCGCCAACTTCAGCGGGATCACGGCGCCTACCCGGTGCAGGACCGCCTCGGTCTGGGCCTCGTTCCACAGATAGGTGAGGGCGGTCCAGCCCTCGGGCCGATGGATCAGCAGCCGGGTCTCGACCATGCGGACCTTCTTCAGGTTCAAGCCTTCGCCGTCGTGGATCAGCGCAGGGTCGGCCTGTTGCATCACCCGACCGCCGCGGCCGGTCTGATAGAAGAAGGTCTTGGTGATGACCGTCCCCACGGGGAAGGCCAGGGCGTCGTCCGGCTGATCCGCCTTGTAGTCCGCTGCGGCGCCGGGCGGCATCCAGATGGTCCGCAGCTTCTGCGCATAGTCAGTGAACAGCGGCGTCGTCAGATCATAGGGCGTGACGCGCTGGCCCAGGACCAGGGCGTCGCCGGACACCTGGACCATGCCCCAGTCCCGCAGGGACTTGGGGTTCTCGGTGGCGAAATAGGTCGGATCGACCAGGGCTTGAGGCGGCGACTTGGTGCAGCCCGCCGCTCCGGCAAGGAGCAGCAGGTAAAGAGCAAGCAGAGGAAACCGGGTCATGAGGCCGCGTCAGGCTCCCGGCAGGACGACGGGCGACAGACGCGGCAGGGTGCATTTGTGCGGCGTCATGTCGGTGTTCGGATTGGCGTACTTGTTCGGCCCGTCCACATTCAGAATCCCGGCCTCGCCATTGTCGATGCAGATGCGCAGAGCGGCGGGCAACTGGCCGTTCACCAGGCGCTTGGGATTGACGTAGCCGTCCCAGAGGATGTCGGGGAAGCGGCCGGTGGGGCCGAACTTGGCGATGCGCAGGGCCTGGAATTCCATGCCGTCGGGCGCGTTGCCGCCGCCGCTGAAGCGGTTGTCCTTGATCAGGATACCCTCAGGATAGGGGTCGAAATCGGCGCTCATGGCGCTGTCGGAATAGCCGGCTGAGAACAGGGCTGAGATGATGATGTTGCCGGTCTTGTTGTCGGCGATCTCGTTGTCGAAGATCTCGACCTGATCGTTGGAGTTGACGATCACGCCCGTGCCCGCCGGGACGCTGGCGACCGGGGTGCCGGCGTGGCCGAAGTTGCGCGTGTTGTTGGCGATGGCGCGGTTGTTGAAGACACGCGTCCGATAGCCCGCCTGCTGCAGCTGGGGCATGTTGAAGACCAGAATGCCGCCGGTGTTGTTGGTGGCCAGGTTTTCATAGACGTCGGCGTCGATGCAGTTCTCGATCTCGATCCCGGCGACGTTGAACTCGGCCCGGTTGCGGCGAACCACGACGTTCTTCGACTGACCGACATAGATGCCGGCGTCGGACGCGCCGATCGCCACGCTGTCCTCGATCAGGACGTTCTTCGTCTGCACCGGATAGATGCCGTAGGCGCCGTTCTCGGTCTTCGGCCCCTGCGTCCATTCCGTGCGGATACGGCGCACGATGATGTTCTCGCCCTCGTTGATCTTCAGGGCGTCGCCCTTGGTGTCCTCGAGCGCCAGATCCTCGATGGTGAAGTTGCTGGCGTTGACCAGCAGACCCTGGGCGCCCGCCGCCTGATTGCGGAAGTTCAGGATGGTCTTGTCCATGCCCTGACCGCGAATGGTCACGCCGTCCACGGCCAGACTCAGGCTCGTGTCGATGGTGAAGACGCCCGCCGGGATTTCGATGACCGTGCCGGGCTTGGCGTCGATCAGCTTCTCCATCAGCTCATTCTGGTAGGTGGTGTTCGCCTTGGAGAGGTCTGTGCCTTTTTCCGACGGTTTCGCCCCGCAGGCGCCTAACACCAGCATCATCACGACCGGCAGCCACGTACGAATCTTCATGATGTCCCCCTCCAGAGCACCTGTGATTTTTCCCCGTCAGCAGGTTTCCACAACCCCGGCCTTCCAGCAAGACGAAAATGAAACTGTTTCTGTTTTGGGGCTGCGGTCCGCATCGTAATTACCGGGCGGGCGGCCTATGGGTGAGCCGGACACCCGGCCTTCCAACCCATTTGGGCGTCTCGCGCCAATCCACATTCTGTCTATGTTTCAATCATGACCTTTTCCGCTCCTGCTGCCGCTCCCATCACCGCTGATGAGCGCCGTGCCCGCGTTCAGGTCATGGCCGCGCGGTTGCGGGCGGAGGGGCTGGCGGCCCTGCTGCTCGGTCCTACGTCCTCGTTGCGCTATTACACAGGGCTGAGCTGGTATCCGTCCGAGCGCCTGACCGGCGCCCTGATCCACGCCGATGGGCGACTGGAGTACATCTGCCCCCGGTTCGAGCTGGACAAGATCAGGGGCCTGACCTCGGCGGCGAATACGGTGACGGGCAAAATCCACACCTGGGAAGAGGAAGAGAGCCCCTATGCCCTGGCGGCGACCCGGTTGCGGTCGGGCGGCTGTCTCGCGGTTGACGATCAGGCGGCGGCCTTCATCTGGCTCGGGCTCAGCCGGGCCGTGGGCGCGGATCGCGTGGTTGACGGCGGCCCGCTCATCACCGCCCAGCGCAGCCTGAAATCCCCGGCCGAAATCGCGCTTCTGATCCGGGCCAAGGCCATCACGCTGGAAGTCCAGCGCCGAGCGCGCCATTGGTTGAGGGCCGGTGTGCTGACGTCCGAAGTCAAGCAGTTCGTCGACGCCGAGCACCGCAAGCTGGGCGGGGACGGCGGCTCGTCTTTCTGTCTGGTCTCGTTCGGCGACGACACCTGCCTGCCGCATGGCGGCGAGGGTGATCGGGCCCTGAAGGTCGATGACGTGGTGCTGATCGACACCGGCACCCTGATGGACGGCTATCACTCCGACATCACGCGCACCTATGTCTTCGGCACGCCGACCGACGATTTCCGCCGCGTCTGGAACCACGAGAAACAGGCCCAGGCCCAGGCCTTTGAGGCGGCGCAGCCGGGGGCGTCGTGCGAGAGCGTGGACGCGGGTGCGCGCGACTATCTGACCGGGCTCGGCTATGGCCCGGATTATCAATTACCAGGCTTGCCGCATCGCACCGGCCACGGTGTCGGCCTGGACATCCACGAAGCGCCCAACCTGGTGCGTGGCGACGCAACTCCGCTCCAGCCTGGTATGTGCTTCTCCAACGAGCCGATGCTCGTCATCCCCGGCCAGTTCGGCGTCCGTCTGGAAGACCACTTCTACATGAGCGACACGGGGCCGGTCTGGTTCACCTTGCCCTCGCACAGCCTGGATGACCCGTTTGGCGAAGCCTTCGCCGTCTGAGAGAAGCGAACCTTATAACAGATTGCCAAGCTGCGACGACCTGCCTAGGTCGGCGGCATGGCCTTCCGATGCACGCGATTGCATGGATTTCTGGCGGCGATGATCCTGGTCATCGCCGTCTTTGTCGTCGTGCCTGCGGTGGACGCCGCTACCTGTGCGCCCGAGGCGCCGTCTGCCCACGGCACGTCTGCGCATGACGCCGATACGGGCGACCACTCCGATCCCGCCGCCCAGCATGGCCTGTGCGCTCACGGCCACTGTCACCACGGCGGCGGCGCGCTGAAGCTGGCCGAGGCCGAGTTCCAGCCTTCTGTCCCGCCCGCTCGTCTGCGCCCGCAGGCGGACCATCTGGCTCTCACGCCGCGCCCCGGCGGTCTGGAGCGTCCTCCCCGAGCCTGACGTGAACCGCCTTTCGGCGCGCTTCTCCACGTCAGTCACTTGGGATATCGAACATGCCACCCGTCTATCGTCGGCCGCTGCGCTATGCGGCCGCTTGCGCGCTTGCCCTTGCGGCGGCGACGACCGTCAGCCCTGTCCGGGCTGACCCTGCTCCCTCGTTTTCAGATCTTCTGGCCCGGATCGGCCAGTCGCCTTCGGCGCTTGAAGCCGAGGCCTCGCTGGACGCCGCCGAGGCGCGGGTGCGTCAGGCCGGAGTCAGGCCCAATCCAACGCTCGAGCTCGCCGCCGAGAGCGCCTTCGGCACCGGGCCGTTTTCCGGTTATGGCAATGCCGAGACGACCCTGTCCGTCACACAGGACCTTGAACTATGGGGGCGTCGTGGCGCGCGGGTGAACACCGCTCGGGCCGAGGCGGGGACCGCCGAACTCCAACGTGATCTGGCCCTGTGGGACACGGCCGGGCGGCTGGCTCTGATCTATGCCGAGGCGGAGGCGGCACAGCGTCGCTTTGTCCTTGCTGAGGAAGCTCTGGCGCTGGTTCTGGCCGACGCACGGGCCATGCTGCGGCTGGTGGAGGAGGGGCGCGAACCCCTGATGCGCGGGCTTCAGGCCGAGAGCGAGACGGCCTCTGCCCGCGCTGCGCGAGATGAGGCATTGGCTGAACGCGACGCCGGGTTCGCCCGGCTGAGGGCGGTGGCCATGCTGGATGCGCCCGCGACGGCCATTCCCGACAGCTTGCTTGATCGGGGACTCGTGGGGGGCGGATCGAGCACGGGGGCGGTTCCCACCGTGCGGATCGCCGAGGCCGAGAGGGAGACGGCGGAACGGCGGATCAAGGTGGAGCGCATTCGGTCGCGACCGGACGTCAGCGCTACGGTCGGTGTGCGTCGCTATGAGGCCGAGGACGCCACGGCCCTGACGGTCGGGATCAGCCTGTCGCTGCCCCTGTTCGACCGCAACCGGGGCAACATCGACGCGGCAGAGGCCGAGTTTCGCGCCGCCGACGCTCGACTGACCCAGACCCGGCAAGAGGCGCAGGCCGACCAACAGGCCGCGACGGCGCGTCTGCTGGCCTCGACCAGCCGGGTTTCGGCGGCGGACGCCGGCGTGGCCTCGGCAGAGGAGGCCTATCGCCTGATGCGGATCGGCTTTGAGGCCGGACGTCTGTCGCAACTGGAACTTAGCGCCACGCGCGCGGCCCTGGTCCACGCCAGGAACGCCGCCGTGGACGCGCGTCTGGCGCGGGTTCGCGCGGAAATCGACATGGCGCGCCTGCAAGGCCGCGCGCCCTTTGGAGGGGTCCAATAATGCTGAATCTGAAGTCGAATAAAGCCCTGTTGCTGGGTGGCGTGGCCAGCTTGGTCCTGCTGGTCGGCGGCGCTCTGTGGTTGGCCATCAGCCGCGCGCCTTCGGCCCCGCCCGCAGCGGAAGAGGCCGCTCATGCCGACACGGCCGAAACGGTCGAGGGCTTCGTCGAACTGTCCGACGCTCAGGCCCAGGCGGCGGGCATCGCCGTCGTCGGCGTCACGCGCGGCGGTGGCGTCGAGACGCGCTTGTCAGGCCGGGTGGAGCCGATGATCGACGCTCGCGCGGCCGTTTCGGCTTCGGTCAGCGGGCGGGTCGAACGCGTGCTGGCGGCGCCCGGCCAGTCGGTTCGCGCGGGACAGGCGCTTGCGGTCGTGGTCAGTGGTGAGGCGGCGGGCCTGAGAGCCGACGCCGACGCAGCCGAGGCCGCAGCCATCGCCGCTGAACAGGCGCATGATCGGGACGAGGATCTGGCCGATATCGGCGTTGTCGCCCGACGTGAGGCGGAGATATCTCACGCCCAGGCGGTCAGCGCTCAGGCGATGGCGCGCGCTGCGCGGGCGCGGGCGAACGCAGCGGGGGCGCCCAGCGTCACGGGCCGCTTCAATGTCACCAGCCCCATCGCGGGCGTGGTGAGGTCGGTGCAGACGGGACCGGGCGGGTTTGTGGCCCAGGGCGGGGTTGTCGCTGAGGTGGCCAATCCGGCGAGGGTCGAAATGGTGTTCAACGCACCGCCGACGCTGGCCGCCAATGTCCGTGCGGGCTCGACCCTGAAGGTCAGCGGCCCGAACGGCGACTTCGACGCCGTGGTGACGGGGGTGGCTGCCGGGGCTCAGCCGGAAAGCGGCGCAACCGTGATCCGCGCGCGCGCTGGCGGCGGCGCCCTGCCGCCCGCCGGATCGGCGGTCACCGGGACGATTATCACCGGCGAAGAAGTGGACAGGGTCGTCGTGCCGTCCGAGGCGGTGCAGATGGTTGACGGCAAGAGCGTGGTCTTCGTGCAGGTTCAGGGCGGCTTCCGCGCCGTTCCCGTGCTGACGGGCCGTCAGGCCGGCGGCCGAACCGAGGTCGTGCGCGGTCTGACGGGAGCCGAGCGCGTCGCGGGCGCCAACGCCTTCCTGCTTAAGGCCGAACTGGCCAAGGGCGAAGCCGAGCATGGTCACTAGGGGGCAGGATCATGTTCAGATTCATCATAGATCTATCCGTCCGCTTTCGCTGGTTCGTGGTCCTGGCGACGGCTCTGGTCGCCGCGGTGGGCCTGTTCGAGCTGACCAGGCTGCCGATCGACGCCGTGCCGGACATCACCAACCGGCAGGTGCAGATCACCACGGTCGCTCCGGCCCTGGCGCCCGAGCAGATCGAGCGGCAGGTGACCTATCCGTTGGAAACTGCGATGGCCGGCATCCCCGGCCTGCAAAGCACGCGGTCGCTGAGCCGCAACGGCTTCAGCCAGATCACGGTCATCTTCACGGACAAGACCGACATCTATTTCGCCCGCCAGCAGGTGGCGGAACGGATGGGACAGGCGCGCGAAGGCCTGCCTGAGGGCGTCGAGCCTAACCTGGCCCCGATCACCACGGGGCTCGGCGAAGTCCTGATGTGGACGGTCGATTACAAGCCTTTCGCCACCGCCAATCTGGCCAAGCCAAGGCAGGCGGGATGGCAGGCCGACGGAGCCTATCTGACGCCGGAAGGCGACCTGCTGACCACGCCGCAGGCGAGGGCCACCTATCTCCGAACGGTTCAGGACTGGATCGTTGCGCCGCAAATGCGAACCGCCCAGGGGCTGGCGGGGATCGACACCGTCGGCGGCTATGTGAAGGAATATGCCGTTCGCCCTGACGCGGCGCGGCTGTCGGCCTATGGCCTCAGTCTCAACGACCTGATCCAGGCGCTGGATCGAGCCAATACGCAGGCGGGTGCGGGCTATGTGCAAAGGGGCGGCGAGGCGCTGACGGTGCGCACCGACGCCCTGGCCTCGACGGTCGAGGATCTGGCTCAGGCGCCGGTTATCAATCGCGGCGGTCTGGTCGTGCGGGTCGCTGACGTCGCCACGGTGGAAATCGGTCAGGCGCCGCGTCTGGGCGGCGCCAGCCGTGACGGCCACGAAGCGGTTTTGGGCACGGCTCTGATGATCGCCGGCGGCAACAGCCGTACGGTCGCACAGGCCGCAGGCGAGCGGCTGGACGAAGTGCGCAAGACCCTGCCGCCCGGCGTCGAGGCGGTGACGGTTCTGGATCGCAGCGCACTGGTCAACCAAACCATTGGCACGGTGGCGCGCAACCTGTCGGAGGGCGCGCTGCTGGTCATCGTCGTCCTGTTCCTGCTGTTGGGGAATACGCGGGCGGCGGTGATCACGGCGCTGATGATCCCGCTCAGCTTCCTGTTCGCGGTCATAGGCATGAACCGGTTCGGCATCAGTGGAAACTTGATGAGCCTGGGCGCTCTGGACTTCGGCCTGATGGTCGACGGCGGGGTAGTGGTGATCGAGAACACCCTGCTGATGCTCACCCAGCGTCGGGCCGCGCTCGGTCGCCTCCTGACCCGGCGAGAACGGTTGGACATCGCCATGCAGTCGGCCCGGCAGATGGTCAAACCCGCCGCCTTTGGTCAGGCCATCATCCTGCTGGTCTTCACGCCCCTGCTGATGCTGGAAGGGGTCGAGGGCAAGACCTTCATCCCCATGGGGGCGACGGTGATGCTGGCCCTGGTCGGCGCCTTCATCTTCTCCTTCACCTTCGTGCCGGCCATGACGGCCCTGCTGGTGCGCGAGCCCCGGACGGCTCACATCGGCGCTGACGGTCAGGCGCAGGAGCACGAGACCTTCATCCTGCGCTTCGCCCGGCGCTGGATTCAGCCCGCCATCCGCGCGGCGGTGGCCAGTCCCAGGGCGGTGGGGGCTGCGGTGCTGGGCGCCCTGCTGATCGGCGGCGTCGCCTTCTCCTCATTGGGACGAGAGTTCATCCCGACGCTGGACGAGGGCGATATCGCCATCCAGGCTCTGCGCGTGCCGTCCGCCTCGCTGGAGCAGTCCCTGGCGATGCAGATGGCGCTGGAGCGGGTCATCAAGGCCCAGCCCGAGGTCGAGACGGTCTTTTCGCGGACAGGCACAGCCGAGGCGGCGGTCGATCCCATGCCGCCGAACATTTCTGACGGCGTCATCATCCTGAAGGATCGCAAGAGCTGGCCCGACCCGAAACTGGACAAGGAGGCTCTGATCGAGCGGCTGGAGAAGGCGGCCTCGACCCAGTTGGGCAACAGCTTCGAGTTCAGCCAACCGATCGAACTGCGCTTCAATGAGCTGATCTCGGGCGTTCGCACTGATCTGGCGGTTCTCGTCTATGGCGACGACTTCGCCGAGATGCAGGGCGTGGCTGATCAGGTGACCAATGCCCTGCGCCAGACCAGGGGCGCCGCCGATGTGCGGGTGGAGCAGATCAGTGGCCTACCGACCCTGACCGTCAGCGTCGACCGGTTCGCAGCCGCCAGCTACGGCCTGTCGGCGGCGGACGTGTCCGAGGCCGTGTCCGCCGCGATTGGCGGGGCCGAAGTCGGTCGCATCTTCGAAGGGGATCGCCGCTTTAACGTGGTGGTCCGCCTGCCGGATGCGGCGCGCAATGACCCGGCCAGCCTGGCCGCCCTGCCCATCGTCTCGCCCTCCGGCGTCATCGTGCCCCTGTCATCGGTGGCGCGCATCCAGACGACGGAGGGCCCGAACCAGATCAGCCGCAGCGACGGCAGCCGTCGGATGGTGGTTCAGGCCAATGTCCGCGGTCGCGATCTGGGCGGCTTCGTCGCCGAGGCGCAAGGCAGGGTGGAGACGATCCAGACGCCGCCGGGCGTGCGTCTGGACTGGGGCGGGCAGTTCGAGAACCTGAAACGGGCCGAGCAGCGGCTGGGTCTGGTCATTCCCATCGTCTTCGTCCTGATCGGGGTGCTGCTGTTCCTGGCCCTGGGTTCGTTCGCGGAGGCGGGACTGGTCTTCGCCTGCGTGCCTCTGGCCCTCGTCGGCGGGGCTCTGGCCCTCTTGCTCAGGGGCATGCCCTTCTCGGTCTCGGCGGCGGTCGGCTTCATCGCCGTGTCCGGGGTGGCGACGCTGAATGGTCTGGTCCTGATGCAGGCCATTCGAGAGCGGCTCACCGCGGGGCTGACACCCCATGATGCGGCGGTCGAGGGGGCGTGCAGCCGCTTGCGCGCCGTGCTGACCACGGCCCTGGTGGCTATCGTCGGCTTTATCCCCATGGCCATCGCCCATGGGGCCGGGGCCGAGGTGCAGAAGCCGTTGGCGACGGTGGTGATTGGCGGGCTGCTGACGGCGACGGCCCTGACGCTTCTGGTTCTGCCGACTTTTGCAGCGCGGGCGGTGAAGCCCCGAAAGCCTGAAGAAGCAGAGGCCTGACCGGCTGAAGCGAGAAGACCATGAGCCGCCGCCGTGCGGTTCATGGTCCGACCGCCCTTGACGTGAGCGGGCAGGGGGCTACGAACCCCGGCCCTCTTCCCGCAGGTTTCCCATGACGTCCGCGACGCCCGCCACCATCGGCATCGACTTCGGCACGACCAATA
>RCUP01000556.1_pt1 | contig 27070 bp, 22 predicted proteins | sample 2166341 | NCBI WGS metagenome assembly RCUP01 (sample SAMN09932325, study PRJNA488358) | compost metagenome | isolation source: compost soil in succinonitrile-enriched | place: Germany: Experimental Botanical Garden | reverse complement strand
AGTCGCTGGGCGGGGTGGAAAGCCTGGTGAACCACCCGGCGGTGATGACACATGCGTCGATTCCGGTGGCACGACGTGAACAGCTGGGTATCAGTGATGCACTGGTGCGGCTGAGTGTGGGTGTTGAGGATCTGGGGGATCTGCAGATGGATCTGGAAAGGGCGCTGGGAGCGGCGTCCGTATGATGGGCAGACGCATCGAACTGATGCTGAGCCTTACCGGCCGCGACATCAAGAAGAAGTACAAGGACTCGCTGCTGGGCGCGCTGTGGGGCGTACTTGTGCCGTTGATCATGTTGGCCATCTACACGGTCATTTTTTCCACGATCTTCAGTGCGAAGTGGAAGGGCATCGAAACCAATACCAAGGTTGATTACGCAGTCCTGCTGTTCATCGGCCTGATCGTCTACAACTTCTTTGCCGAGTCGCTCACACGTGCGCCCACGGCGGTGCTCAGCAATCCGAATCTGGTGAAGAAGGTGGTCTTCCCGCTGGAGGTGCTGCCGCCGGTGGTGGTGCTGTCTTCGCTGTACAACGCGGGTGTGGCCACGGTGGCACTGGTGGCGTTCCTGCTGTTCAGCAGCTTCGGACTGCATTGGCAGGTCGTGCTGCTGCCCCTCCTGATCGTGCCGTTGCTGGCCTTGACCATGGGCGTGACCTACCTGTTCGCCTCCCTGGGCGTGTTCTTCCGCGATGTGGATCAGATCGCCGGGCTGCTGGCGCGGGTGCTGCAGTACCTTACTCCCGTGCTGTACCCGTCGATCATCTTCCCGGAAGCCATCGGCAACTGGATGCGCCTCAGCCCGCTGGCCATCTATGTCGAGCAGACCCGCGCGCTGATCGTGACGGGTACCTTGCCTGACTGGGGGCACTACGCCTGGGCGGTGGGCTGGTCGATAGGCATCTACTTCTTTGGTTACTGGTGGTTCCAGCGGACCCGGAGGGCCTTCGCCGATGTCGTCTGACAACCTGGTTATCGATATCGAGAATGTCAGCAAGGTTTTCAACATTTTCGACAAGCCCTCCGACCGCTTGCTGCAGATGCTGCTGCCGCGGCTGGGCCGCGTGTTGCCCGGCAAGGGGGAGTGGTCCTCACGGCATCGCGGCCGTGAGTTCTGGGCGCTGCGCGACGTCAGCCTGAAAGTGAAACGCGGTGATGCCGTAGGCATCATCGGACGCAATGGCTCGGGCAAGTCGACCCTATTGCAGATCATCGCCGGCACGCTGGCCCCCACCACTGGCTCGGCGCGGGTCAATGGCCGTATCGCCGCGTTGCTGGAACTGGGCAGCGGCTTCAATCCGGACTTCACCGGGCGTGAGAACGTCGTTCTCAACGGCATGATCCTGGGTCTCACCGAGCGCGAGGTGATGCAGCGCTTCGATGCCATCGCCGCCTTCGCCGACATCGGCAACTTCATTGACCAGCCGGTGCGGACTTACTCCAGCGGCATGATGCTGCGACTGGCGTTCGCAGTGCAGACTCAAGTGGAGCCTGACATCCTCATCGTCGACGAAGCGCTGGCGGTGGGCGATGCACTTTTCCAGAAGCGCTGTTTCCAGCAGATGGAGGCGCTGCGTGCCAACGGCTGCACGTTGCTGCTGGTGTCGCACGATCAGGAGTCGATCCGTACGCTCACGGACCATGCCATCCTGCTTCGTGACGGCACCGTGCGCGTGGCCGGACCGTCTTCCGAGGTCGTGCTGGAGTACCGCAAGCAGCTGCACGACGATGAGCGCGATTACTACGCCTCCATCAGTGCGCAGCACCTGCAGCATGCCAGGAAGACCATCGAGGCACAGTCGGACCCCGACCCCGACCTCGACGCCGTGGCCGAACCTGCCGAGCACGGCGGTTCGCCCGTACTGGGTGTGCGCAGTGACAAGCTCTCCTTCGGCGACTTCGACTGCGTTGTCGAACACGTGCGGGTGCTGGACGCGGACGGCAACGAATGTGCGTACTTCCTTCCGCGCGAACGCGCGATCATCGAGGTCACCGCGCGACCAACACGGGACATGGACAAACTGAACGTCAATGTCCGCCTGCGCAACAAGGAAGGCGTGAAGCTCTATTCATGGGGAACCCTGAATCAGGATGTCAGCCAATGGACCGAGCAGGGCAGCCAGGAATCGGGTGTATGGGGAACAACGTTCACCGCCGATGAGCCGTTCGTGGTGAGATTCGAGTTCGACTGCGCCTTGGGTGTCAACTTCTACGAAGTGCAGGTTTCGGTTTCCGAGGAGCTCGAGCGTTTTGGCGGTGCCCAGCGCATGCTGCACTGGCGGGATGAGGCTGCGTTCTTCCAGGTGGGCATGCGGCAGAAGGAATACACGTTTGGTGGCGTCTGCGATCTGCGCATGCGCGCGATTGTCGCCCCCCCCCCTTGAACGAGGAAGGCATTGCAATGGATACGACTCCCCCCTTTTCACATTCCGCACTGACACCTGCTGCGGCCCGAGTCGCCGTCGAGCGGCTGCGATCTTGGCTGCCAACCGGTGCGGTAGCACTACGCGGTGACGTCCCTCCGGTGCTGCTGAAGGGGCTTCGCCAGGCAGGCATGACACTGCAGGACGCTGGCCAGGGCGCCGTGGCGGGTGTGCTGGTGCTTGAACAGGGCGATGCGGGGCACGCAGACGAGAGAATTCCGGCGCTGCTGGCCGATCTCGCAGGGCCGGTGTGCCTGGTGATCGTGGGTGATGCTGCCTCCACCTCCAGCCGTGCCGCTTGGGAAGCCGCAGTCATCAAGGCCGAATGGCGCAAGCATCCGCTCAATGAGCGAGTGGCACCTTACGGTGAACTGGATCGGGTCACCGGCCTGCTGATGATCGCCTTCGAGCGCGTGCCTGCTGCTGCCCTGGCAGTCTATCCGCTGAAGGCGCTCGAAGAAGAGCGCGATCTGCACACCGACATGACGCGTGAACCCGGGCGCCGGTCCGACGCGCACATGACACGCTACGCTCAGGCGGCACAGTTCATCCGCCCCGGTGATCGTGTGATCGATGTGGCCTGTGGCCTGGGCTATGGCTCCTACCAGTTGGCGCACAATAGCCGCGCAGCCTCGTTCACCGGTCTCGATGCCAGCACTTACGCGGTCGACTACGCCAAGGCCAACTTCGCACCGGTGTCGCCGACGCCAACCACCTTCGTGGTCGGTGATGCGCAGGATCTGGCCGGCATGGCCGATGGGTCCGCCGATTTTGCGGTGTCAGTGGAAACGCTGGAGCATCTGCCGGAGCCGGACCGCTTGCTGTCCGAGCTGCACCGTGTGCTTTCCGCGCAGGGTCGCGTCTACGCCAGCGTACCCAACGACTGGTCGGACGAAACCGGCGAAGATCCCAATCCGTTCCACTTCCACGTCTATGACTGGCCCCGTTTGGTGGCCCAGTTCCAGCGCAACGGGTTTGTGATCGAGAAGGCGTGGCTGCAGGATGCGGGTGGCGGTCAGAAGCGGCATTTGGCCGCGCGTTCGATGCTGGAGATCGATCCCCGGCACGGGCCTGCTTGCGATGGCGAATGGCTGTTGGTGTTGGCGCGCAAGGTGGACGCGGCCTCGGACATCGTGACAACCGGTCTCACTCAGGTGCAGGCGTTGATTGCTGAAGGCCGCCGCGGCGACGCGCTGAAGCAGTTGCAGGCCCTGCAGGGCACAGCAGATGCGCTGCAGCGGGCGCAGGCGCATGCGCTGTCGGCGGTGCTGGCGGTAGCCGATGGGCATGCGGATGCGGCTCGCGTGCACTGGCAGCACACGCAGGCGGCGGCGCGCGAAGCACTGTCTTCTGCTGGCGACGAAGCAGAAACCGCCGGCCTGTTGAGCCTGGCCAACCACTGCCTGGCCGACGAGTCTCCGGCGCGTCCGGGTGCATTGCAGCGGCTGCACGACACGCACGGGGTGATCGTGGCGGACCTGCTTGGCGCACCGCCGGTCCTGCCGTCGGACCAGGAGGACCGGGCGGTGGTCTCCGGCCCCGGCGAGGGCGCGGAAAAGATCAATCTGGGATCACGCGACGTGCGTCAGTTGATGGATGCGAAGCAGTGGCTGGATGGCAAGTATCATGAGCATATGCAGCGTATCGAGGAACTCGAGCGCTACACGGCAGAGCTTGAGGCGGCACGCCAATGGTTGGATACGCAGTATCACGCGCTGACCGCTGAAGTCCGGCGACTGACCACCGGTTCCGGATCGAACGGCAACTTCAACGGGTAACGACGGCGATGAGCAATACCTCTCCTGCCACGGCGGCAGCCACGCGGATTGCCCATCTGGCAGAGGATCTTGCCGGGTACTGCCTGCGCGTGGCCGGTCCCGGACGTACCTACCTTTATGGGCAGGAGCTCACCGCGATAGTCGCTCCGCTGCGGGCCGCGGGCTGCGAGGTCGTAGTGGAGGGGGCCGATGAGAGCCACCGCATGGCCGGTGCCACCCTGGGCATCGCCTGGGCAGGTACCGGCGCGGAACGCTCGGCCGCGCTGGGCTGTCAGGTCGACTCGCTGGTGCTGATCGGCGATGAGGGCCGCGCGGCGGAACTGGCCGCTTGGACACTACAGGCCGCCACACTGGGCTGGCAGGTGCACCCCGCAGCCTTCGCCATGATGGGAGCGCCGAGCGGGGTAGTGATTCTGGCGCTTAGCCGGGCCGGCGTAACGGTCACGGGCGGCGGCGTCGAGCCGCAGGCCAGTTACCATGGCCTAGCGGCGGCGCTGGTACGTCCCGGTGATGACGTGATCGCCACGGATGCGGCCGGACATGGCCTCTGGCGCATCGTGCAGCAGCAATCACGCTGCCGTTGGCTGGGCGTAGTAGCGAAATCCCTGTCTGCGCTGCCGCAGGAACCAGGAATGGAGTGGCTTGAGCCATCAGAGTGGCCGCGACACGCGCAGCCGGTCGACACGCTGATCACGCAGTTGCCCGGCGACCCCCTCGGGCTGGAGCCATGGCTGCAGCACGTGCAGGCAGCTCTGGTGCGCAGTGGCCGCATGGTGGTGGCGATCCCGCTTCACGACGGGCGCACGGTGCCCACGGGGGCATTGGTGGCTGCGATGGAGCGGCAGGGTCTGGTGATCGACCGCGCATGGTGGCAGACCTTCAGCCGTCCTGCGGGGCTGCCGCAATTCGCAGAAACTGCGCGCGATGCAGCCGGTCACCTGACGCTGGATCCAGAGGCAAGTCGCACGGCGGATGCTCTCATCCTGATGGCGGTCAAGGTCGGCGGGCCTGGCGTCGTCGGTGACCCCTCGCTGCTGGCGCCGAACATCATCGCGTTCCAGCGTGATTACCTGGATGCCAGTCTGGTCCGCCTGATCGTTTCGATGGGCCTTCGCCTGGAATCCGCCGGGCTGCGCAGGCAGTTGGCCCGCAAGGCGTTGCTGGACTGCCCTGAATCCTCTGCCGACTATGGCGCGGCGCTGTGTGTGCTGCTTTACGACGCCGATGAAATGCGCAATCACCGCCGCAGCGAACTGCTTGCGGCCGCCATGTGCTACATGGACGCACCGGCGGCCAACCCGACCGTGTTGCGTTGGCAGATATCGCTCGGCTTCGCAGCGGCGACGCTTCATCAGGCGGACGGCGAACTGTCGCTGGCTGCCGACTGCTATTCCCGTGTGCTTGGCTTCGATGTGCTGCAGTTCAGCCCGCTGCTGGGAACAAAGACCACCGCTGCGGCGGTGCGCCTGGGCTGGATACGGTTCGGCCAGGGCGACCTGGCGGCTGCCCGCAGCGCGTGGGCACGCGGTCTGGATGAAGCGCGGCGGTTGTCCGCGCAGTCGGCATGGGAGGAAGTTGTTGGCGATGCCGATGCGCCCGAGACCTTTGCATTGCCCGAATTCGCGGCCGTCATGGACGAGGCGGGGTGCCTGGCGTCGGCGCTGCGGCTGACTGCCGAGGTCCCGCTGCGACCAGGCGTAGCCTGGCAGTGGAGCAACCGCTCCTGGCGGGCGCAGTTGCAGGAACTCCGCGGCCAGCTGCAGCACACCCAGCTCTGGCAGGGGCAGTTGCAGGAAGCAAAGGACTGGCTGGACAGCCAGTATCACCTGCTGACGGCAGAACTGGAGCGATGCCAGCAGGGGAGGGACGCACTGGCGTCCCAGAAGCACGCTTTGGACAGCGAACTTGTCGGCGTTCGTGCGGCATTTCACCTGTCCCATCAGCATGCGATGGCCGAGAGCTTGGCATTGCACCAGCAGTTGCGGGATGTCCAGGCCGAGAATGCTGATCTGTTGGACATCCAGGCGCGCCAGCAGATGGCGCATGCGCAACTGGAGGCCTCGGCACGCATGCTGGCCGCGGCGACCGGAGTGGTCATGGGGACTACACCGCAGCCGCGCCTGCCGGCTGAATCACTGGCTGAGGAAATGTTCCGGCTTGCAGATGCGCTGGAGCGCCTCCCGTTGAAGCGCATGGTGCGTACGATGCTGCGGGCGCTGACCTCCTTGCTGGGGCGTAGATGAGCACGATGGTGCCGGCATTGAGCGCTGTAGTCACGTTCCACCGGGAAGGCCTGTTTGCGCATGCGGCGCTGCGCAGCTACCTGCAGTCGCGCGCGCATGCCCGTCAGGCAGGAATGGAAGTGGAGGTGTTGCTTGTGCTGGACAACGCAGATGCGGAAACGGCTGCGATCGTACGCAACCATCCGGATCTGCTTGGCGACGAGGTCATCATCCAGGCATCCGTGGGTGATTCAGCGCTTGCGCGGAACCTTGGTCTCGCGCAAGCGCGCGGCATCCATGCCTGCACGCTGGATGGGGACGATCTGATCAGCCGCGAATACTTCCAGCGGCATCTGGCGCTTGCGGCCCAATTGCCAGAGCACACGATCCTGCATGCCGAGATGGTGGTCAATTTCGGCAGGGACAACTTTGTCAGCTGGCAGCTGGATCAGCGCACCATGCCGTTCTCCGCCGACATGCTGATCTCGGAGAACCCATGGGTCAGTGCGGTCTTCGCCCGCCGCGAGGTGTTCACCGCGGTCCCGTACGTGGCGTGTCATCCGCAGCAGACCGGGTTCGGCTATGAGGACTGGCACTGGAGCTGCCAGACCATCGCAGCGGGGTACGAGCACAGGGTAGTGCCTGGCACGGCCTACTTCTACCGATTGAAGCAGGCTGGCTCGGTCAACGCGACCAGCAGCGCCCTGCAGGCGGTGATGCCACCAAGCGATCTGTTCGGTCGCTGGGAGGAGGCATGATCAGCCGGTTGCTGTCGTTGCTGCGTCGGGTCAGTTTCCGCCAGCTGTCGCGAAATCCGCGTGCGGAGCTCGGACGCATTATGGCGGGTTTTGGCAGCAGGCTGGAGAATACCGGCAACCGCATCAGCCATGTCCGGCGCCAGCTGCCTGCGTGGTTGCACGATGAGATCAATGCGCTTGCCCACATCGAACCGGAGTTACTGGGGAGCACTGGCGATGGTGTCCACTACAGGCACTACGCACTCCCGGTGGTCACCCGTGCAGGTGAGCTCTATCGGCAACTGGTCGATTCAGTCGGCACTGGTCGTGTCAGTCACGTCCTGATGCTGCCGTGGCTGGTGCGCGGAGGGGCTGATCGCGGCGCGTTGTATCACCTGCAGGCGTGGGCCGAGGCGATGCCAGCGGCCAATATCCTGGTTATCGTGACAGAGGACGTCGATTCGCCTTGGCTGGACCGTATCCCGGCTGGTATCAGAATGCTTCCGTTCGGCAGGATCGTCGGCAGTACGGCAATGCCGGGCAGGGTGCAGTTGCTGACACGGTTGCTGGTGCAGATGCAGCCGGGGGTCATCCATGCCATCAACTCGCGCGTTGCCTGGGAGTCGTTCAGGCTGCACGGTCTGGCAATGCGGCAGGTTTCCCGGCTGTTTGCCTCGTTGTTCTGCGATGACCAGAACGACGACGGGGCACCCGTCGGCTACGCGCGTAGCTATCTGCGCAGTTGCTATCATCACCTCAGTGGGGTGTTCTGCGACAACGGTGTTTTCCCGGATCTGTGGGCCCGGGAACTGGGTGTGCCGCGTCGATTGTTCACCGTGCTTCGCTTCCCCTATGACCGCACGATTGTCCACAAGGAGGATGATTTTGCGATCGCCGGGACCGCGCGGATCCTGTGGGCAGGCCGCTTTGATCGGCAGAAACGGCCTGATGTGCTGCTCGCCATAGCCCAGGCTTTGCCGACGATACCTTTCGACGTGCATGGTGTATCCGAGCTTGGCGACGTCCATCCGGCCATCCGGGAACTGCAGACGCTCCAGAACGTGAAGCTGCACGGTGCGTTTACACGCTTCGAAGATATTGTGGAGCCCTCCCACGCGGCCTATCTATTCACCACCTCCTGGGAAGGGTTGCCGACTATTCTGCTGGACGCGGCTGCGCTCGGGCTCCCCATTGTCGCTCCTGCGGTTGGCGGTATCGTGGATCTGATCGATTGCCCAAGCCTGGTGCAAGGATCGGACAATGTGGCGGCTTACGTTGAGCAACTGAAACAGCTTATTGACAGCCCATTGCTCCGTCGCCGCCGGCGCGAGCAGCAATACGCAGCGCTGGCGGTTGGACGCCACTGGAGCGACTTTACCCGGACCCTGTACGAGGTCCCCTGCTATTTTTCCGGGCCATCGATTGCGGTGGCTCACCGTGAACAAGGAAGCACATCGTGATAATTGGACGTGGACTGGTGGCCACGGCCTTCGTGGATGGCTGGCAGAAGGATGAAACGACGGTGATCGTCGCCGCCGGTGTGTCCAATTCGGCCGAAACAGAGCGCGCCGCTTTCGAGCGCGAAGATCGCATGCTCGACGAGGTTCTCGCGCGCAAGGAGCTGGAGCGCGTTGTCTATTTTGGCAGCTGCGCTGTTGGCAATCCGGCGGAGCGACAGACGCCATACCTGCAGCACAAGGCGCGGATGGAGGCGCGTATCCTCTCCGATTCACGTGGGCAGGTATTCCGCCTGCCGCAGGTGGTGGGGGAGGGCGGCAACCCGCACACCCTGACCAATTTCCTGCGTGCCCGCATCGAGTCGGGTGAGTCATTCGACGTATGGGCCCGTGCGGAACGCAATCTGATCGACATCCAGGATGTGGCCGCCCTGGGCACCCATGTGCTGCGCCATCGGGACCAGTTTCCGTCGATGATGTCGTTGGCCGACATCAATTCGACGAACATGCTGACCATCGTGCAGAGCATGGAAAGCGTCCTTGGTCGACAGGGCAATTATCGGATTCTGGACCAGGGTGTGGCATTTCCGATCGAAACCCGCGATTGCCAGCGTGCCGCACTTGCCTGCGGCGTTCCCCTCGGCCCTGGCTATCTACGCGCTCTGCTCGGGAAGTACTATGCGAATGTCGGCAATAGCTGACGTATTCATCCAATATTTCGGCGCGTAAGTATGATCAACGACAAGCTGACCGCCGGAGATGGCCTCGGCGGCAATCCATGAGAATTTGGTGGCGCAGAATGAACTGCAAGAGCAATCGATCCATTGCGGCGTGTCCGTGCCACAGGAGCTGCGGATGAACGGCCCGGCGCTGAGTGCCATCGTTACATTCCACGGAGAGGGAATCCTGGCGCACACCGCGCTGCGCTCCTATGCGCTGTCGCGCAGCATCGCCAGGCAGCAGGGCGTGGAGGTGCAGCTGGTCCTGGTGCTGGACCGCGCAGACGCGCAGACGCGTGCATTCGTGGTCGATCACCCGGAACTGGATGGCAGCGAAACCATCGTTGAGACCCAGGTCGGTGATCTGGCGCTGGCACGAAATGCGGGCGTGTCTGCCAGCCGTGCCGACTATATCTGTACGCTCGATGGCGATGATCTGATCTCGACCCGCTACTTTCTCATGCACCTGAAGGAAGCCGCGCAGCTGGAGGGACGGTTCGTGCTGCATCCCGAGATGGTGCTGAGTTTCGGTATGTACAGCGCCTTCAACTGGCAGGTCGACCAGGCCGGGCCCTATTACGATGAGCGTGCCTTGCTCACCGTCAATCCGTGGATCAGCGCAGCGTTCTCGACGCGTGCACTGTACGAGGAAGTACCTTACGTGGCCTGTTATCCACGACAGACCGGATTCGGCTACGAGGACTGGTATTGGAATTCAGAGACCATCGCGCGCGGTGTCGTGCATCGGCTTGCCTGGGGCGCGGCGTATTTCTATCGGCGCAAGTGGCATGGTTCGCTCAATGAAGCCAGCCACGCAATGAAGACCGTCATCCCAAGGACGTCGTTGTTCGCCTTGGGTCGCGAGGGGCAGGACCGTGTTTGAGCGCATGAGCCAAAACCGCTGGGTTCGCAATCGCTATACCCGCCGCGTCGCCCATTGGGTGAGGCGCCTTTACGCGCTGTTGTTCGGTCCCGATGAGACTCCGGAATCCAGTGGCCGTGGCGGGTCTACCCCGACCATGCCCCACTGGCTGCAGGAGGAAATGCTGCTGCTGGCTGCACTCGAGCCGGAGCTGTTGCCTCCCGGGACCGACCTGAACCGGTACGGTTTCTATTCGGTACCGATGGACACCCGCGCTGGCGAGGCCTACGAGGCCGTGTCGGCCTACGTGGGTCCGCAGCCATACACTCACGTGCTGCTGATTCCGTGGTTGAAGCAGGGTGGCGCCGACCGGGGCATCCTCTACCACGTGCGGGCCATTGCCGAGAGCGACCCGGGGGCGCGCATCCTGGTGTTGTCCACCGAGAATGCGGCCTCGCCGTGGGCGTCGCGTCTGCCAGCCCAGGCCACCCACGTTGAGTTCGGCCGCCATACGGCCATGCTGGATTTCAACCAGCAGGTCGCCGTGCTGGTCCGCGTACTGATCCAGCTCCGCACATCGCTGGTGCATCTGGTCAATTCCCGCGTGGGCTGGGAGGTCATCCTGCGCCACGGCCTGGCGCTCTCGCAGCATTCGCGTGTGTACGCCTCGATCTTCTGCGATGACTACGACCACCGCATGAACCCGGTGGGGTACGCGCGCGACTACCTGCGCTACTGTTACCCCTATCTGGCTGGAGTGATCTGCGACAACTCGCGTTATCCAGAGGTATGGTCGCGCGAGCTGGGTGTGCCGGCATCGCTGTTCACTGTCATTCCATTCCCGTATGACGGGCCGCTGCCGGACCCGGCCGCTTCCGCGCTTTCCGCCCCCGACGCCAGCCGCGTCCTGTGGGCGGGAAGGCTGGATCGCCAGAAGCGCCCGGACCTGCTGGCCGCGATCGCCGCGCGAATGCCGGATGTGCATTTCGATGTCTATGGATCCCCGGTGATGAGTGGTGCAGCCGCGCAGGACCTGCAGGGGCTTAAGGCGCTGCGCAATGTCACGCTTCACGGAGAGTTCCAGCGATTGGAAGCGGTGGCTTCCCCAGCGCATTTCGCTTACCTGCACACCACCGCGTGGGAGGGTACGCCTACCATCCTGTTCGACGTGGCGGCAGCGCGTCTGTCCATCTGCGCGCCCGCGGTTGGCGGCATCGTCGATTTCCTTTCGCCCCAGGATCTTGTCGCCGACGCAGGGGATGTTGATGCCTTTGTCCAGCGCCTGCAGCAGTTGCGGCATTCGGCGGAGGCACGCGAGGCTCTGGTGAAGCGCCAGCTCGAGTCGCTCGTCCGCAATCGCCGGTGGTCGAACTTCAGTGGGGATCTTCAGAACCTCGAGGGATATCTCGCGCACGGCAAGACCGTTGCTGCCGGGGCCGTCGTGCACGGCGCATGATGTACAAGGAGATTGCACAGTGAAGGTTCTGGTTACTGGCGGCGCAGGCTTCGTCGGATCGCACACAGTGGTGGAGCTCATCGCCGCGGGTCATGAGGTGCACGTCGTCGAGAGCTTCTGCAACAGCGAACGCTGGATGGTCGAGCGCATCGAGCGCATCAGTGGCCAGGCACTGTCGCTGGATGAATTGGACATCCGTGATCGGTCCGCCCTGCTGGCCAGCGTCCAGGCCTTTCAGCCGGATGCGGTCATTCATTTCGCCGCATTGAAGTCGGTGTCGGAGAGCACCCAGCTGCCGGCCACCTATTACGACGTCAACGTTGGCGGCACCGCGACCCTGCTGGAGGTCATGCAGCAGGTCGGGTGCCGCCATCTGGTGTTCAGTTCCTCTGCCACGGTATACGGCCAGCCCGAAACCTGTCCGGTCGCAGAGACGGCCGTGGTGGGCCCTGGAAATCCATACGGCAGTACCAAGTTGGTGGGCGAGTGGCTGATCCGGGACTGCCTGGCTGCGCCCGGCCAATGGCTGTCAGCGGCTATCCTGCGCTACTTCAACCCGGTGGGGGCCCATCCCAGTGGGCTGATCGGCGAGTTGCCGCGCGGGGTGCCGAACAACCTGGCGCCCTACATCACGCAGACTGCTGCAGGGCAGCGCGACTACATCCGTGTGTTTGGCGACGACTACGCCACTCCCGATGGCACCGGCGTGCGCGACTACATCCACGTGGTGGATCTGGCCAAGGCTCACGTCGCTGCACTTGATGCGTTGGCCGCCAGTGACGTGCGCGAGCTTACCCTCAACCTGGGAACGGGCAGAGGTTACTCGGTTCTGGAGTTGATCGAGGCCTTCTCTGCCGCTGTCGGCCGGCCCATCCCCTATCAGCGCCAAGGACGCCGTGCTGGCGACATAGGTGAGTGCTGGGCAGATCCGAGCCTAGCCAACAAGGTGCTGGGGTGGCGTGCGGAGAAATCGCTGCAGGAGATCTGCGCCGATGCGTGGCGCTGGCAGCAGAGCCTTGGCGGAACGGCCGATTGAGCGTCGGCGGCGGTACCGACCGCGCCGGCAGGATCAGTGCTTGGGCGCGACCCGGAACACCCAGAAGTTCATAACAATGAACACGATGACCGGCACCGCGATGGCGGAAAAGAGGATTCCCAGCCGGTAATCCAGCGACAACTGCGAAATCACCGCCATGCCGCCAGCGGAAAGGCCGATGTTCAGTCCGTGCACCACCAGAAACTTGCCGGATTGGCGCGCCGTCTCACCCTTGGCGCCGAAGGTGAAGTACTTGTGCGCGACGAAATTGGGCGCCAGCAGCAGGAGGTAGGCGACCACCGTGGCCAATACCGGGTGCAGGTTTTCCTTGCTCACCAGCCACCAGGTCAACAGCGAGAACAGCACGGTGCTGATGCCCCCCACTGCGCCGAACCGGATCAGCTTGCCGGCCAGCTGCTTCATATCTGCCGGGTTCACAGCCCGGTGTCCACCGTCGAGTCCACACGTTCGGCGATGGAATACTGAGTGGGCGTGGTGAAGTTGAGCAGAATGCGACCGACGTACTCACCGATGGCCCCCAAGGCCAGCAGCTGCACACCGCCCATGATCAGGATGGCGACAATCAGCGACGACCAACCGACGGCAACGCCGGGGTCCAACAGCTTGTGGATCACGATGATGGCGGCAAACAGGAAGCCCGCCGCCGAGATGGTCATGCCGGTCAGCGATGCCATCCGCAATGGAGCCACAGAGAAGCTGGTCGCCATCTTCAGCCAAAGCGAGATGGACTTCTTCAGGCTGTATCCCGACGTGCCGTCCTCCCGCGCGTGGTGGCCGACCGTGCGGGTGGTGACGCGCGAGGTGGCCGACAGGATCAGGCCGTCCAGGTAGATCGCAGGACCGCGGAACTGGACCACTTCGTTGCGCACGCCACGTTTCATCGCTTTGAACGGAGACAGGTAAAGGCCCTTGGGCTTTTCCAGCAGCCAGGTCGCCACCCGGTCATTGAAGTGGCTGCCGAGGATCTTCCAGGCGGCGTGCTTGCGCCCCAGGAAGCTGCCGTAGCAGACGTCATGGTCGTCATCCAGCGCTTCCACCAGGGTGGGGATGTCCGAGGGCGCATGCTGAAGGTCATCGTCCATGGTGACGATGACCCGGCCACGGCATTCGCGCAGGCCGGCAAAGATGGCCATGTGCTGGCCGACGTTCTTGCGCAGGTTCAGCGCCCGGACCCAGGAATGGGTACGGGCCAGTTCGCTGGCCACCTTCCAGGAGCCGTCCGGACTACGGTCATTGACCAGGATCAGTTCCAGCGAATAACGCCCGCCGATGGCGGCATCGATGGCGGCGACCAGCGCGGGCAGAGTTTTCTCGCTGCGATAAGCCGGGACGACGATTGAAAGGTCGATCAAGTCCGCCGAGTCGTCAATCGCTGGGGGGGTCGCCATGGCCGTCTCAATCTGGAGGAAAATTCACTCAGTCAGGTAGTATATGCCCGAACCTGGCGCCGTGCACGGTTGGGATCTGTGACGCGTGATGCGTGTCCCTGCCCCCGGTCGCTGGCCAGATCAGGCCACGATGAGAAACGGACGAGGTATCAATTTGAATCGACTTGAACGTTTTTGCGAGATCACCCTCGATCGCCTGGATCGCAGCTACATCTGTTACATCGTCCTGATCCTGCTGGGCATGTACAGCTTGGGCCAGCTTACCGCCCCATTCGTCGCCCACGATGACTTCGATTGGCTTCTGTCCGGATTCGATCAAGGCTTCGAGACGCCCCTGAGCAAGGCGGGTTCGGAAGGGCGGTGGGGCAACGTCATCTGGGCCCAGTTCAGTCACCTCCTCGGTATCAGGGCGGCGTTCGGCCTGTATCTGGTCTCGTTTTCACTCATGTGCGTCCTGATAAGCCGTGTGGTGTCGCCATCGGCTGGCGTTTTCGGCGCCCTGTTGCTTTTTCTTTCGCCGATGACCGCAGAGACCATGCAGTGGCCGGTCACCCAAGTCACTGGTGTTGTTGTCACCGTCTTGGGCTGCTTGGCGATGCTCCGGGTCCAGTCGGATGGCCCGCGGCGGTTGGTCATGGCGATTTCAGTCGTCTCGGGATTTCTTTTCTACCCCTCATTCGGGCCGCTGTTCCTGCTGATGTATGCCACGCGCTGCATGGGCGATAGGCGCAGCGTCGTTCTCGGCGGTTTCGTGTATGTCGCCAGTTTTGCCTGCGCGGTACTGCTGGTATTTACACTGAACTACATCTTCCACGGCACCTTCTCGATCCGGCCTGCTGCGTGGCGTGAGGCCACGCCATTGATGCACGGCGGAACACTGCTGGGAAACATCGAGCGCTATCTCGGCTGGTTTTCCGCCGTGAAAGACATGTGGCCGGCGCTGATTGGCGGAGCACTGGCGTACCTGCTTTGCTTCCGTTTTCGCGTCCGCGCCCCGCAATGCCTCGCGTTGGTGCTGTTCGGCGGCTTGTTGCTGGGCATCGACGCGTCACTTTCGGTCGTGTCCGGCCTTTCCATGCCGTTGCGCTCTACGGTCTGGCTGTGGCTGCTGCTGTGCATTCCTGTGATCTTCCTCGCCCATGAAAGGAAGACCATCGTGATCGGTCTGCTGCTTGCTTTGCCACTGGTGTACACCGGCGTGACTTTATGGGCCGGCACGTACGCCGATACACGCCACGTCTACCCGGCGATGCAGCGTACTGGCGTGGAGATCGCCCGCGCGCAGGCGGAGAATGCGGGACGGGTAGACGATGTCATCCTCTTCGGTGACGTTCACGCCAATAAATTGATGGGGCGGCTTCACAGCAATCGTGCACTCCGAAATTATCTGTACAAGGACTTCTCCCTCTACACCCGGCAGTGCGAAGAGACGTTGTGCGCCAAGGTTCAGGCGGAAATCGAGACGCGCGCCGAGGTCCCGCAATGGCTGATCATCGACCGTCATCTGGTTTGGGTGCTATCTCCGCAGAACTCCAGCACTTACTGATCTGAATCGCTGCAAGAAACCAAGAGGTTTACACGATGAATGCTGCTGCTGCGCACACTATAGGACTGCGGGCGACCTTGCTCCCGGCAACGGGCGGCCGTCGGGTGCTTCTGGCGTGCATCGTTGTCGCCACGCTTACCGTGTTGGCGCGCTTGCCTTTCGTGCTGACACCGGGCATGTCCACGGATTCGTATGCCTATCTGGACGGGTGGCCGACCTTGGCGCAGTTGGCGGGGCAGGGGCGCTTTGGCCAGTTCCTGGTCTTCAGGCTGCTGGAAGCGCTCGCCGTGGATCCTTTGGCATTTGCAACGTTGTTGCAGGGGGTCGGGTTGGCTCTGTTCGCCTTTACGATGCCATTGATGTTCTCCGCCTTTTCCACCGCGCAGCAGAATCGCTTGATTCCGCTGTGCCTGGCCGCCCTGGTGGTCACGCTGCACCCCTTCTCGGCAGAGATACTCACGTTCTCCGAGGCTTCCTTCACTGCGCTGCTGGCCACCTCAATGGGTGTTCTTGCGGTATTTCTGCTGGCCAAGCGGCCGCGATGGTGGTGGCTGGCCGGCATCATGCTGATCGCTGCACTGTCGATGTATCAACTGCTGATCAATTTCGTCGGCCTGATGATCCTGTTTGGATTCCTGCAAACCTATCTGCGTGTTGGGAACGTGCGGCGGCACGTGTGGGCCGAGTACCGGCCGCTGCTCAACACGGTGATGGTGATGGCCGGCGCATTGGTCGTGTATCTGATCGCGCACAAGGCATTGGTGATGTCGCTGGGCATCCAGGAAGTAGGGCGCGCAGGATTTCTGCCGCTGGCCAAGGTGGGCGGGCGGATGCAGGAGGTGGCTGGCTTGGGAGGATTCCTCTGGAACCGGCCGCTATTGGTCACCTACGGCCCGGCGGCCAAGTTTCTGCTGTGGGCGCTGGCGCTAACGGGCTGGATGTTCCTGGTGGTGCGATTGCTGGCGCGGCCGCGCGCCGATGCCGCGCTGCCGATCGTGGCGATGTTGCTGGTGCCGGTAGCCGCGATTGGCGTCGTGGCTGTGGGCGCGGTGTGGTGGCCGGCGCCGCGCATCCTGGGCGGCGTGGTGGCAGCGTGGGCCATGGGGATTTACTGGCTGGCCTGGCTGGCCGATGGCCGGCTCGGGCGCGTGCTGATCTGCTCGGCTGGCGGTGCATTGCTGCTTGCGTTTTCCGCCGTCGGGCATCGTGTGCACAGTGACCAGATCCAAGTGAACGCATTCGATCGGTTGTTGGCGCAGCGTGTCTATACGGAGCTCACCCATGTCGATGGCTTCACTGACCAGACGGCCGTCGTGGTGGTGAATCGCCGCCTGAGTTGGTCACACCCCCTGCCGCTGGCGACGGCGTGGATGGATCTGAACCTGACCGCATTTGCGGACAAACGAGCCATCAAGGGGCTGTTGCAGCTGTCCAATGGTCGCACCTTGAATGTAGTTCCCGCCTTGCCTGCCGATATCAAGGCATGCGAATCCCTCCCCGCTTGGCCAGACATCGGATTTGCGACTGCTCGTTCGTCTGGCGATGTGCTTGTCTGCATCTGACCTCGCCTGTGCGCTGGTAGATTTGAGTTAATCCAGGATACATATGAATACTTTCCAGTCCTTGACGACGGTCAGGACCGCCGATCCGGTCACGCGTTTGGCCCAGGTCTGCATCGCGGTTACCGTCATTACACTGCTTGCCCGTCTCCCCTTCGTCGTCCAGCACGGTCTTTCGATCGATTCGTATTTCTATGTGCGTGGATTCCCCACCATGTCACAGCTGTTCGGCCAAGGCCGTTTTGGCCAGTACATGGTCTTCATGGCCGGTGAGTCCTTGGGCTTCAATGCGCTCACATTTGGCACCCTGCTGCAAGGCGTTGGCCTGCTGTGCTTCGCGGCGAGCGTCCCACTGGTCTTCACTGCGTATGACCGTGAAGTCCAGGTGTCGCGTGCCGGTCTGGTGTTGACCAGTCTGCTCATCACGCTGCACCCATATTCGGCTGAGATCCTTTCTTTCTCTGAGGCGTCGTTCACTGCACAGCTCGCAACCGCGATGGGCATTGGCGCCACTTTCATGGTGGCGCGTCAACCACGCCGGTGGTGGGTGGGAGCCGTCCTGCTCGTCCTCGCCCTCTCTATGTACCAGCTGCTGCTGAACTACATCGCGCTGATGCTGCTGTTCGGTGCGATCCAATTGATGGTAAAGAGCCGGGAGGCGCGCGTTTTCGAGTGGCGTCGCTATCGTGAGCTGTTCAGCCCGCTGTTGATGACGCTGGTCGGCCTTGCTGCTTACATGGTGGCCTACAAACTGGTCATCGCCGGATTTGGATTGAGCGAAACCAACCGCAGTCAGTTGTTGCCGTTGAGCATGATGGGTTCCCGTTTCGAAGAGCTGGTGAAGCTCTCTGATTTCCTTTGGAAGCGCCCTTACATCGTTGAAGATGCCCCAGTGGCGTCAGTTCTGATGTGGGTGGCTGCCGCGCTGGGCTGGGCTAGCTTTGTGGTATGGGTGATCATCCGGCGTCCACGGCAGTCGCTGGTGTGCCTGCTGCTGGCTGCGCTGATTCCTTTGGCAGGCATCGGCGTGATCGCGGCCGGCAATGCATGGTGGCCCGTGCCGCGTGTGCTGGGGGGCATCGTGGTTATCTGGGGGATGGGAGTCTATTGGCTGTTCTACCTGTTCCGGCAGCGCTGGCAGCAGTGGGCAATTGCGATTCCGGTGGGCCTCTCGATACTGGGCGCCACCGCGATTGGCCACCGCATCCACAGTGACCAGATGTTGCTCAACGGCTACGACAAGGTGCTCGCAGCAGAGATCTACCACTCGCTCAACCAGCATCCGGAATTCAACGACCGCAGCCGTATCGCGATCGTTAACCGCAACATGCGTTGGGCGCACCCTGCGACTCTGCCGACCGCCTACATGGATCTCAACATGACCGCCTTCGCGTTGACCGGCGCGCAGCAGGGCGTTCTGCGGATGACCACGGGCCACGAACTGAACACGGTCGAGCCGACGCCGGAGCACATCGCGGTTTGCGACACCATTCCCACGTGGCCGGCGACGGGATTCACGGCGGTCCTGCCATCGGGTGATGCGGTGGTCTGTCTCTGACACGCAAAAAAAAGCCAGGCGGTCGTAACCGCCTGGCTCGTGCGCATCTTGACTTACAGAGCCGCTTCCAGCTCCGGCAGCAGGGTGAACAGATCCCCCACCAGCCCGATATCGGCGATCTCGAAGATCGGGGAGTCCGGATCCTTGTTGATTGCGACGATGGTGCCGGCGTCCTTGATGCCGGTCAGGTGCTGGATCGCGCCGCTGATGCCCACGGCCACGTACAGCTCCGGCGAGATGATCTTGCCGGTCTGGCCAACCTGCAGGTCACTCGGCACGTAGCCGGCATCCACGGCGGCGCGCGAGGCACCGACGGCGGCGCCGAGCTTGTCGGCCAGCTGGAAGATCACCTTGAAGTTCTCTTCCGAGCCCACGCCACGGCCGCCGGACACTACACGCTTGGCGCTCTGCAGGTCCGGGCGGTCGGTCGCACCGGCCGCCAGGCCGATGAAGCGGGTGTGGGTCGGCAGGGCCGCATCGACGCTGGCCGCTTCCACGCTGGCGCTGCCGCCCTTGGCCGCTTCCGGCCAGGACGCCGCACGCACGGTGGCGACCACGATCTGGTCGGCCGGCACCTCGACGGTGATGATGGCGTTGCCCGCGTAGATCGGGCGCTTGAAGCTGTGGCTGCCTTCCACGGTCATCAGGTCGGAGACCTGGTTGACCCCCAGCAGCGCGGCCACGCACGGCATCAGGTCCTTACCGAACGTGGTCGAGGGGCCGAACACATGGGTGTAGCCGGTGGCCAGCTGCGCGATCTGCGGGGCCAGCACCTGGGCCAGCGCCTGCGCGTTGGCGGCGTTGGTCACGGTCAGCACCTTGGCGACGCCGGCCAGCTGCGCGGCCTCGGCAGCCACGGCGGCCGGATCGGCGGCCAGCACCAGCACGTCGATGCTGGCGCCGCTGATCGCGGCGGCCGCGCTGACGGTCTTGGCGGTGGCGGCGTTGAGCTTGCCGTCGTGGTGTTCAGCGACAACGAGGATCTTGGTCATTACAGCAACCCCTTCTGCTTGAGTGCGGCGACCAGTTCGGCCGCGTCCTTGACCATCACGCCCTTGCTGCGCTTGACCGGCGCGGCGTACTGGGTGGTCTTGAAGGTATCCGCGGCGTCCACGCCGAGGTCGGCCAGCTGCAGGGTCTCCAGCGGCTTGGCCTTGGCCTTCATGATGTCCGGCAGCTTGATGAAGCGCGGCTCGTTCAGGCGCAGGTCGGTGGTGACCACGGCCGGCAGATCGACTTCCAGCGTTTCCAGGCCGGCGTCGACTTCGCGGGTCACGGTGGCCTTGCCGTCGGCAATGTCGAGCTTGCTGGCGAAGGTCGCCTGCGGACGGCCCCAGAGGGTGGCCAGCATCTGGCCGGTCTGGTTGGCGTCGTCGTCGATGGCCTGCTTGCCCAGGATCACCAGGTCCGGCTGTTCCTTCTCGACCAGCTTGAGCAGGGTGCGCGCAGCGGTCAGCGGCTGGATGGCCTGGTCGGTCACCACATGGATGGCGCGGTTGGCGCCCATGGCCAGGCCGTTGCGCAGGTGCGCCTGGGCGTCGGCCGGTGCGATGGTGGCAACCACGACCTCGGTGGCGATGCCCTTGTCGCGCAGGCGCAGGGCCTCTTCCAGGGCGATTTCATCGAAGGGGTTGGGGGACAGCTTGACGCCGTCGGTGACCACGCCGGAACCGTCCGGCTTGACCTGAATGCGGACGTTGTAGTCCACCACGCGCTTGTACGCGACGAGGATTTTCATCTGGTGCTAGATCCTTGTAGTACCGGCCGCGGGCCGGCTCGCAGTAAGGGGAACGCCCGGTCCTGGAAACAGCAACCGGTTCGGGGGGACCCAGATTCTAACTGGCCCGGGGTAACCATGCGAATGCGTATGGATTGCGGACGCGAGTCACCTCCCGCCAACCGAACGGCACACTGTCACGTTGGTGCCGACCCTTGTATAAACGTCTCCACCAAAGGTGCCATAAGAAATGGAAGGATTGACTTCAATGGTCGCGACTTTCATGAACATCCCCGTTGACTCCACGATCTCTTCAATTTCCTTGGCGCCCGGCCACTCTGTGCGGGTCGTGGTCATGATGACCTCCGGCGGACACGCAACAAGAGCCTCCAGCAACCGGTCACGATCCATGTGCATGTCGATCAGCGCCAAGGTCAGGTCGCTGAGCTGCGCCGAAGGGGGCACCTTGCCTGAGAGCGGGAACAGGGGAAACATGAAACCGCTGACACTGAGAGTAGTGCCGTTCGGGGAGGCTTGCCGGATGGCATCAGCGGCAATCATGTAGTTGGAGGAGCCGTGCGCGTCCGTCGGCCAGCCGTGCCTGGCGGTCATGTAGGCGTTGGACGCCGCACGAGGCAGGTCTTGGAGTTGTTTGACCCACTGTGGACCTGTCATAACAAGCGCTGCTACCGCTACCAAGGTCGCTGCCGGCAATGCGATTTTTGGACGAATCGAGACCTGCCATGCAAATGCGCAAAGCCCGGCCAAGCCAGGAAGCGAGGACGCAAAATGATACGGAAACCCTATTTTCATGATTGGTTCGATAAGTGGTACCCCTGCCACCGCTATCCAAAACAAACCCCGGCCCCAGATATCTCGATGGCCGCGTCGTGTGGAAGAGGCGATGATCGCGATCACCCCGGCACCCGAAAGCGCCAAAGGCAATGCTGACGCTTTCGCCCAACTGGTCGCGGCATTCACGAACAACTCGAATCGCTGGTCCTCAAAGGCGCTGAACATGGTGCCGGCATCCCGATATGCGGCAATGAGAGCGTTAACATCTCCACGGAGCACGAGGAGGGGAATGCAGACGAGAAGAGCGGTGAGGACGCCGCCGACGCAGACCAGCATGGCGTTCCGTCCACCATGGCGAATCCAGGTGGCTGCCACGGCCAGTACCGCAAACGCGGCGAAAGGTTCGCGAATGAGGACGCCCAACGCAACCAGGCTGCCGATGGCGACAAAACGACGGCGGCTGGGTGATCGCTCCGTCTGGGACAACACGACTGCCAGAAACAGCGGAATGTAGGAAAGAAATATGCTGTTCTTGAATCCGTTCTGCACGAATCCAAGCGCGTTCATTGCCAGCAGGAACGTCAGTGACAGGATCGCGGCGAAGGCGGTGTCACGTGATTCTCTCCGCAGCATCACGAAGAACAGCAGGCCGGCCGCCATTGCCACCAGAAGATCTATCATTCTGAGCAGGACGAAGGGATTTTCGGGAAGCTCGAATACCCATGCGGTCATGAGTGGGTAGAGCATCAGATAGCCGTCGGCAGGTAGGCCGTGGCCGCCTGCCCATGCACTGGCAATCCGCATGCCGAAATAGGCGTAATACCCCTCGTCGGTGGTCGGCAACTCCGACAGGCCGGCAAGTCGTGGAACGAGTACCCCCGCCGCGCTCACCAGCAAGCCGATGAGCAGGGTCCTCCAAACAGTGGTGCGATGCGGGGGCGTGTGGGTGAACGGGGCCAAACCATCTCTCCTGACGGGAAAATCGATCTGCGACCGCAACCGACAGGACGCATAAGCAAACAAGCATAGCAACGGAGGCGTGCCGCCACCGCTGCTGCATGCCCCGCGGATGGGATATCAGACGGGGCTGGACGTTGCTCGGAGTAAGACAATACGGATGCGTATGGTTTCGTGACCATGCCGCATCCCAATCCATAAGGATGGACCTTGTTCACGCTGCACGGGCAGTCGTGAAGACGACCGCCATGTATCCTGTTGCGCTGAGCCGGGGCGCCAGCAGGCCCCCTGCACGCACATCGAACAGGAGAATGGGTAGTGCCCACATGGCTTGTCACCGGCGGAGCCGGATTTATTGGCGGTAACTTTGTCCTCGAAGCGGTCGCCAAAGGCGTGCGTGTCATCAACCTGGATGCGCTGACCTACGCGGGCAACCTGAAAACGCTGGCCTCGCTGGACGGCAATCCGGACCATGTCTTCGTCGAAGGTGACATCGGCGACCAGGCGCTCGTCGCCCGCCTGCTGGCCGAACACCGCCCGGACGCCGTGCTGAACTTCGCCGCCGAAAGCCACGTGGACCGTTCCATCGACGGCCCGGGCGCGTTCATCCAGACCAACGTGGTGGGCACCCTGGCGCTGCTGGAAGCCGTACGCGATTACTGGAAGGCGCTGCCGGACGACAAGGGCCAGGCGTTCCGCTTCCTGCACGTCTCCACCGATGAGGTGTACGGCACCCTCGGCGAGACCGGCAAGTTCAGCGAGACCACCGCGTACGCGCCCAACTCGCCGTACTCGGCGTCCAAGGCGGCCTCGGACCATCTGGTGCGCGCGTTCCACCACACCTACGGGTTGCCGGTGCTGACCACCAACTGCTCCAACAACTACGGCCCGTACCACTTCCCCGAGAAGCTGATCCCGCTGGTGATCGCCAAGGCGCTGGCGGGCGAGCCGCTGCCGGTGTACGGCGACGGCAAGCAGGTGCGCGACTGGCTGTTCGTGTCCGACCACTGCGAGGCGATCCGCACCGTGCTGGCCAAGGGCCAGGTCGGCGAGACCTACAACGTGGGCGGCAATTCGGAGAAGCAGAACATCGAGGTGGTACAGGCGATCTGCACCCTGCTCGATGCGCGTCGCCCGCGTGAGGATGGCCAGCCGCGCGCCAGCCAGATCACCTACGTGACCGATCGCCCCGGCCATGACCGCCGCTATGCGATCGATGCCTCCAAGCTCAAGGACCAGCTGGGCTGGGAGCCGAAGTACACCTTCGAACAGGGCATCGGCTTCACCGTGGACTGGTACCTGGACAACCAGGACTGGGTCAACGGCGTGCTTGACGGCAGCTACCGCCTGCAGCGCATCGGCACCACCGCCTGAGCGCGGTGATCACCAGACAGAGGACAACCGCATGACTCAACGCAAGGGCATCATCCTCGCAGGTGGCTCGGGTACGCGCCTGTATCCGATCACGAAGGGCGTCAGCAAGCAGCTGCTGCCCGTGTACGACAAGCCGATGATCTATTACCCGCTCAGCGTGCTGATGCTGGCCGGCATCCGCGACGTGCTGATCATCAACACGCCGCACGAGCAGGCGCTGTTCCAGAGCCTGCTGGGCGACGGCTCGCAGTGGGGCATGAACATCGAGTACGCCGTGCAGCCGAGCCCGGACGGGCTGGCGCAGGCCTACCTGATCGGCAAGGAGTTCATCGGCGGCAAGCCGAGCTGCCTGGTGCTGGGCGACAATATCTTCCACGGCCACGGCCTGCGCGAAGTGCTGCGCAACGCCGACCAGCGCGACACCGGCGCGACCGTCTTCGGTTACTGGGTCAATGACCCGGAGCGCTACGGCGTGGCCGAGTTCGACGCCGCCGGCAAGGTGATCGACCTGGTCGAGAAGCCGGAGAAGCCGCGCTCCAACTATGCGGTCACCGGTCTGTACTTCTACGACGGCCATGCCAGCGACTACGCCGCCGACCTGAAGCCGTCGCCGCGTGGCGAGCTGGAGATCACCGATCTCAACCAGCGTTACCTGCGCGAGGGCAACCTGCATCTGGAAGCGCTGGGCCGGGGCTATGCGTGGCTGGACACTGGCACCCACCAGTCACTGCTGGAAGCCTCCAACTTCATCGAGACCATCCAGACTCGTCAGGGCTTGCAGGTCTGCTGCCCTGAGGAGATCGCTTTCGGCCAGGGCTGGATCACCGCCGAACAGCTGGAAGCGTTGGCGGCGCCGTTGATCAAGAACGGCTACGGCCAATACCTGCATTCGCTGGCATTGCGGGGCGTGGTGCCGTGAAGCTGATCGAGACCGCGCTCTCTGGCTGCAAGGTGATCGAGCCGGCCGTCTTTGGCGACGATCGCGGTTTCTTTTTCGAAACCTGGAATGCGGATCGTTTTGCCGAGCATGGCCTGCCGGGCACATTCGTGCAGAGCAATGTGTCCGCCTCGGCCAAGGGCGTGCTGAGGGGCCTGCATTACCAGTGGCCGCGGCCGCAGGGCAAGCTGGTCACGGTGCTGGAAGGCGAGGTCTACGACGTTGCCGTCGATATCCGTCGCGGTTCGCCGACCTTCGGACGCTGGGAAGCGGTCGTGTTGAGCGCGGAGAACAAGCGGCAGTTCTGGATCCCGGAGGGCTTCGCGCATGGCTTCGCAGTGCTGTCCGAACGTGCACTGTTCAGCTACCTGTGCACGGACGTCTACGTGAAGGAGAGCGACGCAGGCATTCGCTGGAACGATGCCGACATCGCCGTGGACTGGCCGATCAGCGCCCCGACGCTCTCGGCCAAGGATGAGGCTGCGCCGTTCATGAAAGACATTGCCGAGGGCCGCCTGCCGGTCTACCAGCCGTGACGATCCTGCTTCTCGGTGCCAACGGTCAGCTGGGTCAGGAACTGCGACGTGCGCTGGCCCCGCTGGGCAGCATGGTGGCGACTACCCGCAGCGGTGCGCTGCCCGGTGGCACCGCGTGCGAAGTGGCCGACTTCGATCAGCCTGCTTCGCTGGCGGCACTGCTGGACCGTGTGCAGCCGACGGTGGTGGTCAATGCGGCCGCGTATACCGCGGTCGACCGCGCCGAGGACGACCGCGATGCCGCCTTCCGTGCGAATGCGGAGGCACCGGACGTGCTGGCACGCTGGTGCGCGCAGGCCGGCGTCCCGCTGGTGCATTACTCCACTGACTATGTCTTCGACGGGCAGGGCGCGCGCCCCTACCGGGAAGACGATGCGACCGCCCCGCTGGGCGTGTACGGCGCCAGCAAGCTGGCCGGTGAGGAGGCCATCCGCGCGGCCGGTGGCCGCCACCTGATCTTCCGGACCGCTTGGGTATATGCCTCGCACAGCGCGAACTTCCTGCGCACGATGCTGCGGGTGGGTGCGGAACGCGATGTGCTGCGCGTGGTCGCCGACCAGGTCGGTACGCCGACGCCGGCAGCGTTGATTGCCGATGTGACCGCACAAGCGCTGCAGCACGACGGCACACTGTCGGGCACGTGGCATCTGACCGCGAAGGGCGAGACCAGCTGGCACGGCTTTGCCGAAGCGATCTTTGCGGAAGCGGTAGCAACAGGCGTGCTGTCGCAGGGGCCGAAAGTCGAGGCGATCACCACTGCCGAGTACCCGACGCCGGCCAAGCGTCCAGCATGGTCGGTACTGGACAACAGCAGGTTGCAGCAGGATTTCGGCATCGCGCTGCCGAGGTGGCAGGATGGGTTGAAGCGGGTCATGCAAGAGATTGCGCCAGCGCCTCATTGAGATCCAACTGCTGGACTGACCAGATCCAACGGCTGCATATTCCCTGCTGGGGCCTTTCCGGACACTTTCATTAAGCGGACAGGAGGGGGGGCTGGCGGACACGCAGGCTAGAATGCGCCGACCGTCTTCAAGGAAATGCGTGACATGTGTGGAATCGTAGGTGCGATCGCCCAACGGGATGTGGTGCCGGTCCTGATCGAAGGACTGAAGCGACTGGAATACCGTGGTTACGATTCCTCCGGTATCGCCGTGATCGACCATGCCGAGCGCGCTGACGTGCGCCGCGTGCGCCGCACCGGACGTGTCTCTGAAATGGCCACCGCTGCCGAGGCCGAAGGCTTCACGGCCAGCCTGGGCATCGGCCACACGCGCTGGGCCACCCATGGTGGTGTCACCGAGGCGAACGCGCATCCGCACATCAGCCATGGCGTGGCGCTGGTGCACAACGGCATCATCGAGAACCATGAAGAACAGCGCGAGAAGCTGCGCGCGCTGGGCTATACCTTCGAGTCGCAGACCGACACCGAAGTGATCGCCCATCTGATTCATCACCATCTCAAGAATGGCGATGACCTGCTGGTCGCGCTGCAGCACACGGTGAAGGAACTGACCGGTGCCTATGCGCTGGCCGTGGTCAGCCGTGCCGAGCCGGAACGTTTCGTCTGTGCCCGCATGGGCTGCCCGCTGCTGGTGGGTCTGGGCGAGGGCGAGAACTTCGTGGCGTCCGATGTGTCGGCCGTGCTGTCGGCCACGCGCAAGGTGATCTTCCTTGAAGAGGGCGACACCGCCGAGATCCGCCGTGATGGGGTGAGCATCTTCGACGGCAACGATCAGCCGATCGAGCGCGATGTGCATCTCTCCGATGTCTCGCTGGCCTCGCTGGAACTGGGCCCGTACCGCCACTTCATGCAGAAGGAAATCCACGAGCAGCCGCGTGCACTGGGCGACACCATCGAAGCGGCGATCGACGCCGGTGGCTTCCCGGCCGAGCTGTTCGGCAGGAATGCCGAAGCGGTGCTGTCGGGCATCGAGGGTGTGCAGATTCTGGCCTGTGGTACCAGTTACTACTCGGGCCTGACCGCGCGCTACT